>ERZ1673699.2901-NODE-2901-length-10754-cov-5.861202_pt1 | contig 10754 bp, 14 predicted proteins | sample MGYA00580229_ERZ1673699 | MGnify/ENA primary metagenome ERZ1673699 (study PRJEB41218, sample SAMN15661785) | gut metagenome | host: Homo sapiens | place: Canada: London | collected 2015-08-20/2019-03-30 | study: EMG produced TPA metagenomics assembly of... | reverse complement strand
TCGTGGTGAAGACGCTGCGCAAGGTCATTCCGGTGACCAAGTCGTACCACTCGGACCGGCTGATCTCGGCAACACAGGCCGGAAAGAAGGCTGTCACGCCGCTGTTCGTCGCCCTGCTGTCGATCGGGTTTATCGACGTCATGTTCGCCTTCGACTCGATTCCGGCGATCTACGGCATCACCCAGGAATCCTTCCTCGTGTTCACCGCCAACGCGTTCGCGCTGCTTGGTCTGCGTCAGCTCTACTTCCTGCTCAACGGTCTGCTTGACCGCCTGGTGTACCTGCCGTACGGCCTCGCGGTGGTGCTCGGCTTCATCGGTGTGAAGCTGCTGCTGCACGCGCTGCACGAGAACAACCTGTCGTTCATCAACGGCGGCGAGGGACTCGATGTGCCGGAGATCGGCACCGTCGCGTCGCTCCTGGTCATCGTCGGCGTGCTCGTGGTCACCGCGGTTGCGTCGATGGTGAAGGACCGCGCGGACGTGAAGGCCGGCCGCCGGGATCCGGAGGAGGGCAAGTACCACATCGACTACGACGACCACGGCAACCGCCGCAAGGTCGACCGCGAAGGCCACCACGTGGAGTGGATCGACGACCCGGCCACTTCCGGCAAGGGCGACCACACCGCCACTGGTTCGCGCGACACCGCTCACCTGGACGTTGCGCGCGGCGGCCGGAAGGCTTAGGCGAAGATATTCATCACCGGGTTCCATTCCCGGATCTCGCGAGCGGCCAAGGCACCCTCGACGGTGTAGGGGTCTTGGTCGAGTACCTCGGCAGCGTCGGCCTCGGTGGCGGTGTCCGGCAGCTGCAGGATGATCAGGGCCTGCTCAGCGCCCGCGAGCGGCCCGGAGCCGACGATTCGGCCCAGCGACAGCTGAGAGGAGATGAATTCGCGGTGGGCGGGGCGTGTGTCGTCGACAAGCGATTGCTCACCGTAGGTGTACGTGGCTGCGAAATACTTCATGTAGGGCAGTCTAGGAGCGCGGCGGAGCATGGGTATGGTGGAGGTTGTGATGCAACCCGACAAGCAGTCGAATTGGAACCTCCCGAACATTTTGACCTCGCTGAGGATCCTGTTCATTCCCGTTTTTGCCTGGCTGGTGCTGTCTGAGCGCTGGTGGTGGGCGTTCGGGTTGTTCGTTGCTCTCATGATCACGGACAAGCTCGACGGCGACATTGCGCGCGCTCGCGGGCTGGTCACGGACTTTGGCAAAATCGCCGACCCGATCGCGGACAAGGCGCTGATGATCACGGCGCTGGTCACTTTGAATATCGCCGGGCCGCTGCCGGTGTGGGTGACGGTGGTCATTGTGGCCCGCGAGCTCGGCATCACGGTGTGGCGCATGGTGATGCTGCGCCGCGGCAAGGTGGTGCCGGCGTCGAAGGGCGGCAAGCTGAAAACCGCGCTGCAAACCCTCGCCGTCGGGCTGTACCTGTGCCCGCTGCCCGCGTGGATGGACACTCCGACGTTCGTGGTGATGTTGTTGGCGGTCGCGGTCACTGTGGTCACGGGCGTGCAGTATTTGGTTGATGCAGGGAAGGTGAACAAGTGACTACTGCGCAATTGCTTATCGACGAGCTCCGCACCCGCCGCCAAACCATCGCCTTTTGCGAATCGCTCACTGCCGGTCTCGCTTCGGCGACGTTGGCTGATGTGCCCGGTGCCTCGGATGTGTTGGTCGGGGGCCTGGTGACGTACTCGGCGGAGCTGAAAACGGAGCTTGCGGATGTGCCGGCGGAACTGATCGAGCGCGAGGGCGTAGTGTCTGCGGCTGTCGCTCGCGAGATGGCACGTGGGGCGCGGCGCGTGTGCGGGTCCGACTGGGCAGTTGCGCTGACTGGTGTGGCGGGCCCAGACGCCCAGGACGGTGTGCCCGCGGGCACCGTGTGGATCGGTCTAGCGGGGCCGAAGTGGACCGCCTCGTCGCAGGCGGCTGAGCTGCTCGAACCGTCTGTCGGCCAGTATGCGCTCATGCCAGGAGCTGCGGTGCCGATGCGTGTGCTGTCGGGGGATCGCAACGAGGTCCGCCGCCTGGCGGTGGAAGCCGCGCTGCTGGGCGCGCTTTCGGGTGTGCGGGAACAAAACTAAGCGGCGAGTCGTTGGAGGATGTGATGACCACTACTACTTTGCTCTACGACACCCCGGTTGACCTGCCGCTTGCCCCGGCTGAGGTCGCCCCCGCTTCCTCCCGCGAGCCCCTGTTTCGTGAGGCGCTCGGCATGTCGCTGCGCGCGTTCCGTGCGGACAAGGGTGTGACGCTGCGTGCCCTGGCTAAAGAAGCGCGTGTGTCCTCCGGCTATATCTCCGAATTAGAGCGCGGCCGCAAGGAAGTCTCCTCCGAACTTCTCGCCTCCCTGTGTGAGGCGTTGGGGACCACGGTTTCCGAGGTTTTGCTTGAGGCTGTGGCGAACATGTCGCTGCACTCGTTCACCGAAGAGCTGGAGCGCACCACGCCGGCTGCCGCGGAAGCGTAGCCGGCAATCCGCGACTACAGTGGTTGGCGTTTAACGCAATCTACTGACAGAAAGGTCACGGTGCTTTAGCCATGGCGAATCCTTTTACCAAGTTCTGGAACTACCTGATGGCGCTCTTCGATAACAAGATCGAAGAAAACGCGGATCCGAAGGTCCAGATCGAGCAGGCCATTAACGACGCTCAGCGTCAGCACCAGGCACTGTCCCAGCAGGCAGCTGCCGTGATCGGCAACCAGCGCCAGCTGGAGATGCAGCTCAACCGTCGCCTGGAGGACGTCGAGAAGCTGCAGGCGAACGCGCGCCAGGCACTCCAGCTCGCCGACAAGGCACGCGGCGAGGGCAACGCCCAGAAGGCGCAGGAGTACGAAAACGCCGCCGAGGCGTTCGCGGCGCAGCTGGTTACCGCAGAGTCTGGCGTCGAGGACACCAAGCAGCTGCACGACCAGGCGCTGCAGCAGGCCGCGCAGGCCAAGCAGGCCGTCGAGCGCAACGCCGCGCACCTGCAGCAGCAGGTGGCTGAGCGCTCCAAGCTGCTGTCCCAGCTGGAGCAGGCGAAGATGCAGGAGAAGGTCTCGGAGACCATGCAGTCCATGAACTCGATCACCGCCTCCGGCCCGAACCTGGACCAGGTGCGCGACAAGATCGAGCGCCGTTACGCCAACGCACTCGGTGCCGCCGAGCTGGCGCAGAACTCCATCGAAGGCCGCATGGCTGAGGTCGAGCAGGCCGGCATCCAAATGGCGGGTCACGGCCGCCTGGAGCAGCTGCGCGCCGAGATGGCGGGCGAGCTGACCTCCGGCAACAAGCAGGCCATCGAGCAGGGCAATTCCGCACAGGGTGGCGCCGCCCAGGCTGGTGCCGCCGGTGCTTCTGGTGCTTCGAACCCGGTCGCTAACGATGTCTCCGACGACGCTGTCGCACAGCGCATGCGTGAGCTGCGCGGGGAGTAAGCGCGTAGCGCCCTAGACGCCTGATAAGCGCTTTCCGCCCGGTCCCTCCAAGGAGGGGCCGGGCGGATCGTCGTTTCCAAGTAAAGTGCTAATCCACGGCTCCGCGGGCCATGAGCGCTTCGCCCATCATCTTCGCGCGGCGCACGGAGCGGATGACCAGCGGGATGCCGAAGGCGGTGAATGAGAATCCGACGCCACGGGCTTTGCGCGCCACGAGGACCTCGTTGGCGGTAGCGAGGGTCAAAGGGATGAGGCGGATGGTCAGCGCGATGGTCAAGGAGATCAGCTTCCCGGTGCGGCCGAAGGGGGCGAGCGCGCGGTCCAGCGCCGCCAGCAGCTCCTCAACAGGGGTGGTCAGAGTGAGCAGGTTCGCCGCGGCGATGGTGGCGAGCAGTCCGATCAGCAGTGTCAGCGCAGATTGCACGCCGTTTTGCCACACCATGAACGCACCCAGAAACAGCAGCACCGGCAGCAGCGGCACGAGCTGGCGCCACGCCACTCGTGCTGGGACACGCGCCCACACGTAGAGGACGAGCACAAACACGAGTGCGGCGAAAGAGTGCCACGGCTGGGTGGGCAGGGCAGTGACGGCGATGATGAAAACGACCAGCAGCACGAACTTCAGCGCCGCGCCTAGGCGGTGCAGCCACGTGTCGCCGGGGATGTAGACGCCTAAGGGGAGTTCGCGGATCACGGCTTCGCATCCATCAGGTCGGTATAGAACGCAATCGCATCGTCGGGCGCGCTGTCGTAGGCGAGGGCACCATCGTCGATGACGAGCACGCGGTCGAAACCGCGCAGCATCTCCAGATCGTGCGTGACCACGATCAGCTGCTGGTCCAGCGACATCAGATCGCGCATGATGCGGCGGCGGTTGCGCAGGTCCAACAGGGTGGTGGGCTCGTCGGCGATGATCGTATCCGGCTCGATCACCAGCACGGACGCGAGCGCGAGCATCTGTTTTTCGCCGCCAGAGAGAGTGTGCGGGGAGTTTTCGGCGCGATCGGCCAGATCGAAGCGTTCGAGCGCTTCTGCCACGCGGCGCTTCACCTCCTCGCGCGGCAGCTTGAAGCGGCGCAGGGAAAACGCCACGTCGTCGGAAACGCGCGGCATGACAATTTGGGATTCGGCGTCCGAGAAGACAAATCCGACGCGTTTGCGGATGTCTTTGCCGCGTTTGTCGGGCGTGAGCCCGTCGTAAAGCACTTGCCCTGATGTCGGCTCGATGAGGCCGTTGATCAGGCGCACGGTGGTGGATTTGCCGGAGCCGTTGGAGCCGATGATGCCGATGCGCTGCTCCGACAGGCTCACGGTGAGCGGTGCGAGGATCTGCTCGCCGTCGTAGGCGACGGCGGCGCCGCGGAACTCGATAAGCGGCATGGCGTTTACTTGCGAGCCCCGCGCAGATCCGGGAACGCTTGGTGGACCGCGAACGCGATGGCGATCATGAGCGCGACCTTGCCGGCGTCCGGCAGCAGGAACGGCACCTGCGCCGCCCAGGCTGCGCCGAAGCTCATGTCAGCGCGCCACATCAGGCCGAACACGCCGCAGAGGTACTGGAAAAACAGGGCCAGGTAGCCGGCGAGGATGAGGATTCCGATGCTCGCCGCTTTGTTCGAGCGGAACGGTGCGGTGTACGCGACCGCACCGGCGACGGCGGCGGAAACGAGGTAGCCGGCCAGGTACCCGACGGTCGTCCCGCCAATCGCGGAGATCACCGTGCGGCCGCCCGCGAGCACCGGCAGCGCCAGGCCCACCAGCAGGAAAATTGCCGCGGCGGAGAACCCGCGACGCCACCCCAGCACGAGGCCAGCGAGGATGACGGCGGCGTTCTGCAGCACAATGGGCACGCCGGCCGCGCCGACGGGGATGGATACGAAGCCCAACACAATGACGATGGCGGCAAAGACCGCGATTAGCGCGATATCCTGCGCCGTAGAGTTTTTCTTCATGCGCGGGAGTGTACCGCGACGGGTGGCGTGTAACGTCGGGCGCATGCGTTTGACGGAGTTTCACCAGCTTGTGCAGGACGAATTCGGCTCGGAGCGCGCGCAGTGGATCATCCAGACCCAGGTGTTGCCCGGGTTTGAGCAGACGTCTGCGCAGCTCATTGATGCCGGTGTGGACCCGCGCGACGCGTGGCGCGGGCTCTGCGACGCGTTCGATGTCCCGGAGGAGCGCCGCCTCGGGGTCGATCGCCCGGGCACGTAAGGGGCCGTTGCTTATCGACGGCTCCGCTACCCCCGGCGTGTCGTTGAATTTCGAACACGTTTGCGTGTATTCTCTGGCGTGTCGCCGTCGCGTTCTACAGTGTGCCGTGTTTCCGCTTGGGAAATTTCTTTGAGTTCAATGGAACCGAAGCGGTATGGCGATACGTCTAACTAAGAAACTGTGCACGCGACGCGCCCAGCGCCGCCGAATACTTGGAGGTAGAAACACCACATGGCAACGAAGAAGAAGTCCGCGGCTTCGGCCGGCAACGACCGCAAGAATGCGCTCGATGCAGCGCTGGCAATGATTGAGAAGGACTTTGGCAAGGGCGCGGTCATGCGCCTGGGCGACGACAACCGTCCGCCAATCCAGTCCATTTCTTCCGGCAACACCGCCATCGACGTCGCGCTCGGCATTGGCGGCTGGCCGCGCGGGCGCATTGTGGAAATCTACGGGCCGGAGTCTTCCGGTAAGACCACTGTGGCGCTGCACGCGATCGCGGAGGCGCAGCGCGGCGGCGGCATCGCGGCGTTTATCGACGCGGAGCACGCGCTCGACCCGGACTACGCGCGCAAGCTCGGCGTGGACACCGACAACCTGCTGGTGTCCCAGCCTGACACTGGTGAGCAGGCGCTGGAGATCGCAGACATGCTGGTGCGCTCGGGCGCGATCGACATGATCGTGATCGACTCGGTGGCCGCGCTGACCCCGAAGGCCGAGATCGAGGGCGAGATGGGCGACAGCCACGTCGGCCTGCAGGCCCGCCTGATGTCCCAGGCGCTGCGCAAGATGACCGGTGCGTTGTACAACTCCGGCACCACCGCCATCTTCATTAACCAGCTGCGCGAGAAGATCGGCGTGATGTTCGGCTCCCCGGAGACTACCACCGGCGGTAAGGCGCTGAAGTTCTACGCATCCGTGCGCTGCGATGTCCGCCGCATCCAGACGTTGAAGGACGGTCAGGACTCCATTGGCAACCGCACCAAGATGAAGGTGGTGAAGAACAAGGTTTCCCCGCCGTTCAAGATCGCCGAGTTCGACATCATGTACGGCGAGGGCATCTCGCGAGAGAGTTCCATCATCGACATGGGTGTGGAAAACGGCATTGTGAAAAAGTCCGGCTCCTGGTTCACCTACGAGGGCGACCAGCTGGGCCAGGGCAAGGAGAAGGCCCGCATCTTCCTCAAGGAAAACCCGGACCTGGCCAACGAGATCGAGGACAAGATCTTCCGCGCTCTCGGCGTGGGCAAGTACGCCAACGCGTCCGACGAGCTGACGGATGAGCCTGTGGATATGGTGCCGAACATCGACTTCGACGACGAGGACGACGTGGCTGCACCGGCAACCGCGGAGAAGTAGTTGGCGGACGCGGACAAGATTGCCCGGCTCCAGGAGGCGCTTGACGCCTACGAGCCGGGCACCGGTCTTTTCGACCGGAAACACGAGGAGGCCCTGGCACCCGTGCGAAAGCGGGCGCTCGGCCTGCTGGACCAGCGTGCGCGCTCCCGCGCGGAGCTGCGCGAGCGGCTGATCAAGGCCGAGTTCGCGCCGCAGCTTGTGGACGAAGTCCTCGACGACCTCGCTGGCTCCGGCCTCATCAACGACGCGCAGTTCGCCCACGAGTGGGTGCGCCAGCGCGCCGCCCGCCGGGGCAAGTCCGCCCGCGCGCTGGATATGGAGCTGCGCGACAAGGGTGTTGGGGGAGCGGACCGCGCCGCGGCCCTGGAGCAGATCTCGGACGAGGACGAGGAGCACACCGCCCGCGCGGTTGCGGAAAAATCCGCGCGGAAGGTCAAGGCAGCTCCGGCGGACCGCGCCGAGTACGACAAGCACCTGCGCCGCGTCGTCGGCGCGTTGGCCCGGCGCGGCTTCAACCAGGGCATGGCGCTGCGCATTGCACGCGAGGAACTGGACGCGCGCATCGCAGAATGCGAGGAGTAGACCGAATCACTGAACGGTGTTCAAGGCGGTCTCCTAGACTTGTCCGCATGGCATTGTTCAGCGTGAAGATGCGCTCCAGCGCGCTCGGCACCCACATCTCCGGCGCCGAGCGCATCGTGGAGGAGCGCGAGGTTCCGGAAGTGTGCGCCGCGATGAGTCAGCGCGCACTGGCCCACGGCAAGGGAAAGCCGGATTCGATCACCGTGACGGTCACAGCAATCGACGGCGAAGTGGCACATATCCCGGCGTTGCCGATTACAGAGGCGCACTGCGCAAACCTGGCAGAGGCCCGCGCGACCGTCATCGACGCCCTCACCCCGCTGACCCCGCATGCGGCCGAAGCCTGGGAGCTGCTCACCAGCGTGCGCGACATGCGCGGGGCCATCCTCCTCCACGCGGCAACCGGTGCGCGCCTCGAGCCGGATCATGCCCGCGGCGTGCGGGTGACCTCCATGGACGCCGCCACCGCCACAGGGGAGCGCCCAGAGGCGCACTCCGGCAAGACCCGTGTCACCGATGCGCTCGTGTTGGCTTCCAAGGTGGCGCACCACCCGGATGTGCTCGCCGAGGTGTGCATCTCGGACGATCCGGACTACACCACCGGCTACGTGGCTTCCACAGAGCTCGGCTACCTGCGCGTGCCCAACATGAAGCTGACCGGTTCACACATAGGCGGTCGCCTGTTCGTGGTGGACACTGACAACCCCGCGGACCTAATCGACTACCTCGAGCACACCCCCGTGTTGGTCGGGGAGGTCAAATGAGCTGGCTCGACAACGCCGCCAAACAACGGTCCGACACCTGGCGTAACCAAGGACTTGAGCGCACCCCCGCAACCTTCAGCACTGGCCAGACCCCGGTAGCGACCATCGACGGCCGCGAATACGTCCTGTTCAGCTCCTCGAACTACCTGGGTCTGGCCGAACACTCCGCCGTGACCAAAGCGGCCGCCGACGCACTCAACCGCTTCGGCGCGGGCTTCGGAGGATCGCGCCTGACCACCGGCACCACGGACATGCACAGCCAAGTTGAGCGCGACTTCGCCCGCTTCCTCGGCTACGAAGACGCCGTGTTTTTCTCCGCCGGGTTCATGGCCAATGCCGGCGTGCTGCAGGCGCTCGCCGGCCCGAGCACGCTCATCTTGTCGGACGAGCGCAACCACGCCAGCATCATTGACGGCTGCCGCCTAGCCAAGGCGCAGGGTGCCACGGTGCGTGTGTACCGCCACCGCGACCCGGCGCACGTCGACGAGCTGCTGCGAGGCCATTCCGGAGAAGCAATCGTGGTCACCGACGGGCTGTTTTCCATGGACGGCACCCTCGCGCCCGTGCCGGAACTGCTCACCATCTGCCGCGCCCACGGCGCCGCCCTCATGGTTGACGACGCGCACGGCACCGGCACCCTCGGCGCCACGGGCCGCGGCATCACGGAGCACTTTTCGCTTGTCGACGACCATCCGGACATCCTCGTCGCCACCTCATCCAAGGCACTCGGAGTTGAGGGCGGAGCAGTGGCGGCTTCCGCACCAGTGGCTGCACTACTGCGGCAGAAGGCCCGCACCTTCGTCTACTCCACCTCGTCCACACCGGCCACGTGCGCGGCGGTTTCGGCGGCCATCGGCGTGCTCGAGGGCGAGGAGAGTCCGGTCACTGCGCTGCACCGGAACATCCGTCGTTTGGCAAGGCAGATCGGCATGGGCGAGTGGGCCAGCCCGATCATCCCGGTGCCCATTGGCGACGAAACCAAAGCGGTGGACGCGGCCGCTAGGCTCCGCGAGGCCGGGTACTTCGTGCCCGCCATCCGCTGGCCGACCGTCCCGCGCGGTGCTGCAATGCTGCGGGTGACGGTGATGGCGACCCATTCCGACGAACAGATCGACGGGCTGGCGCGGGCACTCAGGCAGGTGCGCTAGAAGCGCTTTTCCACCGGGTTATCAATCTGGGTGTAGTCCGGCGCCTGCCAATCCACGTTCACCGTGTCCTTGGTGTCCAGGCCGACGTTCTTGCCGGCGGTGGGCACCTTGGCAAACGGGTTGCGGCGGGCGCGTCCGGCGCGCAGCTGTCGCTCCACGCGCGTTGCCAGCATGGTCAGGCCGTAGTTGATCAGGATCATGATGATGGCCACCACGATCAACGACGGCAGGTAGTTCTGGTTGGCGGATGCGACCTGGGTGCCGGAGCGCACCACCTCCACGTAGCCGATTTGGTAGCCGAGTGCGGAGTCCTTCAGCGCGATGACCATCTGGGAGATCAGCGCCGGCAGCATCGCCGCGACCGACTGCGGCAGCAAAATCCGGCCCATGGTCTGCCAGTGGCTCAGGCCCAACGCTTGGGCAGCTTCGGTCTGCCCGCGGGGCAGCGCCTTGATACCGGCGCGCAGGATCTCCGCGATGACAGAGCCGTTATACAACGTCAGCGCGATCACCACCGCCCAGAACGCGAGATCCTTCGGCGGGACCAGCCGGTAGACAGCCAGCACCTGGTACAGGAAGATCATCAGCAGCAGCACCGGGATCGCGCGGAAACATTCGACGACGACCGCGCAGATGCCCCGCACGAGCTTGCTGGGTGCGAGCCTGCCAAGGCCGAATACCACGCCGAAGACGATGGCGAACACGATGGAGACCGCCGCTGCCTTAATCGTGCCCCACAGGCCCGGCAGGATGTAGGTGGTCCAGGTGTTGCCCTGCAAGAAGGGGTTCCAGCGGCGCGCCTCCAGCTGGCCGTTGGCGGCGAGGTTGTCCAGCACCCACCAGCCAGCGAGCACGACCGCGACGACGGTCAGTGCTGTGTAGATGTAGTTTCGGCGAACGGCGTTGGGCCCTGGGGCGTCGTAAAGCACCGTGGCTCGAACGGAAGAAGACATTATCGTTTCACCGCCAAACGGTTAGAGAGCCAGCCGACGAGCAGGCCCATGGGCAGGGTCAGCATGATGAATCCGAGCGCGAAGATGCCGAACACCGCGAAGAGCTGGTTGGCGTGGAACTCGATGGTGGACTTCATCAGAAGCGACGCCTCGGCCACGCCGATGACGGACGCGATGGTCGTGTTCTTCGTCAACGCGATCAAGGTGTTGCCCAGCGGCACGATCGCCGCGCGCAGCGCCTGGGGGAAGATGATCAGGGAGAAGATCTGCCCGAAGCTCAAACCCAGCGAACGCGCCGCCTCAGCCTGG
>ERZ1673699.2891-NODE-2891-length-10775-cov-5.061940_pt1 | contig 10775 bp, 11 predicted proteins | sample MGYA00580229_ERZ1673699 | MGnify/ENA primary metagenome ERZ1673699 (study PRJEB41218, sample SAMN15661785) | gut metagenome | host: Homo sapiens | place: Canada: London | collected 2015-08-20/2019-03-30 | study: EMG produced TPA metagenomics assembly of... | reverse complement strand
ACTGTCTGGTGTGTCACGTGGAATCTACGATAGGGTGATGGTATTCCGCCCAGCTGAACCAGTGGGAAAGGATGTGGGCTTCCTACCAGGTTCCATCGAGGAGAAGATGGCTCCATGGGCACTAGCCGTCAAGGATGTTATTCGGGACTTGGACATTGAGGATGGCATCAAAACGTATGACGACCGAGGGAATTGCGCAGCGGTATCTATCGACGAGGTGCTCTCTGTGGAAAACGTCAACTTCGTAAGGGGGAGAACGTTCACCAACACATTTGTCATAGTTGATGAGGCGCAAAACCTCACGGTAACGGAGCTTCGCACCTTATCTTCTCGGTGTGGCATGGGAAGTGCCTTCGTTTGCACTTTCGACCCATCGCAGATTGACAACGCCTACCTTCGTGATGGTAGAGCTGAGGGTGTTGAGGAATTCCTGGAACCTCTCATTGGAAAGCCATCAGTGTTCCATATCCAGCTCAACACACCGGTAAGGGGAGGCATCAGTGCCCTGGTTGACTAGGGTATAAACACCAGCACAGTGGAAAATCACCTAGGCGAAAAGAGACCTTCGTCTAGGTAATTTTTGTGCCTCATATTATGCTATGGTAGCGTCCTTATCGGTAGGGAGTGCGCTCGGAGCGCTCCAAGAGAAGAAGTAAAAAGGAAAAGTGCCATTATGTCATCAAAAAAGATTACCCCACCTGGTGAACCTGGAAACGGGTTCAAGTACGGTATTATCGCCACTATCATTCTCATCATCATTGGGTTTGCTGGACTTATTGCGTTCAACAATTCACGAGGTGCAGTGTGGTGGCCGGGGAAAAATGACACCATTGACAACCTATCCATGGAGTACACCAAGGAGGGTGACGGACAGGGGGAGTATGTCACGTTCTATACCGACAAGAATGCTAAATACGTAGTCTCAATGTTCACCGACCCGCGCTGCCCTATTTGCGGACAATTTGAGCGTGAGCACACCAAGACCATTGGAGAGTTGATTAGTCGTGGTGACACCGCGTTCAGAGTGCATATGACCAGCTTCCTGGACGACAACACTAAGTCTGACTACTCCAAGATGGTTTCATCAGCGTTCAAGATTCTCGTGGAGAAGGACACTCCGCAGACAGCGTGGAACTTCTACACCACAATGTGGAACAACCAACCAAGTGAGCGCGCTCCCAAGGATAGCCTTCCAACGGCAGAAGAAATCGCTAAGTCTGCAGAAGCAATGGGTGCCTCTCAGGAATCCGTGGAGCTCATCGACAAGATGGATATTCATTACGCAGATAGCATGAACGAGGAGAATATCAAGTCGCTAGAAGAGTTCACCGGTTCCGTGGGAACACCCTCTGTGTTCATCAATGGAATTTACCAACCCAATGCACTGTCTCCGAATTTCTTCGACGAGATTGTCAACAACGATGTTCCAGAAGATGCCCTTCTCGCTGATGGAATCAACTCAAAGGGGCTACTCAAGGTGAGCGCCACCCAGTAGTTTCTTTTTCATACAGAAAACCCCCTGTGGTGTGCCAACTGATTACTTCCAGCTGATACACCACAGGGGGTTTAACGTCTTATGGGTGCCCATCCCCATTGAAGAGAGGGACGCCACTGAAGTTACGCCACCCTGATGATTTTCTCGACAGTCATCATAGAAACGCTTGATTCCTTAACGATATCACCAGTCTGAGGTGCGTGAATCACAGTGTTGTTACCCACGTAGATGGCGACGTGTCCACCGTTGTTATAGAACACTAGGTCGCCTGGTTGGATAGCATCAAGAGTGACAGAGGTACCCACGTTGACCTGCTGCCAGGTAGTGCGGGGGATTGACACCCCGGCTTTAGCATAGACGCCCTGGGTGAGCCCTGAGCAGTCCAGCCCACCGTTTCCAGTCCCAGGTATTGACATTGCTGTTCCACCCCACACATAAGGGGTTCCAAGCTGTTCATAGGCGAATTTCACAGCCTTCTTCGCAGCTTCTGATGCTTCGGTGCCAAGGTCAAGGGAGCCTAGGTCAACACCGACGTCAACACCAAGGTTTCCAGTGATGGTGGCATCAACGTAGCCCTCCCACTCTGGAGGAAGGATTTCACGTGTTGACGATGCAGGCGGAGCCTCTGGAGTGACGGTAACCGTTACGGTCTTTCTCGTTGGAGTATTCTTCTTGGTTACCGTAGTGGTGGTAGTCTTCCGGGAAGTGGAGCTGGTGGTGGAAGAACTGGTTGAGGTAGAGGATGAAGAGGTTGAGTCTTCCCCTGACTTCCTGTGTACACTTGCATTGATGGAGTTCCTGTTGGCGAAAATATCACCGGAAATTTCTTCACCTAGCGGAGTGAATCGGAATGATACCTCACCACTGCTTCTGCCTGGGTCATAGTCAATGCTCAGCGTTGACTCAAATCCAATGCTGTTGTTTGAGGGTGCTGCCTCTGCTGGAATAGCAGCCAACCCGGTAATCGCCGTTGCAGCAGCAAGGGCGGTTGCGATGCTTCTTCTTTTCATTGTCGTTATTTTGCCTTCCATTTGAAAAATGGCCGTCACATGAGCGTGGTACACAGTAGTCATAAAGGGACACAGCATTGGGTCTCACTATCACAACAGTGCACTACACATACACAAAACACATACAGGGTACCATAATGGATGCTCAGACTGCATTTCTCTGCATTAAGCGCTTAATCAAGATGAAAGAATCGCAATGATTTTTCGTCGTCTAAGCATCTGTGCTATGCTGTACCCCATACACCCTCCTACCATACAGGGTGAGAGCTTAATTAGAAAAACCTTGATTCACAAAAAGGAGTCCACATGGCATTTATCGACGAGTACAACGAGAACATCGCAGCCCGAGCAGATGAGAAGCCGGAGCTCAAGAGCATCCGCGTTGACGTTCCAGAGTACGTCTATGACATCATCGCTGATGTTGCAGAGGCAGAAGACACCCATAAGACCAATGCCTTGATTCGCCTGGTTCGCTCCGGAGACTTCCTGCGATTCCTCGCCAACAACGACGCAGAGCTAATCGTCCGCGATTCAGATGGCGAAGAGACCATCATTGACGGTCTCCAGTAAGGGGTCACCCCTCTTCCTTTGAAAACACCACCTGGTTTCACGCAGTGAGAAATGACAATGTGATTACACAGGTGGTGTTTTTCTTTTCAGTAATCAGAAAGGATGCATTATGACCGCGAAGAATCTCTTTAATATCACCAATGAGGATTATCAGGTAGATGGGGACACGGAACCGATGTGGTACGTCTTTACTTCACAGCGCACCACTGACGATGGGAACGTTCAGCATCTCACCGCAGTTGTTGGACCCTCAACTCGACCGTCCAATGAGGTTATCGAGTGGATGGACAAGGAGGTCTCCGTGGGAGAGGGTAGCGATGGGTTCACCTATCGTGGTGGCTTCCCCTATGAACCGTCAGAAGAGGAGCTAGCTCAATTCGCCCCAGAAGGGTACATCGACGTTCCCAATTCCTAGACTGCCACTCCACTAAGAGAGCCACCTACTCATCGTCTCTGATGGGTAGGTGGCTATTTGAGCCTCCACCCGGAGTTGAACCGGAATTTCCTGGTTACGAAGCAGGTGTTCTTCCATTGAACTATGGAGGCAAAAAGGCACATTGATAATCGAAATTGAAAACCAATGTGCCGTCAGCATGCCTGGAGGGACTTGAACCCTCAACCTATGGTTTTGGAGACCATTGCTCTAGCCAATTGAGCTACAGGCATAAGAATCCTCGTCACAATGACGATGATTGGTACCTCTGGTGGGACTCGAACCCACACACCACTGGGGTACTAGAACCTAAATCTAGCGCGTCTTCCAGTTCCGCCACAGAGGCATGCTCTATGTGATTGTCATACTACCATAGCATAGCGGAAACTCTTTGTGCAATCAAGACCTGAACAATGTGATGCTAATCACATTTGCTCAGCATTATCCTTCGGGACTCCTATCCGATGACGAAGAAGATAGTTATCCCGCTCCTGCTTCGACATAATCTTCTGATTGCTATGGATTCGGTACCCTCTTCTACGAAGGTATTTCACCATGTCTTCAACATGTGTTCCACCCCATACCATGGATACGTTCCTAGGGTCAAGGTCAGCATATTTCGCAGCGAAACGTGAGCGACCCCTCATCATCTGACGAACCCCAGGGATAAGACTAGCTGCCACGCTCCATCTCTTCTGACTTGGCTCCTTGAGGATTCGCTTCTTTAGCATCATTGACGCATAGAGCCTTTCGTCTGGGTTCATCGTGCTGATTTTCGCCACTACATCAGACAATCTCCTGACATCATGGTCAACCTTCTTCTTCGCCCATCGAGACAGCTCCTCCCAAGAAATGTCAACAACCTCATAGTCGTCAATCTCATCGAGGAGTTCATCTTGTGATACCAATCCGGTAAGCTCACAGATTCTCTGCTTAACGTGCGAAAAGTCCCATGATTCACCATCTGGACAGGGGGAGACTCCTTCCACATGCACAACGTGCTCAGCGCCGTTGTCGCTGCCCAATGCTTGAGAATCTTCATGAATCATCTCTGTGACAGTCTCATAGAATGTTTTGTCAGCAAAATGAGGTACTCCATAGATGACGATAGTTTTACCCTTGCGTCCAAAACGCTCCAGGGACTTCTCTGTGCTGGGACGAAGCTCAAACCTTCTGTATCCATCGTAGGGGATGGGCATGTCTTCCTCATCTGTTGTGAAACGTGAAAAACCTCCATGTGCACTATCGCGCATGGAGGCGTTGAAAAGCGCTGAGCACTGGTGTCGATAGCAGGATTTGAACCTACGACTGCACCCTTATGAGAGGTGTGTTCTACCAGGCTGAACTATATCGACGTGGTGACGGAGAGAGGATTTGAACCTCTGACCTCCAGCTTATGAGGCTGGCGAGCTACCTAACTGCTCCACTCCGTGTTAACAGTAGTTGTCTACTTGGCGAAGATTACTCCTCACCAAGCTTCCAACAGAGCCGAAAGTGGGAATCGAACCCACGACCTCACCCTTACCATGGGTGTGCTCTGCCTACTGAGCTATTCCGGCAAGATATTCATTTCTATTACGCACCACAAGAGTATTCTTATGGCGTGGCGGAGGACACGGGACTCGAACCCGCAACCGTTTCACCGGCGGCCGCTTTCAAGGCGGTTTGCTTTCCATTCGCCTATCCTCCATAGTGCTCCAGAAGTAGAACACGGAGCCGAAAGCGGGAATTGAACCCGCAACCTTTCCCTTACAAGGGGAGCGCTCTGCCAATTGAGCTATTCCGGCACACATCATTGCGATGCAGCTTTAGCAATGTTACCACATATGGAATCACATTGTCAAACCATTGTAGCACCTTGCTTTGCGCCTCTGACGGGACTTGAACCCGCGACCTTCGCCGTGACAGGGCGACGCGCTAACCATCTGCGCCACAGAAGCATTGTAGTTGGCTTCTTAGAAAGAGTTCCTTTCGCAAAAGCCATGATTAGACATTAGCATGGTGAACCGATTGTTGTCAAGGGGCGTAGCAATTATTTTTTCAAACCCACAACACGGGGGCACTAAAATGTCTCGACACTGGCAAAAGACCGCGACACCACAAACCAATCAACCCTCGACAGAGTTCTTCTCGTCGTACATCTCGGAAATCCTCTGGTGAGAGCTCTTTCCAGTTAACCTCATGAATAGCAGCGAAACGAAGGCTGCAAATGCTGCCACCTCTCCATAGAAGACAGGGAGCCTCATGGCAAAAGAAACCGGGATTGACACCAGGGCAACAAACCATAGCGTCACAGAAGCAAGTGACATCAGTTGCGAGGATTTATCCACGTTTCGTCTCCCTAATCGCCACCCATAGGGTTGGCGTTGGCGGTGCCCCTGGCGGGGCTTGAACCCGCGACCGCTGAATTATGAGTTCAGAGCTCTAACCGACTGAGCTACAGAGGCATTGTCACATCCATAATGGTATTGATGCTGAAAACCGTACCACTTCTTCCATTATGGTGTCAAACTGAAAAATTCGACAGGGTACGAAAAAGGGGCACACAGCGCGAGGAGGTGAGGAAAACACTGTGTGCCCCAGAGCGGATGACGGGAATCGAACCCGCATCTTCAGCTTGGAAGGCTGAGGTACTAGCCATTGTACGACATCCGCAGAGCGCATAAGGGAGACGGAAAAGTCGGTAGGTGCTGTATTTTTATCCGTAAAATAGTAACCATACCTGAGAGCCAGTACTCCCATATGCAATTGCGACGAAATTCATCTCTGAACTTCTGAAAACCATCATAACACACATCGTTGAACTTTGTCAAATCAATATATGCTACTGAATTTCCAGCGTCGCTGGTGCCCCCAGGAGGATTTGAACCCCCGACCAATCGGGTAGAAACCGAGTGCTCTATCCAGGCTGAGCTATGAAGGCATGTCCCACCAACCAGAAGAAGATAACAACAGGAGTAATTAAGCCGCAGATGCACTCTAGAAGTTCTTCTCCTCGTTGGCAGTGATTAAAACTATACAGCATGTCAAATCATTTTGTCAAATTTAGTGCATTTCCGCTGGTCAAGATGGTATTTCGAGTGACCACTAAACCCTAAGACTGCACACTTTATCACCCCGAGGGAGCCACTATTCCATCTTGGAGAAGGTTGAACTCAGTGCGCTCGCAATCTCCCACCTCTTAGCGCAAGCGTAGGTGGGTAGTCAAGAGCGCAACTATCAGAAAATCCACTTTGCGTCATTAGGGACATTTGTGCTATAGTTATAGATAGATTCAGTAGAAACATCAAAAAGGAAGGTGTAGCAGCTATGATGGTTAAAGATTACCATTCAGTATATGACTTAAACTACCACCTTATTTTAGTGACAAAGTATCGCCGCAAGGTTCTTAATGATACCATTTCTGCTGAACTTAAAGAGATGTTTGACAGGATAGGAGAAAAATACGGAATCGAATGTGTTACGTTTAATCATGACATCGACCACATTCATGTGCTCTTTAAAGCGAAGCCAGTAACCAATCTCTCCAAGTTTCTCAACGCCTACAAGTCTGCGACATCACGGATTGTCAAACGGAAGTACCCTGAGGTCAGAGAAAAGCTGTGGGAGGAGAAATTCTGGAGTCACAGTTTCTACCTCGCCACCGCAGGCGGTGTTACTGTAGACGTACTCAAAGAGTATGTAAAGAGTCAAGGCGTTGATAACCGATGAAGGTATACAACACTTATAAATTCAGGATGTATCCTAAGCCTGAACAAGAAGAGATTCTTTTCAGGACTATTGGCGCTGCTAGAAAAATGTACAACCTTCTGCTTGAGGGATACAATGCCAACTATAGCCTCTACAAAAGTGAGGATATTACCAGAAAAGAGTACACCCAGAGTAAAAACTCTATCAATCCGGTCATGTTCACCCGTCAGGAAGAATATGACTATCTCTCCGAGGTGGATAGTACTGCCTTAAAATATGCTCACAAGCATATCAATCGAGCTTTTGCGAACTTCTTTGCTGGTCATGCTAAAAGACCTGTATTCAAGTCACGAAACCACTCAAAATGGGCATACACCACATGTAGAGCATCGAAGAAATCGAAGAATCTTCGACTTGCGAAAAACGGCTGGCTATATCTTCCCAAGATGCCGAAAAGTCCAGTGAAAGTTGTTGTCTCTAAAAATCCAGTGGGAACACTAGTATCCGCTACCATTGAGAAAACACGCTCAGGAAAGTGGTTTGTATCACTTCGCTACGAACATCACACGAAAGCACCTGTGTATCCAAAAACGATTGACGAGATGACAAACCCCATTGGTGTGGACATGGGGCTAAAAGATTTGGCGATTACCTCAGACGGGGAATTTTTCGCTAATCTTCGGCATGCCTATAAAGCCAAGAAGAAATTAGCTCAGCTAGACCGTTTACTATCGAGAAAGAGAGAACAAGCAAAGAAAGATGGACGTGACTTAAAAGATTGTAAGAATTATCAAAAAGCCAAGGTAAAAAGGGCACGAGCCTATGAGAAAGTGAGAAATCAGAGGGAAGACGCGCTCCACAAAATCACCACGGATTTAATCAATAACCACGATTTTATCGCAGTGGAGGATTTGAGTGCTGAAAACCTGAAGAAAAACCATAAACTCGCTTTTGCCATATCAGATGTGTCCTGGCACTCATTTTTCACGAAACTGAAATACAAGGCAGAAAAACAGGGAAAGATTATTCAAGTAATCGACCGATACTATGCTTCTACGCAAATATGTTCGGAATGCGAAAGTATCACTGGACCTAAAGGTTTTGCTGAGTTAAACATAAGACAATGGGATTGCCCGGTATGCGGAGCACACCATGACCGTGACGTTAATTCTGCCGTCAACATTCGTGACAAAGGCTTCGAAGAGTTCATAGCCGTGGGGACCACGGTTGGGCGTACTCTACAGTAAACGCTAGCCTTCATAGTACCAAGGAATCATTTCTCCTTGGTTCACATTAGGAAAAGTTCTAAAAAGAAAACAATTTGGTTTGCTATCTTTTTAGAATCTCCCACCTCTTAGCGCAAGCGTAGGTGGGAGAAGTTCAAAACAGTCAGTGGCATACCTAACATTGCATTCTCCCAGCAGCATGTGGTAGATTGTCACATTGTGCTCAAGAGAGCATAACGATTTGGTATCAATTCCATCACCCGACAAGAAACACCATAGGAGAATCATATAGCAATGGGCAAGCACCGGAAGAAGAATAACTACACGCCACTCAAGGTATTTGCAGCATCAAGTGCAGCCATCGCCATGTCAGCCGCACCAGCCACAGCGCAGGCTACCCCACTGGGAGACATCATGCAGCAAGTGCAGGACACCCAGGTAGGCATGAAGGCTCACGCGGAGTCAGCAATCAACGCCTCCATTGATGCAACCGTAGATAGGCTAGGCAGCATCACAGGAGAAGGATACGTCGAGACAGCTGTTGATATTGTCCTCAACAGCCCATCGATTCAGCAAATTCGCAACGGAGTCGGAGCATACACCTCCCCAGAAGCAATCCAGGATACCGTTAACACTGTGATTGACGAGGTTGTTCGCCCGGTAGCACCCGAGCTGGTAGATACAGTGCGCGATAGGGTCAATGGAATCATCAATCAGTGGGGAATCAATGCTGTGCCGACCCCATCCCCAATTCCGGAAGTATCCCCAGAATCCATCTCGTCAGTAGGGTCACAGATTGTGGAAGCAGCACGTTCCCAGATTGGCACCCCTTATGTGTGGGGAGGGTCGCAACCAGGTGGATTTGACTGCTCTGGACTCACCTCGTGGGCATACTCTCAGGTGGGAAAGCATATTCCGCGCACATCTCAAGACCAAGCCTACAGCGGAGTGCAAGTGTCTACTCCTGAGCCAGGGGATATCGTGTCCTTCTATAGTGGTGCCACCCATGTTGGAATCTACGCTGGGGGTGGAATGATTATCCACGCTCCACAGTCTGGTGACGTAGTAAAAGAGGCTTCCATGGACTACATGCCGGTGAACAACATCGTTCGCTTCTAAGTGACTGGATAGGTCTAGAGAAGATGCCACATGAACATCCTGCTTCTTAAGGGGGAAGCCCCAGGGGAGCAGGGTGTTATTTTTTCAAGAAATCCAGTTAGAGCATCAAAAAGGGACACTGAGGTATCGCTCCTTTCTATAAAGAGCGACGCCCCTCCCGGGACGACAAATCGTCTTCCCAAGAGGGGCGTCAACAAGTGGAGATGTCGGGAATTGAACCCGAGTCCACCACATCTCACCATGTTCTTCTACGACCGTAGTTGCTCTGCTTTTTAATCCAACAGCCACCACGAAAATCGCGCGTAGAGCAACGAAAGCGATTATCCGCTAGGCGAAGGCTAAAGTACGACTCCATTCACTAGCCTTCACAATGAGTAGAGCGCACCGATGTCACATGATGGTTGACACTCACCATCGGTGGAATAAGGTGTCAACCGCCACATTGCTGTGAAGTATGGTTTACGCTACGAGAGCACTTTCGTTGGCAAAAGCCTCAAGCTCAGCGATTCCATCAGCAATGTAGTCTGCATTGATGTCATTATCGTTTGCATTTATTGTTTTGCACCACAACACTTATATGGCAGTTGATGGTGCCTGCTCCAAGTCGCTTCACCACAGTGATGATGAGGTGTCGAAACCGTGTCATCCCCATGTGTGCCAAGCACAAATGGAATATTACCACAGATGGGGGAACGGTGTCAAATCTTGAGTGGTGGAGCATTAAGGCTACGTCCACCAGTAGGGAAGTCGTGTGACAATAGCGGAGAGGTCACTTTCTTCCAGGGTTCCAGCTCGATATTTCTCCATGAACTTTCTCTCCATGTCATCCGGTGAACGGTGGAAAACAATCCTCTGATAGTCATTCATGAAGACACACTCGTCATAGAGATAGTGCACTAGATTATCCCCGGGTCTTTTCACTATAGCGAACAGATAATATCCAAGGTTCTCACGATAAACTTGCTCCTCATCGGGGTCTTCATAGGAAAAAGTAACATCCACTGAATTGGATGCTAAGTACGCCATAAACTTCTGCGCGCAATACAAGATGTAATGCCTAGAAGACTCATAGAGGTCAAACCACTTATCCCTGACACCTCTTTTGCGCTCTGTTTCGCTGAGTGGATGTCCATCTGGCTTCTCTGGGTCGTATGGGTACTTCTCCCTGGAGTCGCTAAGCAGCCCCTGCCCCTCATGCACAGCTAGCGAGGTATGGGCGAGGTGGGAGAGGT
>ERZ1673699.2886-NODE-2886-length-10791-cov-6.154247_pt1 | contig 10791 bp, 8 predicted proteins | sample MGYA00580229_ERZ1673699 | MGnify/ENA primary metagenome ERZ1673699 (study PRJEB41218, sample SAMN15661785) | gut metagenome | host: Homo sapiens | place: Canada: London | collected 2015-08-20/2019-03-30 | study: EMG produced TPA metagenomics assembly of... | reverse complement strand
GATCAGGCGGCAGAGGTAGAGCCCCAGTCCGTTGCCCTGGCTGAAGGTGTCGAGCTTGGTGAAACGTTCGAAGACATGGTCGTACTGCTCGGGCGGGATGCCGCATCCGGTGTCCGTGACGGTGATGCGGAAGCGCTCTTCGTCCCGGCTGCACGCGAGTCGAACCTCGCCCTGCCGGGTGAATTTGTGCGCATTGCCCAGTAGCGCCATGAGGAGGATCGTGAGGTATTTCTCGCTCGAGATCGCCGCGATCGGCTCCACGGGAATCCCGTCGGCGTAGGTCACGCCCGACTTGGGGTAGCGGACCTTCATCACCCGCAGCTGCATGCGGCACAGGGCGCAGATGTCCAGGTAGTCGCGCGGCAGCGGTTCGGTGAGATTCTCGAGGTAGGAGACCTCGAGCAGGTCGTCGAACAGGTAGCGCAGCTGGCGGCGGCTCTCCTGGATGATTTCACAGTATTGTGCGTGGGCTTCGGGCGGCACCTCCTCGGTGGAGAGCAGTTCCGAGAACCCCGTGATGCTGTTGAGCGGCGTGCGCACCTCGTGGCATATCGAGTTGATGAAATCCGCCTTTTTGGCCTCGCTTTCGTGTACGTGCTGCATCTGTTGCAGCAGTTCGCGCTGAAGCCGCCGGGTGCGGCGGTTCCCGGCGTAGATGAATCCGATTCCCGCCCCGATCGCCGCGAGCAGCAGGGCCAGCGAGATGAGGGCCGTCTTGTGGTGGTGGGCGGTGAGCAGCGCCTTGTCGAGTTCCAGCCGGTCCAGTTCGTACGAAGCCTGCATTTCGCGCAGCGTCTGGCTCTGTTCGAGGTGCATGACCGAATCCTGCACCTTCACCGCGCGGTCGAAAGCCGCGCAGGCCTCGGCGTCGCGGTGCAGGAGATGGAGCATCCGGGCGCGTTTCTGGTAGCCTCCCGTGAAAGTCACGCCGGGTATGCGATGGTGTTCGGCCATGTGGACCAGCGAGTCGGCGTAGGCGAGCGCCCGGTCGTATGCGCCGCTGTCGGCGGCCTTGGCGTAGGTTTCGCGGTAGCTGCGGATGCAGGCCATGGTCATCCGGTCCCGGCGGATCGACTCGATGAACTGGCTGGGCAGGAAGAGGTGCATCCCCGAACTTCCGCCGCATGGATTGCCTCCGTCCCGGGGCGCCCACGGCTGGGCGGAGGCCGGATGCGGTCCGGCCGTCAGGGCCAGCAGCAGCAACGCGGCTGCGGCGAACGTGTGTCGGATGCGTCCGGTCATGGTTTCAGCGGAATGGTGAAGATGAATCGGGCCCCTTTCGTATAGCCTGCGTCGAGGCGTATCGAACCCGCGAGGTGTTCGGCGATCATGCGGCAGAGCGCGAGGCTCAGGCCGCGCGATTCGGACGGAGGGCCGGCCAGCGGGCCGAACAGCTCTTCCCGGCGCTCGGGCGGGATTCCGCAGCCGGTGTCGGTGACCCGTATGCGGAGCTCGTTGGCCGAGGCGTCGGTCTCGTAGCTGAGCGAGATGCGTCCTTTGCTGGTGAATTTGCGGGCGTTGTCGAGCAGCGCACGGACCACCAGCGTGAAATATTTGGGATGCGTCGGGACGATGCACGCCTCTCCCGGGGTTTCGATCGTGTATTCGATATCCTGTCCCTGTCGGAGACGGTGGGCCGAGATCAGCTCCGCACGGCACAGCCGGTCGATATCCACCGGCTCGACCCGGAGTTTTTCGGTCAGGCTGTCGAGGTTGGCGGCTTCGAGCATGTTGTCGAGCGTCGAGAGCAGCAGGTCGGTGCTTTCGCGGATTGCGTTGAGCATCTGCATCCGGTCGGTGACGGGGGCTTCGGTGGTCATCACCGTGTATGCCGTGCGGTCGATGGCTTTCAGCGGCGGCCCGATGCGGCGGCAGATCGTGTTGACGAAGATCGACTTCATGTGTTCGCTTTCCTGCGCCTTGCGGGCGTGGCGGGCGATGTCGGCCTGCAGGCGGCGGTTGCGGCGCAGTGCGACGGCGAGATAGACGCCCGTGCCGAGCAGCAGGACGCTGAAAGCGATGAACGGGATGAGCGCCGCCGTGCGGTTGCTGATCACGGCGCGGGTTTCGGCGAGTTTCAGGCGGTCCATGTCGTGGCGCAGGCGGATGGTTTCGCTCCGCTCCTCCTGTCCGGCCCGGAAGATCGAGTCCTGCACCTCCCACGTGCGCTCGTAAGCGGCGTATGACTCTTCGTGACGGCCTGCGCGGGTGAGCATCAGGCTCCGGTCGCGGTGGACCTGGTAGATCTTCGACGGATTCATCCGGAAATAGCCTTTGCCCTGGCCGATCATCGTAATCAGCGAGTCGCAGTAGAGGATGCTCTGTGCATAGTCGCCCCGGATGCCTTTCCAGAGATACCCCAGTTCATAGAGGTAGGTCTTGTTGCGCAGCAGGTTCTCCCCGTCGGCGTTCAGCATGCGCCGGCGGAACTGGTCGAAATGCATCTCCGCCAGGTCGTCGCGTTTGATGTTGAGCGTGCAGCGGATCAACTGCCGGAACGGGTTCACGTAGCTGTTGTCCCGGTAGAGGTAGGGACGGCGGCCCAGCCGGTCCTCTGCGGCGTAGTAGGCGTCGAGCATGTCGACATAGTTGGAGGTCAGCTCTACCTGCTTGTCGTAACGTTTGGCTTGGTTGTAGGCGCCGCTGAGGACATAGTAGACCAGGTTGGCGAAGTTGTGGCGGACGACCGGGCCGGGCATCTGCCGGGTGAGTCCGAAAGCCTCCTCCCAGAACCGGGTCTGGGGAATGAAAGCATACCTTATGCCTTTTTCGTAGTAATCGATCGTCACCCCGGCATGGCCTTTCAGCATGAGCCGCTTCACCCGGTGGAAAACGTTGTCCGGGTGCGCCGCGTCGTCGTCGCACCACCTGCGGATGGCGTGTGCCAGCCGGAGCGCCTCCTCCCGGTTGTATTCGTTGCGCAGGCGGTAGAATCCATCGCTCATTTCGGCGAAAGCGTCCATCCCCTCCTCGGGAGTCCCGGGCGTCATTTCCCGCAGTTTCGAGATGTAGTGACGGAGCGAGTCCTCTTTTTCGGGGTAGGGGGCATACTGCGCGATGACGGGCACCGCGGACACGGCCATGGCGTAGGTGTCGCCGATGGCGGCCGCCTCGCGGAAAAGCCGGATCGAATAGGCGAGGTTGAGGTTCGAATCCTCGTTGACATCTTTCAGGTTGAGAAGCAGCTGCACCCGTTTTTCGGGATTGACGGTGTGCGCCAGCGTTTGCTGCAGGCTGTCGGAAAGCAGATGTTGCGCCCGGGCGCTCGGGACAGAGCACATCAGGACGCATATCACGAAGAATATGTGCCGGAAAAAATACATTTGCTGGGACGACGCTTTTGCGGACGCTAAAGTACTAAAAAAAACAGACCGGACAAACTTCCGGTCTGTTTTTCAGGAAAAAAGGGCTTTTCGAAGCCGCTATTTGAGGTATTTGTCGAGATACATCTTCAGTTCGCGCGGCATGACGGGCTTGGTGATGAAGCCGTTGCAGCCGGCCTCCTCGGCGATGCGCCGGTCGGTGTCGAATGCATAGGCCGTCTGCATGATGACGGGCAGTTCGGTCGTGTGGAGGCGAATCTCCTTCAGGGCCTCGATGCCGTCCATCACGGGCATTTTGATATCCATCAGCACGGCGTCGGGATGCTCTGCGAGAGCGTACTCTACCGCCTCCTTACCGTTTTTGGCCCAAAGCAGGTTGTACTCTTTTTTGAGTATTATTTCCAGCAGCTTGTAGTTGCTTTCGACATCTTCTGCAATCAGGATCAGCGGCTTACGCTCCGATGTATTGTTGTCAGTCATTTCTGTTGATATTGCTATTACCGCAAATATAGGAAATATTTTGCAATCCCCTGCGCATTACCGGTAAAATATGCCCCTGAAATATGCCGTATTGCCGCATCCGTCCCTCACCGAGAGCTGCACCTCGTGTTTGCGCCGTGCCGCCGGGGCGCCGAAAAAGTGGACGAGCGTGCCCTTTACGGGGAAACGGTCGCAGGGAACCCATTCGCCGTCGATGCGCAGCGTCCACGAGGCGATGCCCGAGAAGTTGTCGGCGACGCGGAAACGCAGGCTTTCGGCTTTCGAGAGGTCGGCGCCCTCGGCGAAGAGGGGCCGGATCGAGGGCGGCAGCGTGTCGGCCGCCACGGCCACGTCGCCCGTGGCGTAGGTCGTGGCCGTCACGGCGCCGTTCGCATAGGAACCTCCGATGCAGGACAGCCGGCCTTTGCGGTTGCGCACGGCCAGCACGGTCTGCAGTTGCAGCGGCCGCGGCACATGGGTACGGATGGTGACCGCCGCGGGATGCCGCAACGGCGTGTCGGGGCTGAGGAACCGGTAGGCGGGCGAGAGCACCACGACGCCCGAATCGGCCTGCGGGGCCTCCCGGCGTTCGGGTTTCACGAAAACGGGTTCATAGAGCGCCCCTTCGGGGATGCTGGCCCGGGCTTCGCGGCCGACCTGCAGGAACGAGGCCCGGCCGGGATAGAGGGCCACGGCTGCCGTGTCGGCTTCGGCCCGGAAGCTCTCCGAACGACCGCGGACCGTAAATTCCAGCGACGAGCGGTTGCCGCAGTCGTCTTCGGCCTCGATGCGGATACGCCGCAGCTGCCCTTCGGCCGTGCGCACCACGCCGCGCTCTTCCATCGCGGGATAGAAACAGTCGGGCGAACCGGCCAGCTGGGCCAGGCGGATCGCCTCGTTGCGCGAATCGAGTTGGAGCGGATAGCAGCTCACGGCGTCGCAGCAGCGCGACAGGTCGTGGGTGAAGCCGTCCATGCGGTATTCGAAATAGGGGATGCCGTCAACCGAAGCCGTGACGCGCCAGATGCCGAACGTGTTGTTCACGCCGTTGCGGCGGTCGGTGACTTCGGCCACGAAATAACCTTTGCGTCCCACGCCGACAGGCTCTTCGCGCGTCAGGCGGTAGCGGCCTTCGGACTCGCGGACCACGGCGTAGCTCTCCATGCGGCTCCGGACCGGAACGCCTTGCAGGGTGTCGACCTCGACGTAATGCAGGCGCATGATGCGGGGCGGGAGGTTGTCCTCGGGGCGGATGACGCCCTCGCGGACGACGTTGCAGAGCCGCTGGGTCGGGGTGTCGCGGATTTCGAAATGGAGGTGCGGGCCCATCGACGAGCCGCTGTTGCCCGAGAATCCGATCACGTCGCCCTGCTTCACGGGCCATGTTTCGGGACCGAAGAAGAGGTTGACGGAGTTCGCGCGGCGGGCCGTGCGCTCCTGCCGGACATGTTGCTCGATGTCGTCGCGGAAGCGTTGCAGGTGGCCGTAAACGGCCGTCGTGCCGTTGCGCAGCGTGAGGTAGACGGCCCTGCCGTAACCGCCCGCCGTGAGGCTCACGCGCGAAACGTAACCGTCGGCCACGGCCACGAGGGGTTTGCCCTCCGCGCCGTCGGTTTTGATGTCGATGCCCGCGTGGAAATGCCCCGGGCGCATTTCGCCGAAGTTGGCCGCGTAGAGCCGCGCCACGTCGCGTACGGGATAGATGTAATCTCCGGGATCGAGCCGCTGGGCCTGTGCCCCCGGGCCGATCGCGGCAAACAGCAGAAAAGCTAAAAATCCTCGCATGTATCTGTCTCCCTCACCATTGCCGAAGCGGCTTCGATCACCGCCTCGTATTCGTATCCCAGCGAAAGCCCGTAACGTATCAGTTTTGTTTTCAAATCATAGGGCGTGGCGGCTTTCACCGTCCGCGCCTTGCGGGCGAGCATCTGCGCGAGGCGTTCGCCCATGTCCGTACCCCCGGCCTGCTCCAACGCCGCGTCGATCAGCTCTTTGCGGATGCCTTTGCGTTGCAGCGCCGTGCGGATTTTGTACGCGCCCCAGCTGCTCAGCCGCAGTTTTTCGCGCACGAAGGCTTCGGCATAGCGGCTGTCGTCGATGAAGCGGTCGCGGACGAGTTTCCCGAGCACCTGTCCGGCATCCCGGTCGGCCAGCCCCCAGCCGCGCATCAGCCGCCGGGCGTCGCTCTCCGACTTCTCGGCCCGGGCGCAGAGCCGCATCAGCGCGGCGAGCGCCTGGTCGGGGGTTTTGTCGCGTTTCTTTTTCAGTTCAGCCGGCTGCATACCATGCGGGGTTTATCGAAAAGGTCCCTGTGGACCGTGATGTCGGTATATCTTTCGTCGCGCAACATGCGGGCGACCTCGTCCGCGGCGTGTTCGTAAATCTCGAACCAGAGCCGTCCGCCGGGTGCGAGCATCCGCCGCCCGGCCTGCGCGATGGCGCGGTAGAAACGAATGCGGTCGTCGTCCGGCACGAACAATGCCACGGCGGGCTCGTGGTCGCGGACGTTGGGGTGCATGGCCGTGCGGTCGCTTTCGGGGACGTAGGGCGGATTCGAGACGATCACGTCGAAACGCTCCGGAAAGACCTCCGCCAGTCCGTTCAGCGCATCGGCTTTGCGGAGTGTAATTGCCGCCCCCAACTTTTGAAAATTTTCCGCGGCGACGGCCAGCGCTTCGTCCGAAATGTCGGCCGCGAAGACCTCCGCTTCGGGAAGCCCCAGCGCCAGCGACGCCGCGATGCAGCCGCTTCCGGTCCCCACGTCCAGAATCCTCCGGGACCCGCGCTCGCTGCGCAGGATACGATCCGCCAGCTCCTCGGTCTCGGGACGCGGAATCAACACCCCCTCGCGCACGGCGAAACGGTGGCCGCAGAATTCGGTGTGTCCGACGACATATTGCAAGGGTTTTCCGGCGATGAGCTGTGCCTCCGCTTCCGCCAGCCCTTCTGCGGCGAGTTCCGCCCCGGGGTCGGTCAGCAGGGCCGACAGCGGGATTCCGGCGAGCTCCGCGACGGCGTTGCGGGCGATTGCACGGGCTTCGCGCTCCCCGTAAAGGGGCACGAGGCGTGCAGTCAGGCGGTCGACGGTCTCGCGGCGGGTCATCAGCGGATGAAATTGGCCAGGGCGATGGCTACGGCGGCTTCGACGACCACCGCGCCGCGCAGGGCCACGCAAACGTCGTGGCGGCCGCGAATCTCCAGCGGCTCCACCTTGTTGGTCGCCAGGTTGTAGGTCTTTTGCTCCCTGCCGATGCTCGGGGTGGGTTTCAGCGCCGCGCGGACCACGATTTCGTTGCCGTTCGTGAGGCCGCCGTTGATGCCTCCGGCGTTGTTCGTCACGGTGGTTCCTTCGAAATCGGAGAAGCAGTCGTTGTTCTCGGAGCCCCGCAGGCGTGCGCCTGCGAATCCGCTCCCGAACTCCACCCCTTTGACCGCCGGAACGGCGAACAGCAGGTGGGCGATGGAACTTTCCGCCGAGTCGAAGAAAGGCTGTCCCAGCCCCAGGGGAACCCCCTGCACACGGCATTCGACGATGCCGCCCACTGAATCGCGGTCGGCGGCCGCGGCCTGCAGCACTTCGTTGAAACGCTCCGGGTCGGTGCATCCGCCGATTTCGGTGAGGCGCGTGGCGAAATGAACGCCCGCGGGGAGTATCTTCTTCGCCACGACGCCCGCGGCGACCAGCGCCAGGGTGACGCGGGCCGAGAAGTGGCCGCCGCCGCGCGGGTCGTTGAACCCGGCGAACTTGTGATAGGCCACCAGGTCGGCATGCGCCGGGCGGTAGTGGCGCGTGACGGTGGCGTAATCCTGCGAGTGGGTATTGGTGTTGGCGAACTCCACGGTCAGCGGAGCGCCCGTCGTGTGTCCGTTGTAGATTCCCGAAACGATTGCCGGGATGTCGGGTTCGCGGCGCGGCGTGGTCCCGGGGGCTCCGCTGCGGCGGCGCGCGAGGTCCTCGGCGAAATCCGCCTCCGAGAGGGGAATCCCGGCCGGAACGCCGTCCATCGAGACGCCGATCTGCGCCCCGTGCGACTCACCCCAGACGGTGAGCCGGAAATTTTGTCCGAATTGGTTCATGGGCAATGGATTTTAATACCGAATGTGTTCGAGGTCCTCGAAAAATCCGGGATAGCTTTTGGCGACGCTCTCGGCTCCCTCGATGGTGATTTCTCCGTCCGAGCGCAGCGCTGCGACGGCCAGCGACATGGCCATGCGGTGGTCGCCGTGGCTCCGCGTGCGCGCTCCGTGCACCTGCCCGCCGCGAATGCGCATCAGGTCCTCCTCCGAGGTGTCGACCTCGATGCCCAGCTTGGCGTATTCGTCGCGGATGGCCTCGGCGCGGTTGCACTCCTTGTATTCGAGGCGCGAGGTCCCGCGGATTTCGCTCACGCCGTCGGCCGCCGCGGCGAGCGCGGCGAGCGCCGGGAAAAGGTCGGGGCAGTTGGTGGCGTCGAACTCGAAAGCGTGGAGCGGACGGTGCTGGACCGTCACCGATTCCGGTTCGTTGATGACCGCCGCACCGGCGCGCACCAGCGCCGTGCAGATGGCCGTGTCGGCCTGCCTGGAGAGCATCGAGACGTTGCGCACGGTGACTTCTCCGGCCGTGGCGCCCGCCACCAGCAGCATGGCCGCCGCGCTCCAGTCGCCCTCGATGCTGAAATAGGTCGAGCGGTAGTGCTGGCGTCCCGGGATGTAGAACTCCTCGTAGTCGCGCTGGCTGATCTCCACGCCGAAACGGGCCGCCGTGTCGAGCGTCATATCTAAATAAGGTGTCGACACCGCGCCCTGTACGCGCAGCGTCGTGTCGTGTTTGGCTTTGGGCAGGGCCAGCAGCAGCCCCGTGATAAACTGCGACGAGACCGATCCGTCGACCTCGACCTCCCCGCCGCGGATCGGGCCGCAGACCTCGATCGGCAGGAAGCCGTCGTTGTCGCGGACCTTCACGCCCAGCCGGCGCAGGGGTTCGAGCATCATCCCCATCGGGCGGCGCAGCAGCGAGTCGCGCCCCTCGATGACGATGGGCGTGGAGCAGAGCGATGCCAGGGGGGTGAAAAGGCGTGTCGCGAGCCCCGATTCGCCGACGTTGAGCCGGCTGACCCGGGGGGCGAGCCCGCCCTCGATGGAGAGCGTCGTGGGGTCTGCCTGGCGGACCCGGGCGCCCAGCGCCTCGATGCAGCGCAGGGCCGAGCGGGTGTCGTCGCAGAATTCGAGGTTGCGCAGTACCGAGACCTCTTCCGAGAGCAGCGCCGCCGCGAGGGCGCGCTGGGCATAACTTTTCGAACAGGGCGGCGTCAGTGTGCCTTTGACGCGGCCCGGGCCAGCCGTTTTGTCCATAATTACTCTTTTGTCTCCTCTCCTTTGCGGTTTTTCATCTCCTGTGTCAGTTGGTGGCTCTTTTTGAGCTCGAAATGCTGCCCGAGGTAGACCTTGCGGACCATCGGGTCGGCGGCCAGCTCCTCGGCCGTACCGGTTTTGAGGATCTTGCCCTCGTAGAGCAGGTAGGTGCGGTCGGTGATGGCCAGCGTCTCGTCGACGTTGTGGTCGGTGATGATGACGCCGATGTTCTTGTGTTTGAGCGTCGCCACGATCGACTGGATATCCTCCACGGCGATCGGGTCCACGCCGGCGAACGGTTCGTCCAAAAGGATGAAAGCCGGGTTGATGGCCACCGCGCGGGCGATCTCCGTGCGTCGCCGCTCGCCGCCCGACAGCTGGATGCCGAGGCTCTTGCGCACTTTCTGCAGGCGGAACTCCTCGATCAGCGCCTCGACCCGTTCGGCCTGGTACTCTTTCGAATAGGAGGTCATTTCCAACACCGCGCGGATGTTGTCCTCGACCGACAGGCGGCGGAACACCGACGCCTCCTGGGCCAGATAGCCCACGCCCAGCTGGGCGCGGCGGTAGACCGGGTAGTCGGTCAGCTCGGTGGTCTGCCCTTCGTCGCTTTCGAGGAAGATCCGTCCCTCGTTGGGTTTGATAAGCCCTACGATCATGTAGAACGTGGTGGTCTTGCCGGCTCCGTTGGGGCCCAGCAGTCCGACGATCTCGCCCTGGTTGACGTCGATCGACACGTGGTCCACGACCGTGCGGGCCTTGTATTTTTTTACGAGTTCACTGGTGTAAAGACGCATTGCGTATCGGCGATAAAATTTTCTACAAAGTTATGCTTTTTTCCGAAATGTTTTTTATCTTTACATTGAATTTTCCGATTTTAAAGCATTAAATCACATAAACGGCGAAATGAAACAATTCGATTCATCCCTGTTGCACGACAAGCTGAAGGAGTACTTCGGCTTTTCGTCGTTCAAAGGGAACCAGGAAGCGGTGATCCGCAACGTGCTGGAGGGCAATGATACCTTCGTGCTGATGCCTACGGGCGGCGGCAAGTCGTTGTGTTATCAGTTGCCGGCGCTTCTGATGGACGGGGTCGCCATCGTTATCTCGCCGCTGATCGCCCTGATGAAGAACCAGGTCGACGCGATGCGCACGTTCTCGGCCGAGTCGGGAATCGCGCATTTCCTCAATTCGTCGCTCAACAAGACCGCCGTGGCGCAGGTCCGCGCCGACGTGCTCGCCGGGAAGACCAAACTGCTCTATTTCGCCCCCGAGTCGCTCACCAAGGAGGACAACGTGGCGTTCCTGCATAAGATTAAGGTGTCGTTTTACGCCATCGACGAGGCGCACTGCATCTCGGAGTGGGGCCACGACTTCCGGCCCGAGTACCGCCGCATCCGCCCGATCATCAACGAGATCGGCGCCGCGCCGCTGATCGCCCTCACGGCCACGGCCACGCCCAAGGTGCAGCTGGACATCCAGAAAAACCTGGGCATGTCCGACGCCTCGGTCTTCAAATCGTCGTTCAACCGGGCGAACCTCTACTACGAGATCCGCCCCAAGCGCAACGTCGACCGCGACATCATCCGCTTCATCAAACAGAACGAGGGCAAGAGCGGCATCATCTACTGCCTGAGCCGCAAGAAGGTCGAGG
>ERZ1673699.2883-NODE-2883-length-10800-cov-4.905724_pt1 | contig 10800 bp, 6 predicted proteins | sample MGYA00580229_ERZ1673699 | MGnify/ENA primary metagenome ERZ1673699 (study PRJEB41218, sample SAMN15661785) | gut metagenome | host: Homo sapiens | place: Canada: London | collected 2015-08-20/2019-03-30 | study: EMG produced TPA metagenomics assembly of... | reverse complement strand
ACAGCAGAAAAGCCAACCCGATCAGATACAGCTCTTTGCGGCGGACCAGAAATGTCGACAAACCCAACAGCAGAACGGGGTAGGCGACCTTATAGGGCAGCGCAGCGGCTTTCGTGAAGAACAGGACGGCGCCCGCCGCAAACAGCAGCGTCGTCAAAACGAATATTCCGGAAAATCGTCGCATCGTCGGTCTGAATTAACAACCGCCTGACTCTTTGCGGGGTCAGGCGGCTGTTCGATAGTTCAAAAATAGTTTAAGCCCGGACCTGAGCGCCGCAGCGCTGTTCGAACTGGCGGGTGAGGTTCGACATCACGCGCTCGATGGTCTTATCGTCGAGCGTGCGGGTCTTGTCCTCGAGGATAAAGCTCAGGGCATAGGATTTCTTGCCCTCGGGGAGTTTGTCGCCCTCGTAAACGTCGAACAGCGAGACGCTCTTCAGCAATTTGCGCTCGGCAGCGAAGGCAGCGTCGCGCAGGGCCGCAAAGGTAACCTGCTTGTCCACCAGAAGCGCCAGGTCGCGCTTCACCTCGGGGAATTTTGAAAGTTCCTCGGCCACGATCTTCAGCTTCTTCGTGGATTTGGCAAGGGCTTCGAAATTCATCTCCAGGTAGTACACCTCCTGTTTAACATCGGTCACGCGGCGGATTTTCGCGGCAACGGAGCCGATCTGCAGCAGTTCCTTGCCGTTGAGCGACATCGAGAGTCCTTCGCTGAAAAGGTCGCTTTCGAGCGGCTCGGTTTTCAGCGCATAAATGTCGATGCCGAAGCGGCGCAGGAGCTTCTCGGCAACGGCGCGCAGGGTGAAGAACGAGGCCTTCACGGGCTTGGAGTCCCACGACTGCGGGGTGGCGACGCCCGTAACAGCGATGGAGAGCCGGTACTCCTCGGAGTAGGCCGCAAGGCGGTTCTCCTCCGAGCGTTTCGACTCGTCGTAGAAATAGCAGTTGCCGAACTCGTAGAGGCACAGGTCGCCGTTGCGGCGGTTGGCGTTCAGTTCGACGGCTTCCAGCATATTGAACAGCAACGTCTGGCGCATGACACTGAGGTCGGCGCTCAGCGGATTGAGGATGCGCACGCAGCGGTCGGCGGGGCAGGAGGTCAGCCCCTCGTAATACGACGCCTTGGTCAGCGAGTTGGACATGATCTCGGTGAATCCGTTGGCCGTCAGGAAATCGGCGGCGAGGTTCATCAGCCGGTTGCGGTCGGGTTTCGGCGCATAGGAGAGCGTCGAGCGGACCTGCCGGGGAATTTCGACATTGTTGTAGCCGTAGATGCGGAGAATGTCTTCGATCAGATCGGCCTCACGCTGCACGTCCACCCGGTAGGGCGGAACGGCGACGGTCAGTACCCCGTCCTTTTCGGAAAGTATCTTCACCTCCAGCGCCGCGATGATCGTGCGGACGACGTTTTCGGGAATCTCCTTGCCGATCAGCGCATTGACGCGCGCCAGCGAGACGTCGAAGACGAAATCGGCGATCGGCGTGGGGTAGATGTCCGTGATATCACTCGAAATCGTACCCCCGGCCAGCTCCCTCATCAGCAGGGCGGCGCGCTTGGCGGCGTAAACCTGCATGTTGGGATCGACGCCGCGTTCGAAACGGAACGAAGAGTCGGTATTCAGGCCGAAACGCTTGGCCGTCTTGCGCACCCACACGGGATTGAAATAGGCGCTTTCGATAAAGACGTCGGTCGTGGTGTCGCTCACGCCCGAATCCAGTCCGCCGAAGACACCGGCGATGCACATCGGGCGTTCGGCGGAGCAGATCATCAGGTCCTTGTCCGTGAGCTTGCGCTCCACGCCGTCCAGCGTCACGAAAGGCGTGCCCTCGGCACAGGTGCGGACCACGACTTCGCGGCCCTCGATCTTCGCGGCGTCGAAAGCGTGCAAGGGCTGGCCCAGTTCGAACAGCACGAAATTGGTGATGTCGACGAGGTTGTTCTTGGGGTTGATGCCCGCGGCGCGCAGGCAGTTCTGCATCCATTCGGGCGAGGGGCCGATCTTGCAGCCCGTGACCGTGACGCCTGCATAGCGGGGTGCGGCCTCGGGATTCTCGACGCGGATTTTCACATTCAGGTCATGGTTGTCGGGGGCGAAGGCCGAAACGTCGGGCATCTTCACCTGCACATGCTCGCCGCGGCTTTGCAGGTAAGCGGCCAAATCGCGCGCCACGCCGACGTGCGACGCGGCGTCGACGCGGTTGGGCGTGAGGCCGATCTCGATCAGGTAGTCGTCCTCGATATGCAGGTACTCCTTGGCCGTCATGCCCACGGGGGCGTCGGCCGGAAGTTCCATGATACCGTCGTGCGACGCTCCGATGCCCAGTTCGTCCTCGGCGCAGAGCATGCCCAGCGACTCCACGCCGCGGATTTTCGAACGTTTGATTTTAAACTCCTCGTCGCCGCCGTCGGGATAGAGCACCGCACCGACCTGCGCACAGAGGACTTTCAGTCCCGCACGGCAGTTGGGGGCGCCGCAGACGATCTGCAGCGGCTCGACGGCGCCGACATCGACCGTGGTCAGGTGGAGGTGGTCCGAGTCGGGATGGTCCGTGCAGGTCACGACCTCGCCGACAACGACGCCCTGAAGGCCGCCTTTCACAGTCTCGATCTTCTCGAAGCCTTCGACCTCGAGACCGATATCGGTCAGAATTTCGGCGACCTTTTCGGCCGGGAGATCGGTGTCGATATAACGTTTGAGCCAGTTATACGAAATATTCATATCGTTGAATTTTGAATTTGCGGATAATCATGCAAAAGTATAAATTTTTCCGCAAAGTACGGTAAAAATTCTTACATATATAGGTGTCGAAAATAATTCGTAAAAAATTTGCATTTTACGGACCGACCGGTTATATTTGCAGACACAAAACCGAAAGAATGATTCGCAATTTCAATATACAGGCATGGTGGTGGCGCCCGCAGACTCTCGTGAACAATGAGTGCGGAACCGCGCGTGTATAGTTGAAACCGAAAAATACACAAGCCCGTTGTTTACGAAAAGTAAGCAGCGGGCTTTTTCTTTAAGCACACATTAAATTCAAAAACAAATAACGACAATGAAAACCAAGAAATTCTGCCTCTCCGAAAATCAGATGCCCACGCAATGGTATAACATCGTGGCCGACATGCCCACCAAACCGCTGCCGCCGCTGCACCCCGGAACGAAGCAGCCCGTCACCAAGGAACAGATGTCGGCGATCTTCGCCGAGGAGCTGATCGACCAGGAGATGTCCACCGAGCGTTACATCGACATCCCCGAAGAGGTGCAGGAAATCTACAAGATATGGCGTCCGACGCCGCTCGTGCGCGCCACGGGGCTGGAGAAAGCCCTCGGAACGCCCGCAAAGATCTATTTCAAAAACGAGAGCGTATCGCCCGCGGGTTCGCACAAACCCAACACCGCCGTACCGCAGGCTTATTACAACTACAAGCAGGGCATCAAACACCTGACCACCGAGACCGGCGCCGGACAGTGGGGCGCTTCGATCGCCTTTGCGGCGAAACATTTCGGCATCGACCTGCAGGTATTCATGGTCAAAGTCAGCTACGACCAGAAGCCTTACCGCCGGCTGATGATGAACACGTGGGGTGCGGAGTGCGTGGCGTCGCCCTCGACGCTGACCAACTCGGGCCGCGCGGCGCTGGAGCGGGACCCGCACTGCTCGGGAAGCCTCGGGTTGGCGATCTCGGAGGCCATCGAGGTAGCCCTGCGCCGTCCGGAGGACACGCGCTACTGCCTGGGCAGCGTCCTGAACCACGTCGTATTGCACCAGACGGTCATCGGGCAGGAGGCCGTGACGCAGATGGAGATGGCAGACGCCGAGCCCGACATGGTGATCGGATGCTTCGGCGGCGGCAGCAATTTCGCCGGCATCGGATTCCCGTTCCTGCAAAAGAATTTTGCCGAAGGGAAGCATATCCGCGTAATCGCCGTAGAACCTGAAGGCTGTCCGAAACTCACGCGCGGCGAGTTTCAGTACGACTTCGGCGACGTGGCCGGATTCACGCCCCTGCTGCCGATGTACACGCTGGGCCACGATTTCCAGCCCTCGGACATTCACGCCGGAGGCCTGCGTTACCACGGAGCGGGTTCGATCGTCAGCCAGCTGATGAAGGACGGGCTGATCGAGGCCCAGTCGATGCCGCAGGTCGAAACCCTCGCCGCAGGCATCCTGTTCGCCCAGACCGAAGGCATCATCCCGGCCCCGGAATCGACGCACGCCATCGCCGCGACGATCCGCGAGGCACTGAAAGCCAAGGAGGAGGGTGTGTCGAAGACCATCCTGTTCAACCTCTCGGGCAACGGCGTGATCGACCTCTACGCCTACGAGCAGTATCTGGCCGGAGCGTTGAAAGATTTCTCGCCGAGCGACGAAGAAATCAGAAAAGCAGTCAATCAGTTAGAGCATCTTATTTAACAGGCGTAAGACGCCTGCTTTAAGGGCGCAGGACCGGTCGTGGTGCAAGCCATCCGGTCCTGCGCTCGTATTTTAATGGGACCCCAACCAGAGAAAGATCATGCCGACGAGGATGAAGGCCAGGTCGACGGCTTTCGAACGGAGGTTGCGTTCGCGGAACAGCACCGCGCCGCAGAGGAACGACACCACGACCGAACCGCGGCGGATCATCGAAACCACGGAGATCATCGCATCCGAATCGCGCAGGGCATAGAGATAGGCGAAGTCAGCCATCGAGAGGAAGATCGAGATCAGCGGAATGGCCCAGCTCCAATGGAACGGGGTGGTGCGGTTGCGCCGGGGCCACCAGGCGATGCCGACCACGGCGGCCATCATTCCGAACTGATAGAGGTTGTACCAGCTCTGGACGAAGACCGGATCGAGGCGCGTCATGATGTATTTGTCATAGAGCCCGCTGACGGCGCCCGTGACAGCCGAGAGGGCGACGAAAAGAATCCAGATATTGTGCGAAAAGACGACTCCCTCGCGGCGGCTCGATCGGCTCAGCAGGAAGAGCGACACGAGGGCCAGCGCAACGCCGGTCCATTGGTAGGCGTTGAGCCGTTCGCCGAAGATCAGGAGCGCCCCGACGAGCACCATCACGGGGCGCGTGGCGTTGATCGGTCCGACGATGGTGATGGGCAGGTGCTTCATGCCGAAATAGCCGAAAGTCCACGAAGTGAGGACGATGACCGATTTCAGGATGACCATTCCGTGGGCTTCCAACGTCCCGGGAGCCGAGGCCAGCACGGTACGGTCGAACCATCCGAGGCCGAACTCCGCAGAGAGAATCGCCGGCAGGAAGATCAGCGTCGAGAAGAGCGTATTGAGCAGCAGCACGGGAAGCACGGCATTTCCGGTGAGGGCCTTTTTCTTGGCCGCATCGTAAAAGCCGAGCAGCGCCGCGGAAACAAATGCAAGACTAAGCCACATATAGCAATTCACAATGCAAAATTCACAATGCAAAATTATTTAGTTTGCGGACGTTGATTCCGGCAAAGTCAAAATTGTGCATTGTGAATTTTGCATTGTGCATTGTTTAAATCTCGTCGCTGTAAACGGCTCCGGGAAGATCGTGGAGGTTGTAGCGCGAGGCCATCGACATGCCGTAGGCCCCGGCGGATTTGATCGTCAGCAGGTCGCCGCGGTGCGTCTTGCGCAGGCTGACGTTCTCGTCGAAAACGTCCGTCGATTCGCAGGCCGTGCCCACGACCGTATATTTTTCGCTGGGAGCCTCCTCCTCTTTAGCCGTGATGTTCTCGATGTTGTGGTACGATCCGTACATCGCCGGACGAACCAACTCGGTCATCGAAGCGTCGACGATCACCAGCTTGCGGCCCGTGGCGGTGGTTTTATTGAACAATACGGTAGTAATCAGCTCGCCGCATTCGGCGACGATCGAACGGCCGAATTCGAAATGCACCTCGCGGTCGCCGACACGCAGGTGGTTGTGGACGATCGAGAACAGCGAGGCGAAGTTGGGAATCGGCTCGTTCTCGGGAACGTCGTAGTTGACGCCCAGACCGCCGCCCACGTCGACGAAACGGAACTTGCAGCCCAGTTTCTCGAGGTTCTCGACGATGACGTTGACCTTGTTGCACATATTCTCGAAGACGTGCAGTTCGCGGATCTGCGACCCGATGTGCAGGTGGAGACCGATGATGTTGATGTTTTTGAGCGACCGGATCTCCCTGGCATGCTCGAGTACCTCCTCGTAGGAGATGCCGAACTTACTGTCGGCCTGTCCGGTATCGATACAATGGTTGGTCTTGGGGTCGATGTCGGGGTTGATACGCAGGGCGATGTCGGTCACCTTGCCCATCTCGGCCGAGAAGGCGTCGACCAGTTCCAACTCCTGGATCGACTCGCAGTTGATAGCCAGAATCTCCTGCTCGATGGCATATTTCAGCTCCTTATCGCGTTTGCCCACGCCGGCATAGACGATGCCCTTGGGTTCGAAACCCGCCTCGATGGCCTTGCGCAGCTCGTTGCCCGAGGCGCAGTCGATGCCCAGTCCGTATTCGCGGATGACGGCCAGCAGGTGGTCGTCGTAGTTGGCTTTGATGGCGTAATGTACCTTATAACCGTATTTTTTCGACTCGTAGACGACGCTTTCGAGGGTCTGGCGCAACAGCGCCATGTCATAAAGGTAGAACGGGGTTTCATAGCCCCGGAGCTTGGATGCGATTTGTCTGCTTAACATGTGACCTAACTACTTGATTGAAGTCGCAAATATAAGTAATTTGTACCATTCCGACAAGTTACCGGCACCTGATATATTCAAATTTTTTCGTATATTTGCCACCAAATGAATCCGGTCCCTTAGAAAATATATGAAAAACATCCGCAATTTTTGTATCATAGCCCATATCGACCACGGCAAGTCGACGCTCGCCGACCGGCTGCTGGAGAAAACCAACACGTTGAACCAGCGCGAAATGCAGTCGCAGGTGCTCGACGACATGGACCTCGAGCGCGAAAAGGGCATCACCATCAAAAGCCACGCCATCCAGATGGAGTACACGGCCCGCGACGGTCAGCAGTACACACTCAACCTGATCGACACCCCGGGGCACGTCGACTTCTCGTACGAGGTGTCGCGCGCCATCGCCTCGTGCGAAGGGGCGCTGCTGGTGGTCGACGCCACGCAGGGCATTCAGGCGCAGACCATTTCGAACCTCTACCTGGCCGTGGGGCACGACCTGGAGATCATCCCCGTGCTGAACAAGATCGACATGGATGCAGCGATGATCGACGAGGTGAAGGATCAGGTGATCGACCTCATCGGATGCAGGGACGAAGACATCCTGCTGGCTTCGGGAAAGACGGGGCTGGGTGTCGAGGAGGTGCTGGAAGCCATCGTGCACCGCATTCCGGGTCCCGAGGGCGACGAGAACGCGCCGTTGCAGGCGCTGATCTTCGACTCGGTGTTCAACCCTTTCCGCGGCATCATCGCCTATTACCGCGTCTTCAACGGCACGCTGCGCAAAGGCGATCACGTGAAATTCTTCAACACGGGCAGCCAGTACGACGCCGACGAGATAGGTGTGCTGAAGTTCAAAATGCAGCCCCGGCAGGAACTCAAAGCCGGGGACGTGGGGTATATCTGTTCGGGCATCAAAACCTCGGCCGACGTGAAAGTCGGCGACACGATCACCTCGGTGACGAATCCCGCCAAAGAGGCCATTGCCGGATTCGAGGACGTGAAGCCGATGGTCTTCGCGGGTTTATACCCGGTGGAGGCCGACGAGTATGAGGATTTGCGCGCATCGCTCGAAAAGCTGCAGCTGAACGACGCCTCGCTGACATTCGAACCCGAAAGCTCGCTGGCGCTGGGATTCGGATTCCGCTGCGGATTTCTCGGACTGCTGCACATGGAGATCATTCAGGAGCGTCTGTACCGCGAATTCGACATGGACGTTATCACGACCGTCCCCAACGTGTCGTACCGCATCACCACGACGCAGGGCGACGTGGTGGAGGTACACAACCCCTCGGGGCTGCCCGAAGTGACGAAGATCGACAAGATCGAGGAGCCTTACATTCAGGCCCAGATCATCACCAAATCGGAGTTCCTCGGCAATGTCATCAAATTGTGCATCGACAAGCGCGGAGTGATGAAAAACCAGACGTTCCTCACGCAGGACCGCGTGGAGGTCAATTTCGACATGCCGCTGTCGGAGATCGTCTTCGATTTCTACGACAAGCTCAAAAGCATCTCGAAAGGCTACGCCTCGTTCGACTACCACCGCACGGGATTCCAGCCGTCGAAGCTCGTGAAACTGGATATCCTGCTCAACGGCGAGCCGGTCGACGCCCTTTCGTCGCTGACCTACACGGACCACGCCTATGATTTCGGACGCAAAATGTGCGAGAAGCTCAAAGAGCTGATCCCACGCCAGCAGTTCGACATCGCCATACAGGCCGCCATCGGCGCCAAGATCATCGCCCGCGAGACGGTCAAAGCCGTGCGCAAGGACGTGACGGCGAAGTGTTACGGCGGCGACATCTCGCGTAAGCGCAAACTGCTCGAGAAGCAGAAGAAGGGCAAGAAGCGCATGCGCCAGATCGGTAACGTCGAAGTTCCCCAGTCGGCATTCCTCGCCGTGCTAAAAATGGATTAGAGCCATGAAAAAGACCATCATCGACCTCTTCGAAACATCCGTCGAGCAGTACGGGGCCAAAACCTTCCTGCTCGAGAAGCGTCACCGCAAATTCGAGCCCACGACCTACGCGGAAACCAAGGAACAGGCCCTCGAGGTCGGCGCGGGACTCGCCTCGACGGGCATCCGCCCCGGGGATAAGGTGGCCATACTGGCCGAAGGCAGCAACGCCTGGATCATCTCCGAGCTGGGATTATTCTACGCCGGGGCGATCAGCGTACCGCTGTCGGTGAAGCTCGAAGAGTCGAACGACCTGCTGTTCCGCCTGCAGCATGCCGAGGTCAAAGCCGTTTTCGTGTCGAAATACCAGTTGCCGAAGATTCGCCGCATCCGCGCCGAACTCCCGCAGTTGGAGCAGGTGATCGTTCTCGGGCACATTCCGCTGGAATCCGGAGAGACGGCTTACGGAACGCTGAAACGGCTGGGCCGCGACTACCTGGCCAAGAACCGGGAGGCGTTTCTGAAAATAGGGCAGGCCATTCAGAATGACGACTATGCCACGATCACCTATACGTCGGGCACCACGTCCGACCCGAAAGGCGTCATCCTGACCCACCGTAACTACACGGCCAACGTCGAGCAGGCGCTGTCGCGCGTCGACATCCCGCCGTATTACCGTACGCTCATCATCCTGCCGCTGGACCACTGTTTCGCGCACGTCGTGGGATTTTACATCATGATCGCCTGCGGCGCTTCGGTGGCCACGGTGCAGATCGGGGCGACGCCGATGGAGTCGCTCAAAAACATCCCGCAGAACATCCGCGAGGTACAGCCGCACTTCCTGCTGTCGGTGCCCGCGCTGGCCAAGAATTTCCGCAAGGGGATCGAGAGTTCCATCCGGGCCAAGGGTAAATTCACCGAGGGCCTTTTCAACCTCGCACTCCGCACGGCATACGCCTACAACCGCGACGGGTACAGCAAGGGCAGCGGCTGGCGCATCGTGCTGAAGCCTTTCGTGTCGCTGTTCGACGCCGTATTGTTCCGCAAGGTCCGCGAGGCGTTCGGCGGCAGCCTGAAATTCTTCGTCGGGGGCGGGGCGCTGCTCGATGCGGAATTGCAGCGTTTCTACTACGCCATCGGCATCCCGATGTTCCAGGGTTACGGACTTTCGGAAGCTACGCCCGTCATCTCGACCAATTCGCCCAAATACCACTGGCACCGCTTCGGTTCGTCGGGCAAGATACTCATTCCATTGGACCTGAAAATTCTCGACGAGGAGGGCAACGAAGTGCCCCGCGGGCAGAAAGGCGAAATCGTCATCCGCGGCGAGAACGTCATGGCCGGGTACTGGAAAAACCCCGAGGCGACGACCGACACCGTGCGCGACGGATGGCTGCACACGGGGGATATGGGCTACGTTTCGGAAGATGATTTCCTCTATGTGCTGGGGCGTTTCAAAAGCCTGCTGATCGCTTCGGACGGCGAAAAGTACAGCCCCGAAGGCATGGAGGAGGCGATCGTGGACAAGTCGCCCTACATCGACCAGATCATCGTCCACAACAATCAGGACCCGTTCACGGGAGCGATCGTAGTGCCCAACCGCGAAGCGTTGCTGCGTGAACTGGAGGCCCGCAAAACTCCGGAAGGAGAGCGCGCCGCCGCGGCTGCCGAAATCCTCGGGGCCGAGATCGACCGTTACCGGGCCGGAGGCGTCTTCGCCGGGGAGTTCCCCGAACGGTGGCTGCCCGCGGGGCTGGCTATCGTCGACGAAGCATTCACGGAGCAGAACGGCTTGGTGAACAGCACGATGAAGGTCGTTCGCGGCAAGGTCGAGGAGCATTTCCGCAGTCGGCTGGATTACCTCTACACCCCCGAAGGCCGCGGGCTGAAAAATCCCGAAAACCTCGCATCGCTGAAAAAAATCGTGGGTTGAGCCCATTTTTCAGCCGCCGAAAACTTGCCAAATAAAAAAAACGGAGTAACTTTGTACTCCGTAATGCGGAAATAGCTCAGTCGGTAGAGCATCAGCTTCCCAAGCTGAGGGTCGCGGGTTCGAATCCCGTTTTCCGCTCCAAAGAGGTCAAAATGGCCTCTTTTTTTGTGGGATGTCATTTCCCGGTTCCCGTACGCGGCGTTGTCCGTGACACGGGCAACGAACCCGACCGCGGAAATACCCGCGCGACGGCATCGTGTGGGCCGATCAACTCGGGATTCGGTTTTTCGCGGAGTTCGAATCGTC
>ERZ1673699.2876-NODE-2876-length-10816-cov-5.918037_pt1 | contig 10816 bp, 10 predicted proteins | sample MGYA00580229_ERZ1673699 | MGnify/ENA primary metagenome ERZ1673699 (study PRJEB41218, sample SAMN15661785) | gut metagenome | host: Homo sapiens | place: Canada: London | collected 2015-08-20/2019-03-30 | study: EMG produced TPA metagenomics assembly of... | reverse complement strand
GCACCTTTGTCTATTTTGGAGGGAGAAAGGAAACTTGTTTATTGTCCGGGACGGCTGCCTTTGCCGCTGTTTCCGTCGGGCGGTGTGCCCATATTGCCGCCGTTTCCATCCGGAGGTGTGCCTGGATTGCCGCCGGGCTGACCGCCCATGCCGCCGCCTGTGCCGCCGCTGCCGTAAATGAGGCTGTCGAGCGCGACGTCGGTGCTCTCGCCGCCCATGGTGACGGTATAGGTGCTGCCCTGCTTGAGCGCCGGGGTGCTCACGACGACGCAGTTATAGGCCTTCGCGGGCGCAAATTCCGCGAGCACGCTGCCGCTTGCGTCCGTGACACGGATGGGCTCGGTCGATGTGCTCCGGCTCGTGAGCAGGATGCTGCCCTGTGTAGAGTCCGTGCCGAAGTTCTGCGCCATGCCGCTGTATCCCGCTGCGATGACGGTGCCGCCCGTGACGGTGGCCGAGCCGTCATAGTCGAGGGCGCTGTCGCCGTCACTCGTCGGGCCGGAGACGTAGATCTCGCCGCCGGAGACGGTCAGGTCTCCGTTGGAGTCGATGCCGTCGCCGCTCGCGTCGATGCGGATGGTGCCGCCCGAGATCGTGATGCAGCAGTCGGAGTTGCCGCCGAAGCTGTCCGGCCCTCTGCCGCCGAAGCCGCTCTGATCTGCGCCGCCGGCAGCATTGAGCCCATCGTCGCTCGCGGTGATGTCGATCGTGCCGCCGGAAATGTCGATCGTCTGCCCCTCGATGCCCTCGTAGCATTTCGGGATGTCGATCGTCCCGTCCGTGATCGTGACGGCGTTGTCCGCGTGCACGCCGTCGTCTCCGGTCGTGACGGCGAACGTGCCGCCGGAGACGGTCACACTGCCGTTTGCGTGCACGGCGTCATCTGCGCAGTCGAGCGTGCAGCTGCCGCTGCGGACAGTGATGTCTGTGCCGGCCTTGATGCCCTTGGCGCTCACACCGTCGGCGAGTGCGGCGCTGCTGCCGCCGCCGGAGGTGACGGTGCAGGCAGTGTCAAAGAGCGTGAGCGTCGTCTCGGCCTGAATGCCGTCCTCGCCCGCCGTGAGCGTGAGCGTGGATGCGCCGATGAGGACGCAGCCGAGCGCCGTGTCGCTGTCATTGGTGGCGCGCAGTGCGTCGCCGCCGCTCGTCACGGTCACATCTGTCTGCTTGAGCACGAGGCAGTCCTTGCCGTTGATGCCGTGGTTTGCCGCCGTGACGGACACGGCCGTGTCCTCGATCTTCAGGGTGTCCTTGCCGGTGATGCCGTTGTTGGCATTGCCCGTCACGATGAGCGTGCCGCCGCCTGCGATGATGAGGTCGCTCTTCGCGTACAGGCAGGCATTCGGCTCTTCGTCGATGGCGGAGGAAACACCGTCGCCGTAGTCGTAGCTGCTGCCGTCCGTAAGTGTGCTGGCCGTGCCGTCCGGGAGATAGACGAGCACACTCGCTGCCTTATAAATATAGAGTGCGCTGTTGTCGGAGCAGGTGATATCCGCATCCTGCAGCACGAGTGTCACGTCCGCGTCCGGCGCGTTGACGAGCACGCGCCCGTCCGTGAGCGTGCCGGTGAGCACGTACACGCCGCCGCTCGTGATGGTCACGTCGTCCGTTCCCGAGAGCGTGATCGTCGCTGCGTTCGTGAGATCCGGCGCGGCCACGGGCGCGCCGTAGAGCTGCTGCGCGACGGAGTTTTCGGTATTTGTATCCGTATCTGCGTCCGTGCTGGCGGTGCTTGCGCACGCGCACAGTACACCGATCAGCAGAGCCGCACATAGCAGCACGGCCAAAATGCGTCTGGCTGGTTTCATGCCGTTTGCCTCCTTGTTCGTTTCTGCGCTCAGCATACCCCGGCAAGCTAAAGGCTGCCTAAAGGAAAAGCGGAAATGTTCTTTAGGTTCTCTTTAGGCGGCGGGGGTATCCTGCCGGCAGAAAGGGGGCCACCGACATGGCCGATACCACACAATACAGCTTCGCGCGCCATGAGCAGAAGTATTTTCTCACGCCGCAGCAGCAGGCGGCGCTGCTCGAGTGCATCGCACCGCACATCCTGCGCGACGTGTACGGCCGCTACACGATCTGCAGCCTCTATTATGATACGGACGACTGGCGGCTCATCCGCGCGTCGCTCGAAAAGCCGGCGTATAAGGAAAAGCTGCGCGTGCGCAGCTACGGCGTCCCGACGGACGGCGGGCGCGTCTTTGTCGAGATCAAGAAAAAGTATGACGGCGTGGTCTATAAGCGCCGCATCACGGCGTCTCCCACGGACGCGGCAGCATTCCTGCGCACCGGGAAAAGCACACAGCCGCTCGGCCAGATCGGCCGCGAGATCGCATGGTTTCAGCACACCTACCACGCCGGGCCGAAGGTGTTTCTCGCCTATGACCGCGCGGCGTTTTCCGGCGCGGACGATCCCGCCGTGCGCATCACGTTCGACACGGGCATCCGCTGGCGCACCACGGCGCTCGACCTGCGCTGCGGCGATCACGGTGCGCCGCTGCTGCCGCCGGAGCAGATCCTCATGGAGCTCAAGCTCCCCGGCGCGTGCCCGCTGTGGCTCAGCCGCGCACTGACGGATATCGACGCACGCCCGACGTCGTTTTCCAAGTACGGCGCGTGCTATAAGACCTATATTCTCCCCAACGAATCGTTTTCAAAGGAGGCGCTCTGCAGTGCTTGATTCCATCCTCGCATCCGGGCTCACGCTCCCGGCCTTCCTCATCTGCACGGCGGTGTCGCTCGTGCTCGGCATCGCCACGGCTTTCCTCAGTATGTACCGCTCGAAGTGCAGTCAGGGCTTTGCCGTCACGGTCGCGGTGCTGCCCGCGATCGTGCAGATCGTCATCCTGCTCGTCAACGGCAACGTTGGCGCGGGCGTGGCCGTCGCCGGAGCGTTCAGCCTCGTGCGCTTTCGCTCCGTGCCCGGCACGGCGCGGGAGATCGGCGTGATCTTCCTCGCCATGGCGCTCGGTCTTGCGACCGGCATGGGCTATGTCGCGCTCGCGGCGGTGTTTTTCGTCATCATCGCGGCGACGCTCCTGCTGCTGACGCGGCTGGACTTTGGCACGCGGCGCACCGACGAGCGCCTGCTGAAGATCGCCATTCCGGAAAACCTCGACTACGACGGGCTGTTCGACGATCTGTTTGACACCTACACCACCGCGCACACGCTCGAGCGCGTCAAGACCGCCAACATGGGCACGCTCTACGAGCTGCAGTACCGCGTCACGCTGCGTGACGCGCAGGTGCCCAAGGCCTTTCTCGATGCTCTGCGCTGCCGCAACGGCAACCTGAACATCACCTGCAGCCGGGAGCTGACGGGTGAGGCGCTGTGAAAATGCTTGCGTTCCGGGCAGAAAACTTCTAAAATAAAGCCGGGTGATGCACCATGCGACTGCTGATCGCAGAGGACGAGCGCGACCTCGCCGAGGCGCTGAGCGTCTTTTTTGAGAAAAATCAATTCACGGTCGATACCATCTGCAACGGCTTCGACGCCTACGAATACGCCGTCACGGGCGACTATGACGCCATCGTTCTCGATGTCATGATGCCGAAGCTGAACGGCGTCGAGGTGCTCGAACGGCTGCGCACCGAGGGGGTGCGCACGCCGGTCATGATGCTCACGGCCAAGGCCGAGAAGGACGACCGCATCACGGGCTTCAACGCCGGAGCGGACGATTACCTGCCCAAGCCCTTCGCGCCCGACGAACTCATCTGCCGCGTGCGTGCCATGCTGCGCCGCAGCGGAGAATACCGCCCGACGGTGCTCACATTCGGCGACGCGGCGCTCGATTGCAGCACGGGTATGCTCTCGTGCGCGGGACAGAGCGTGCGCCTGAGCGGGCGCGAGTTTCAGGTCATGGAGCTGTTTCTGCGCGCGCCGAAGGTCGTGCTCTCGGCCGAGCGCATTTTAGAGCGCGTCTGGGGCTGGGACAGCGACGCGGAGATCAACGTCGTCTGGGTGCACATCTCGAACCTGCGCAAGAAGCTCAAGGGCATCGGCTCGACCGTGACCATCCGTGCCAACCGCGGGCTCGGCTATGTGCTGGAGGCCGGCGATGATTGAACGGCTGCGCAAACGCTTCATCCGCATCGCAACGCTGGCCGTCGCGGGCGTTTTGCTGCTGCTGTGCGTGACGGTGAATGCGGCGAACTACATCTCCGCCGACCGGCAGCTGACGCAGATGCTGCGCATGATCTGCGACAATCAGGGCACGGTGCCGCACTTCCCGCCCGACGGCGGCAAGCCCGGAAAAAAGCCCGACGGTCCGTTCACGCCCGAAACGCCGTACTCCACGCGCTACTTCGTGCTGCGCTATGATGGCGACGGCGATCTCGAGCAGGCGGATCTGACGCACATCGCCGCCGTGTCCGAGGACGACACGGCGCAGTATCTCACTGCCGCGCTGCGCCACGGCGCGGGCTTCGGCTACACGGCGGGGTATAAATACTACGTCGTCCACACGGATACCGACCGCTGGATGGCCATCTTCCTCGACAGCTATCAGGAGCTGCACGCGGTCGTGACGTTTGCGTGGATGTCGTTGGCGGCGATGGCCGTGTGCGTGGTGCTGGTGTATGGCATCGTCGTGCTCTGCTCGCGCCGGGCCATCGCGCCGGTCATTCAGGCGTCCGAGCGGCAAAAGCAGTTTATCACCGATGCGTCGCACGAGCTCAAAACACCCATCACCGTCATCGCCACGAGCCTGAAGGTGCTGGAGATGGAGGTCGGGCGGCAAAAATGGATCGACAAGGCGGAAAGCCAGACCGAAAAGCTCACGCAGCTCGTCAGCGAGCTGGTCACGCTCTCGCGCATGGACGAGGAATCCTCACCCCTGCAGATGGCGGACTTTCCGGTCAGTGATGCGCTCACGGAAACGGCGGAGTCGTTTCGCGATTTTGCGGCGTCCGCCGGTCATGCGCTCGACGTGCGCGTGACGCCGGGGCTGACCTACTGCGGCGACGAGTATGCCATCCGGCAGCTTGTGTCGATCCTGCTCGACAACGCCGTCAAGTATGCTGCGCTGGAGGCGTCCATCGTCTTTTCTCTGGAAAAGGGGCGGCACGGTGTCGTCATCCGCACGCAAAACCCGTGCGACACGCTCGACACGGCCGCGCTCGGCCGGCTCTTTGACCGCTTTTACCGCGCAGATCCCGCCCGCAGCGGCGAGACCGGCGGTTTTGGCATCGGTCTCGCCATTGCGCGCAGCATCGCCGAGGGGCATCACGGCACGATCCGCGCCGAGAGCCCCGACGGCTGCACAGTCATATTTACGGCAGAATTGAGGTGAAAACTGCGATGAAGCATATGCGTATCCTGATTTTTGTCCTTGCGCTCGCGCTGCTGTGCGCGGGCTGCGCATCCGGCGGCACGGCGGAGGCAACGCCCGCCCCGGATATGAGCGATCTCCCGCTCGACGGCGGCTATGCCTACCTGCGCGTGGAGGTGCTCTCACGCGACAAGGACGCCAAGACGCTGGAGGTGCGCGTGCTCGATTTCGGCGACGCCGACGGTGTGAACGTCGGCGCGGTTCCGGTGGGCACGCAGGGCGCGGCCGACTGCGCTGACCTGCTGTCGATGGCCATGATGATCGACTCCGGCGAGTGGATCATCACCTATACAGACCTCGGGCAGCAGGCGTTTCCGCTGCGGCTGACGTCGATCGAGAACCCGGAGCACTTTGCCGAGCGCGCGGGGAAATAAAAAAGACCGGCTGAGGTTTTTCCTCAGCCGGTCGTTCGTATTACCAGAATTTTTTTCGCTTGCACACCCACAGGCTGATGCCCACGATCACGATGCTCACGACGACGATGACCGGGTAGCCGTACTTCCACGTCAGCTCCGGCATACCGGCAAAGTTCATGCCGTACCAGCCGACGAGCAGCGTCAGCGGCAGGAAAATGGTCGTCACGATCGTCAGGATCTGCATGATGCGGTTTTGCCGGATGTCGATCTCCGCCTGGAAGAGGCTCTGCACCTGCGTACATGATTCGCGCAGCAGCTGCGATTCCTCGCGCAGACGGATCACCCGGTCCTCGAACATACGAAACAGCAGCTGCTCGCCGTCGGAGAAGAAGCCGTTTTCGTTCTCACGCAGCTCACAGGCCACGTCGTCAAGCTGCGAGTAGTAGCGAAACCAGGCGCTGGTCTCCTTGCGCAGCGCAGTCATCGGCGCGGAAAAACCGTCAAGCTCATCTGCCAGCACCCGGTCCTCGAGCGCCTCGATGCGATCCTCGAGCTTTTCGAGCCGGTGCAGGTCGCGGGCGATGAGCTGCTCAAAAAAGTCGTAGAGAAACCGGCCGACACTGCCGTCGGTCCAGCGCTTTTCCCGGGCGATGCGGCGCAGCACCCCCTGCAGCGCATTCTCGTCGTCCACGAGCACGACGCGCGCCGCCGTGATGAGATAGCCGCAGGCGAGCGGCCTGCCGTCCTTGCCCTGATACGGCAGCACGAGCGTGCCCGCCAGACAGTCCGAGTGCACCTCGGCCTTGCACACGCGCGCATCGCGCGCAGGCGGTGTGTGGTGCAGCGTCCGCTCCAGACCGGGCAGCGCCGGCTGGTGCGACAGCTCGTCGGACGTCAGCAGCACGACGGCGGGCTGTTCGGGCGCAGGCTGCCGCTCCTGCTGTGTGAGCGTCTGCCCGATGGTATACCAATACAAAAGAGACCCCTCCTCTGAAAACGCGGTGTTGCTTTTATTGTAGCACGCCGTGCGCACGCGCACAACGTCCGGCTGGAATTTTCCATACGAATGTGCTATACTGGGCAAAATCAAACGTCTGGGGGAAACTGCATGGTCGTCTATTATACCGGCACGGGCAACAGCCGTTATGTTGCCCAGCGCTTCGCCGCCGCACTCGGCGACGATCTGATCACCGCGAATGAATACATCAAAAATGACACGCCTGCCGCGCTGCACTCCGACCGGCCGTGGGTGTTCGTCTCGCCGACCTACGGCTGGCAGATCCCGCATATCTTTGCCGAGTTTCTGCGCCGCGGCAGCTTCACCGGCAGCCGGGAGGCTTACTTTGTCATGACCTGCGGCACCGAGATCGGCAACGCCGGCAGCCGCATCGCCGCGCTGTGCGCGGACATCGGGCTCGATTATCAGGGCGTGCTGGAGGTCGTCATGCCGGAAAACTATGTTGCCATGTTCTATGTGCCGGGCGCGGAGGAGTCTGCGCAGATCATCGCAGCGGCACAGCCGTCGATCGACCGCGGCATCGCCTGCGTGCAGCGCGGCGAGCCGTTTCCCGCGCCGAAGGTCAGCCTCATCGACCGCTTCAAGACCCACCCGGTGAACGGCATCTTCTACAAGTTCTTCGTCAAGTCCGGACCGTTCACGGTCTCGGATGCGTGCATCGGCTGCGGCAAGTGCGCGCTGAGCTGCCCTACCAACGGCATCGACATCGTCGAGCGAAAGCCGCACTGGAACGGTGCGTGCACGCACTGCATGGCCTGTATCTGCGGCTGTCCGGTCAACGCCATCGAGTACGGACGCAAGAGCCGGGGCAAGCCCCGCTATCAGTGCCCGGAGTATAAATGAATACAGCGAAAAACGAACCCCGCACCAGACAGCCGGTGCGGGGTTCGCTTTGTTTACAGATAGCACTCCGGCCGCCGCTGCCTGAGATACGGGCGCTTGTGCTCGCGCCAGAGCCGCGCCTCGGCGAGATCGAGCTCCTGCACGATGAGCCGCTCGCGGTCATCGGCCTTGCAGATCACGTCACCGCTCGGGTGCACGATGAGCGACTCGCCGGCAAAGTCCATCCCGTCCTCGCGCCCCACGCGGTTGCACATGGCGACGAAGATCTGGTTTTGCATCGCCTGCACGCGGATCTCCCACTCGAAGAGCTCCATGGGTTCGGCTTTTGTGTTCGCCGTCGGGATGATGACGAGGTCCGCTCCCTTGAGCGCGCACGTGCGGATGCTCTCCGGCAGGTGCCGGTCGAAGCAGATCACGATGCCGACGCAGCCCCACGGTGTGTCGAACACGAGAAAGCCGTCCTCGGACGGGGTGTAATAGTCGCGCTCGTAAAACTGCGCCGCCTGCATGATGTGAACCATCTTGGCCACGCCCGCGCAAGTTCCCTCCGGCGTCAGCCAGAGGGAGGCGTCATAGCGTTTGCCCTCCTGCTCGAGGTACATATTCGGCGAGAGGTAGAGCCCGCGCTCCTTCGCCTTGTCCGCGAAGGCCTGCACCGTTGGGCTGTCCGCCGGGACAACATAGGCGTCTGCGTTTCGCCCTGCATACTGCGGAAAAAACGGCGTGAGCTGTACCTCCGGGAAAAACAGCAGGTCGCTGCCCGCGGCGGCGTCGCAGAAGGCGAGAGATTTTTTCAGGTTTTCGTCCATGCTTCCGGTCATGGACATCTGCGCCATGGCAAGCTTCATACACGCGCTCCTTTCATGCGTCCTGCACGGTCAGGTGCAGCACGTCCGGCCGCGCATAGTGGCCGCACACGTCGAGCTCCATGCGGCTCGCGGGCACGCGCTGCATGTCGAGATCGGCGTAGAGAATGTCCTCGCTGTCCCACACCGGCTGCACGACATAGTGCCCGTAGGGGTCGACGATGCAGCTGCCACCGCGGCAGGGGATATCGCTCAGGCGCGCGAGCTCTTCGGGACAGTGCAGTCCGGCGGGGTAATCCGCGCGGTGAAAGACCATGTCGCAATTGATGAAATAGCACCGACCCTCGAGCGCGATGTGCTGCACGGTGGCCTGCCACTCGGGGTTGTCGTTCGTGTTCGGCGAGATATAGAGCGTCACGCCCTTTTCATACAGCGCCGTGCGTGCCAGCGGCATATAGCTCTCCCAGCAGATGAGGCTGCCCATCGGGCCCCACGGGGTGTCCACGACCGGGAAATACCCGCGGTCGGCATCGCCCCAGACCACGCGCTCCGCGCCCGTGGGCTTGAGCTTGCGGTGCACGGGCGCGAGCGTGCCGTCCGGGCAGAAGATGAGGTTGGAATTGTAGAGCGTGCCGGTCACACTGTCGCGCTCCGATACACCGATGCTCACGTATGCGCCCGCGGCCTTTGCCGCTGCGGCGAGGCGCTCCGTCTCCGGGCCGGGCACGACGATAGAGTTGTCGCAGTAAAGCTGCCAGTCCTTCCGGCCATCTTCATTGCGCGCGCCGACCGTGAAGCCGAACGTCATGCCGTACGGGTAGCCGGGGATGAACAGCTCCGGAAACACGATCAGCTCCGCGCCGCTGCGGGCGCATTCCGCGATCAGGCGCACGGCCTTGTCCGTGCACGCGGTCTTGTCAAACAGCACCGGCGCCGCCTGCACAACGGCGATGCGGCACGTCGGTTTGAGATCCTTCATAGGTAAGCCTCCTTGCACTGGTACGTTTCTGCCCTTAAAATAACACGGTCCTGATAGGAATTCAAGACGCAAAAACGCCCGCACGGTGTGCGGGCGTTTTCAGTAGCTTTTCAAAGACCTCGTAGAGTTTGCGCCCGCAGGCGCAAAGAAAGTCCAATCATTTTCTCCGGCGACATGTGCGGCGGAGAAAATACCGCTCGGCTCGCAAACGTGCGCGCATGGCGCGTGCGCTGCAGCGAGCCGCGATCTTTTCAAACGAGAGCCCAACGCAGTGGGTCTCGTTTGAGCGTGTCAAACTCTGTTTGACGCGCAAAAACGCCCGCACAGTGTGCGGGCGTTTTCGGCTTGGCAGATTTCGCAAAAGGCTCAGGCAGCCTTGACTTTGTCCGGGACGATCTTGTGCGCGATCACGCACAGAAGCATTGTGGCGGCCATGTCGGGCAGCGTGTTGCCGACCGGGATGTCCACGTTCATGAGCACGCGGTAGAGCGCGAAGCCCAGCACCCAGACGACGGCGTTGCACACGTCCAGCTTTCCGCGCGCACCGCCGCGGCGCAGCAGGAAGAAGTCCGTGATCTGGATGGCGATCATCGGCGCGAACACCGAGCCGATGAGGTAGAGGAAGTTCGTGATGTCGTCCATCGGGAAGCAGATGGCGCAGATCGTGCCGATAACGGTCACGATGAGCGCGGCATACTTGCCGTTGATCTTTTTCGACAGGGACTCGGCCGAGATGCCGGCGCTGTACGCGTCGAGGAAGGTCGTCGTGACGGTCGAGAGGATGAGAATGAGCAGCGCGGCCACGCCGAGACCGGCCTTGACCATGATGAGCGCGATGTCGCCCTCGCCGGTGAAGATGGCGGCGCCCATGCCGATGAGATACATCCAGCAGCTCACGACGCCATAGGTCAGCGTGCTCGAGAGCGTGGCGGCAAAGGGCTTTTCGGCCTCGCGCGTATAGTCGGAGATGAGCGGCAGCCACGACAGCGGCATGGCCACGGCAAGCTCGACTGCCGCGCCGAAGCTCAGGCTGTCGTCCGGCACCGTGACGGGCGTGCCGCCGCGAAATACCACCACGCACAGCACGATCGAGAGGATGAACAGTGCGGCCATGGCGATCTTGTTGACCCAGCCGAGGTTCTTGATGCCGATGGCGATCCACAGCACGATCAGCCCGCCGATGACCAGACACCATACCCATTTGCCGATGCCGAGCACGGTGTTCGTGGCCAGTGCGCCGTCATAGATCATGATCGACGTCCAGCCGACGAGCTGCAGCACGTTGAGCGCCGCGAAAAACAGGCAGCCGATGCGCCCGAAGCTCAGCTCGACCGTGCCCATGGCGCTGAGGCCGGTGCGGCCGCCGATGAGTCCGGCGAAGAAAAACATCGCGCAGCCGATGACGTGGCCGAGCAGGATGGCGAGCAGACCCTTGGTGAAGCCGAGGGGTGCGAAATACGTGCCGGTGAGGATCTCCGCGATGGACA
>ERZ1673699.2871-NODE-2871-length-10827-cov-5.252599_pt1 | contig 10827 bp, 8 predicted proteins | sample MGYA00580229_ERZ1673699 | MGnify/ENA primary metagenome ERZ1673699 (study PRJEB41218, sample SAMN15661785) | gut metagenome | host: Homo sapiens | place: Canada: London | collected 2015-08-20/2019-03-30 | study: EMG produced TPA metagenomics assembly of... | reverse complement strand
GGAAGTGAGGAATCGACCAAAATAGAACGGATCCGAATCCGTCGCAGTAGGGCTCATTGCGCCACCGACAAATGGTGTGTTGTTGTACCCGGATTGCCCTTCCCCAGCAGCGTCATATTGCCACCACTGGTTGGTAAGGTCATTTCGTCTAACCTCAAGACGATTGACATTATTCGGATTCGTCCAGACTTCGTATGCGCGGTTTGCGTTTGTTCCGTTCCCTGCGCTTCCACCGAGCGCTAGTGCGTTGTGCGTGTAGTTCGTTCCTGCTCCTGGGAACTGACCGACGTATTGCACGGCAAAACCATTTGTCGTTTGTCGCGCCAGCGCCAGTCGCCCACCCGCTGTGAGGGTGTAAACATCTCCGGGACGGCAGCTAAAGGTGTTCCTGTGATCCGCCGCGACTGCAAACGGGCGGGCCAGTTTGCGCTCAGTTTCCAGCGCCGCAAACCATAGTCCGGGTTCGTCCTGATCCAGCGTGACCCGCAGTTCGAGCGTTTGCTCCTCGTTGTTTGCCTCGGCGGCAGACGTCAGATCCACCTTGACGGCATCCGCGAACGGATCTTCCGGGTGAATGACAAACTTGGCGGCGCGTTCGTCCAGCTCAACACCATCCACCGACGCGGATCCGAGGCGAACGATCCCCTTCCCGTCATTACTGCTTGTCAGCAACAATGACGTGGAATCAGCGAAGTAACCCCGGTACTGCAGCACATAGTCGTATCCGAACCCATGAGGACTCGGGCCGACCTCTTCAACTTCAACTGCACGCTTGTCAGCCGTCAATTCCGCGGCTGGCTTTGGCTGCGAGGTCACGGTCTGTGCAGTGGTCGCACCCGATGGCATCGTTGGGTCTGCAGAAGGACTGGGCTGCCCACTGGGATCCTGGGCAGCCGCCCGGGATGTTGTTGTGCTCGCGTCCGTGGTCGTCGCCGTTGTTGGCACTTCGGTCTGTGACTGCGCTACAGCAGCCGTCACCGTCGCGGTCGGTGTCTCAGTTTCCGCTGCGACGGTAGGCATCGACCATGCGACCATGATGCCGGAGGCAAGACAGGCCAAGCCTGCTTTCACCCAGTTCTTTCGAGTTCGTTTCATCACTACTCGTTCCCCCTCCTTCGGGCGATCAGCACTACTCCGAGCACCACCAGAAGTGCACCAAAGCCGATTGTTGCCAGCACGTTTGCGCCAGTTTCCGCAAGCCCGGTTCTAGGGCGAGGGGTTGTTGTCTGCGGAGTCTCCGTCACAGCAGTCCTCGTTCGTGGAGCTGAGGTGGTCGTCCGCGGTGTAGTGGCAACAGTTCTCGGCGTCTCCGGTGTTTCGTCAGAGCTACTCGTAGGAGTGGTCTGTGACGTCGACGTCTCCGAGGTAGGAGGCGTCGGAGTAGACGGCGTCGGAGTCAGCGTCCCGCCCGTCTCCGGATCTGGTTCCGGCTTGGCCACGACAACCGAGTCGTACTGGACAGTGCAGTTACGCCCCGAAACCAATGGCAAGAGCAGCAAGATGTCGCCGGATTTCCGGTAGTTGAACTTGCCGTCCTCCGGCACCGTTTCACTCAGCCGATACAACCCTGGGGCGACGCCGTGGAAACGCGCTTCGCCCCGCTTGTCAGTCACGGCAGTGTATTGGCGGGAAAATCCCTTCTGCTGCGCCTCAGCGAGCGACATCTGCGACGCGGCGCGCGCATCCTCCCTAGTGGCGTAGGGGACATCAACTCGGTCGAGCGTGAAGCGCATGCCGTCCACCGGGCCAGGCGGCAGCTCGCCGTCCGGTACATCGTCAAACGTGTTAGTGGCGGTTTTGGTCACCGTCAGACTCGTAGCCGGAGCCGAGGCCGGATCGGCCAAGCGACAATCCGCCCCACCGGTCACCACACGCTCGTCTGCAACCGCCGGCGTTAGTGTTCCCACTCCGAGACACGCGGCGGCAAAACACAGGGAAAGCAACTTCCTACTTCGCACGGTGTTTCGCACCACCCTTTCGTCGTTCGTTCATGATCCAGAGGATCAGCAAAGATATAACCGCCACGGCGAGCGCGGCGAGCAGCCACATCCACCACTGCATTGTGGATGTCGCCTGGTCGAGGACCTCGGCCTCTTCCGGATCCATCTCCACTCGTTCCGCGTGAACAAGCAGGCGGTGCGAGTTGATGCCGTATGGCGTGCACGTGATCAGCGTGATCAGATCACGCCCGGTCTGCGCGTCAAGGCTTTCGACCTCGTCGGGCAGCACGACCTCCGTGTCGTAGACGCGGTACTTCATCTTCTCCCCGAATGTGGAGAGGTAGATGGAGTCGCCTACCTGGACGTCGATCAGGTCGTCGAAAAGCGTGGCAGTCGGAATACCCGTATGGCCGGTGATAACGGCATGGGTGCCAAGCCCGCCGACCGGTAACGCAGTGCCGAACAGGTGTCCCAGCCCCTTCTGCAGAGTGTCATCCCGCGTGCCGTGGTACACCGGCAGGTTCACGTCGATTGATGGAATCATCAGCTGCGACATGGCGGAGAGACCGGACAGCTCCTCGAGGTACGCCGAGTACGCGGGGTTGTCCTTGGCAATGCGGGACTGCCAGGGGTCCAAAATCGGGCCCTTCGCTCCGGATGCGTTGTAGCGCCGCGCGGCGTCGATACGCCCATCCAGCTGCTCTTGCGGTACGGCGTCCACAAGTTCCGCGTACTCCTGCGCGACGTGTTGCTGCACACGGTTATTCCATTGGGTCGCCACCACCGGGTACAGAATGATGGCGACGCCAATGAGAATGATCAGCGCAGGCAACAGCGTGCGGCGGGAGCGCTGCTTAACGACGACCGAGCTCACTGACGCTCTTACGACGCAGCGTTACGACGGGCCGCGAACACGCCGCCGCCGATAACCGCGAGACCCGCGAGCACGAAAATCAGCACACCCATGCCACCGGTATTGGGCAGACGGGTGGTCGTGTCCTCAAGGTTGACGATCTCACCTTCGTTGCCGCCGACCGTGAGCGGAAGCAGTGTGCCTGCGTTCTCGGCGGTGAGCTCAAACTCCACCGGGGTCGCGAGCAGCTCGAATCCCTTCGGTGCCTGCGTTTCCAGGAGGCAGTACTTCACAAAAGAGTTCGGGTTTTTGGCGTTGTCGGCGAAATCGTTGACGTGAAGGCCATCGATGGTGACGGTGCCGTCTTCAGCAGACGTGAATTCGGTGTTGCCGCCCACGGTCTGCTTAGCCTTGCTGTTCTGAACCGCAGACTTGCACTCTTCGCCTTCAGCAGCACCGTAGACCTCGAACTTCGCACCCGTGAGGGCGTTCCCATCGCCATCGACCTTCTTGAAGGTGACGCCACCGTAGTACGTCTTGGTCTCGTTGGTGGGCTTGCCCTTTTCTTCATCGCCAGTGACCGGGTTGTTCTCGAACACGTTGGCCTTGTTCTTCAGCTCACCACCCTCGGGCATGGACTTCACGGTCGCATTGATGGTGACCGTGACTTCCTTTTTGTTCTGGATCTTCTCGGCCGCTTCGCCCTCGACCTTAACCGTGACCTTTTGTCCATCCACAGTGACGGTGTGTTCGACGCCGTCCAGGCCCTCTACCGTGATGTCGTCCTCGGTCACAGTGAGGCTCGGATCCAGCGTGTCTTCGATTCGGAACATCGTACGCTTTTCAGAGGGCATCGGGCGAGGGGTCGCCTTGATCTCGAACTTGACCTGCTGTCCGACGTTGACGCCAGAATCCTGCACGGTCTTCGTGGGTTCATTCTGGTTGTAGTTCTTCGGGTACGCCACAACGTCGTACTGCCAGGCAGTGGCGCCCTGCTCCTTGTTCGCGGCGGTCATCGGCACGAACACCAGGAAGTCCGGGGCGGGCTGGTACCCCTCCACCGGGGACGTTTCCTTCACCAGGTACACGCCGACCGGAAGGTCGGACCACATCGCCGCGCCCTTATCATTGGTGACCTTTTCCTCATCAACGGGCTCGCTGGTCGCAGCAGCCGTCTCGGGCGTGAGCTTCGCCGCGGCAATCAAGCCTTCATTCGTGGTGAGGTCGGCGTTGGTCACCTTGTACAGGGTGAAGCCGGCCCCCTCCAGCGGCTCGCCGTTCGGAGTGCCCTCCTCCAGACCGGTCGGCTCACCGAGGTCGGTTGGATTCGCACGCTTGAAGATGGTCAGAGAACCCTCTTTAGCAGGATCGATCGTTGCGGCGTTGACACCCGTGGCGGTGCCTGTTTCCTGCGCCAATGCAGGAGCAGGCGCGGCGATGAGCATGCCGCAGGCAGCAGCGACAGCGAGAGATTTCTTCAACGTTTTCACGGGATTCCCTTCAAAATGAAAAGCAGGCGGAAGTGCCGGGTTTGAGCTGGTAGCCGACCACAGTTGTACACCTATGAAGCGCAGACCAGCCACCGGACCGTAACACTACAGTAAACATCGTCCAACCGGAATCGAATGTTACAGACAGGAAGCGCCAAGAAAACGGGCCGAGAAAACACACAGGCCTGGAGCCCGCTGCCGTCCGCCTAGACCAGTCGGCGGCGAGCGAACATGAAGAATGCGGCACCCAGGGCACCGGCCAGCACAAGTGCAAACAGCGCGCGGGCAACGGTGTTGGAGCCGGTCTCCGCCTCCAGGCCGCGGGCGGGCGCGGCGTACGGCGTCGCGATCTGGTTTTGCGTGACAGCCTCGACAGCTTCGCCGGCCGCACGCGCCGCCTCGAGCCCCTGCCTGCCGATCTCGCCGGCGTTAGCCTCGATCATCGCCTCAGAGTCTGCAACCTCCTCCGGGGTGACGTCTGCGTTAACACGGGTGATGTCCGCGACGAAGGTGTGGCCGTCCTTGTTCAGGAAGAACGTCTTGCCATCCAGAGTGAGCACCGGCGGGAACTTCACCAGGCCGTGCGCGACGGGGTGGTCGCTGGCCGGGTTCACATCCTCGGCGCCGAGCGGCTCCTCCGGCGCGTTTTCCGGGGACGGTGCTTCGGTAGGCGCTTCAGCGGGGGCTTCGGCGGGAGTCTCGCTGGTTTCCGGATCCGTCGGCACCGGCTCGCCCGTCGGCTGGTCGGCGGGTTGATCCTGGATCACACCGGAATCGATCAGCCCGGCAACAGCGGCATCCGCCACGGCGACCGCGCGCTCCTGCTGGCCGCTGTCCAGCTGTGCGTACGGCTGCGCCGCCTCCTGGAGCGTGCGCACGTAGTGGGAGCCCTCCTCATTGAGGAAGTACTGCTCGCCGTGCGCGTCGGCGGTTTCAGCGGGCAGGTCCTGTGCGGTCGCGGCGACCGGCACTGCAAGCAGAGCTGCGGCTGCTGCAGTAGCGACGGCGGCGGCGCGGGTGGTGCGGTACATGGCGGACTCCTAGGAAGTTCGGGAAACTCGAGGGACCAAACCTCAAGCGTTGGTTGAGAGTTTACACACTCTGCCCCCATTTTTCACTCCAGTAACACAAGTTTCTCTCTGGAAAATGCAGATGAGGCCCGGTTGCGTTTGCGTAACCGGGCCTCGGGGGCGCCTGAAGTTAGACCAGGAAGCGACGGCCAGCCACGAACGCGGCGGCGCCCAACACGGATGCAATAACCAAGGCGAACAGGGTGCGCGCAACGGTGTTGGAGCCAGTCTCAGCCTCAACGCCACGGTTCGCAGCCGCAGCAACCTGCTGCGCGGCAATCTCGTCCGCGTGCTCTGCGCGGAGCTCATCGGACTTCGCCTTCTCCTCCGGAGTCGGCTGCTTGTTCACGCGGTCGGAAGAGCCAACCAGGGTCTGACCGTCCTGATTCAGGAAGTAGGTCACGCCGGCAATGACGATCGGCAGGCCAATGGCAGCGGCCGCGATGCCCGCGATCGCACCCGGAGAAAGCTCAGCGTTGACCTCGCCAGCAGCGCCGTTGGAGCTGCCCGCGCCAGCCTGTGCGTCAGAGTCGGCACCGGCACCAGCCTCACCCTCAACGCGGACCTCACCTTCCGGGGCCGGCTCAGCGATGAGGGTTGCGTCGACCTCCGGGGCGGGGGCCGGCGGATCCAGAGTCAAAGTATTACCCGGACCCTGCGGCTGCTCCGGCGCGGGCGCCTCGACGGAACCCTCGGCCGCACCATCACCAGAGACATCACCAGCGCCGTCGAGCGCGATAACGACCTCTTCCTTGGAACCGTCCGGGTAGCTGATCTTCACCTCGCCCTTTTCGGTAGCGCTAACCACCGGCACATTCTCCGCACCGGCCGGCAGCTCAGTTCGGACAGGGACACCATTGACCAGCTGGAAGTAGTTGCCGTTGCCATCGGTGAAAACCTTCGGCATATCAGCCTCAAGAACCTTCACCAGCTGCGTGTACGCAGCAGCGGTATCGGTGTCAGTCTGTGCGTCGGCGGCCGGAGTTACGGAAATTGCGATCGCGCCGGCCATTGCGGCTGCGGCCAGCGTGCGGATGGTGCGCTTCATTGGGGGCTCCTATCGAGAAAGTCTAAACCTCAAGTCGAAGGTTACGCCACAACAGTAAACACGTTTCACACAAGTCTCAACCAAAACTTCAGACTTTTTGGGCAACGCCTGAAAACCTGCAGGTCAAAACCCGCTAAAAAGACGTAAATATCTTGATTACCGCGGCTCGAAGGCCATCTCGACCTCGTCGTCGGTCGCCGTCCCAGCCAACTGCCACCCCACCACGGCGTTGCGCACACTGTCCGCCAGCAGGTTCGCTGGCTGGATGCAGGAAATGGTCAGCAACCTGCCCGGCATCGGCCCCGTCCCCCAAATCTCAGTGTTGGTCGCCAGCGCACCTTTGTCCGGGTCGTGCAGGTCGGTCACGGTGTACTTCAACCAGTCATCGCCCGAGGTTTCCGTGCGCACGAACAGCGTGTCGCCTTCGGCTACGGTGTGGCGTTCGGCCTTGCCGTCGTAAAGCTTGTTAAACACCGCGTCCACACCCGCGCCCGTGTGGCCCGCGACGACCACGATGTCGCCCGCGTCCGTGCCCGGCAGTTCGTACGGGTAACCCTCCCCCGTCAGCGCGCACGCCTTATCCATGCTCTTCGGGTCGATCTTGCCGTCCACCACCCGGCAATCCGCCTGCTCAAACCCGGCGCGCAGCCCCAACACCGGCACCACCATCTCCACCGGCCGCCCCTGCGTGATCGAGGCGGCAGCTTGCCGACGAGGCTCCGCCGGCACCGCCGTCTCCTGCTCTGTCGCTGGGGGATCCGAAGGTTCGTCGTGAAGCAATGCCTTGAAACCTGCACGCACAACAAGGAACAGAATCAGCAGTGCGGCAATGCGGCGGACGTGGTACTTCACGGCAGTTATCATACGAGCCATGAAGGAAGTTTCCGTAGATAAAGTCCCCGCGGGCGCGCAGCTTATCGACGTCCGCGAGCCCGACGAGTACGCCGCCGTCCGCGCCGAGGGTGCCGTGAACATCCCCCTGTCCGAGTTCGTCGCTCGCACCGACGAAATCAACCCGGACCAGGACATTTACCTGATCTGCAAATCCGGCGGACGAAGCGCGCAGGCCGGCGAATACCTGGAGCAGGCCCGTGGCTGGGACAACGTCATCAACGTCGCCGGCGGCACCACCGCCTGGGTGGAAAAGGGCCTGCCCCACCAAAACTAGGCAGTCTTAGGCGATCCCCATTGTTGGGCGCGGAAACGGAGTTATGATGAGGAGCATGTCCGCCCTCCCCGAGCTGCCGTCCACACTGGCCAAATCACCCCATTTCCAGGTCGAACGCGTGCGCAGACACACCAAAGACGAGGTGGAGCGCACCCTGGCCAAACACACCTCCACCATGCGCGAGTACTGGATCCTCACGTGCGTGGACGGGGAGCCGATGAGCCAACGCCAGCTTTCCGAGCTACTGTCCATCGACGCCTCCGACATGGTCCGCCTCATCGACAACCTGGAAAACAACAACTGGGTCACCCGCGAACGCGACCCGAAAGACCGCCGCCGCCAAATCGTCGCCGCAACGAAGAAGGGCACCAAAGCGCTGGCGAAGCTCGCCGCGGACGTCGCCGAGGCGGAAGACCGCGCGCTCGAGGCATCTTCCAACAAGCAACTGAAGAGCCTGCGCAAGCTCTCCCAGGCCCTGGCGGCGGAGGAGTAGATCCAACCAACAATATGGGCGCACACAAATAGTTGGCGTTTCCCATAATTTGCGGATTTTCGGTGCGCTATTAGCCTTATCCGCATGTCTCAGGCCGAAAATCCGCTCCTCCGCAGCCACCTCGCCCCGCCAGAGCGAACACTTATCGACATCCTCACGGCTATCGCCGCCGAGTACCCAGATGCCGCCGCGATCGACGACGGCGGCGCCGACTCCGCCAACGACGGCGTGCTCACCTACGCCGAACTCGTCGACGAAATCGAGCGACGCGCCACGGAGATGCGCAAGATGGGCGTGCGTGATGGGGGTCGGGTAGGGATCCGGATGACGTCGGGAAGCAGGGAGCTCTACCTTGCAATCCTGTCCACGATGCGCGCTGGCTGCGCGTACGTGCCGGTGGACGCGGACGACCCGGACGAGCGCGCGGAGACCGTTTTCGGCGAGGCGGACGTGGACGCGATCTGGACCGATGACGGCCTGCGGGTGCTCAAGCCCGCGCAAGGCTCGGGCGAGTTGGGCGAGGTCACCCCGGACCACGACTGCTGGATCATCTTCACCTCCGGTTCCACAGGCAAGCCGAAGGGCGTGGCGGTGACGCACCGCTCCGCAGCCGCGTTCGTGGACGCGGAGGCGCGCCTGTTTTGCCAGGACAACCCGCTCGGCCCGGACGACCGCGTGCTGGCCGGCCTGTCCGTGGCGTTCGACGCGTCCTGCGAGGAGATGTGGCTGGCCTGGGGCCACGGCGCGTGCCTGGTGCCGGCACCCCGCGCGCTGGTGCGCTCGGGCCAGGACCTGGGCCCGTGGCTGATCCGCCGCGACATCACCGTCGTGTCCACGGTGCCGACGCTGGCAGGGCTGTGGCCGAAGGAGGCGCTGGACAACATCCGCCTGCTCATCGTGGGCGGCGAAGCCTGCTCGCAGGAGCTGACCGACCGCCTGGCCGACGGCCGCGAGATGTGGAACACCTACGGTCCCACCGAGGCGACCGTGGTGGCCAGTGCGAAGCAACTGTTCCCGGGCGAGGCGGTGACCATCGGTTGGCCGCTCGACGGCTGGGATCTCGCCATCGCAAGCGACGGCGAGGAAGAACAAGGAGAGCTGATCATCGGCGGCGTGGGCCTGGCCCGCTACCTGGATCCGGAGAAGGACGCTGAGAAGTACGCCCCGATGGGCGATTGGGAGCGCGCCTACCGCACCGGGGACCACGTCAAACTCACGGATAACGGCCTGGCGTTTATCGGCCGCGCCGACGACCAGGTCAAAATCGGCGGGCGCCGCATCGAGCTGGGCGAGGTGGAGGCTAACGTCGCCGCCCTCGACGGCGTGTACAACTCGGCCGTCGCGGTGCAGGAGCTGCCGTCTGGCGACAAGGTGCTGGTGGGCTACGTCTCCCCCAACGAGGGCACCGAGCTGGACGTGCCGCACATGCGCGAGCGCCTGGCCGAAGTTATGCCGGCGGCGCTGGTTCCGCGCCTGCACGTCATGGATGAGCTGCCCATCCGCACCTCCGGCAAGGTGGACAAGAAGGCCTTGCCGTGGCCGCTGCCAGCCAGCGTGGACGCGGTTGGCTTGAGCGAGACCGAAACGTGGGTGGCCGAGCAGTGGGTCGAGGTCCTCGGCCTGGACGTGCCGGGCCGCGACGCAGACTTCTTCGAGCTCGGCGGCTCCTCGCTCGCGGCCGCCGCGCTGATCACGCGCCTGCGCGAGCGTGTGCCCACCATCGCGGTGCGCGATCTCTACGACCACCCCAGGTTGGAAACGCTTGCCTCGCTTATCGACGAGCTCACGCTTTCCAACCGCACCGCCAAGCGCGAACGCGAAGTAGAGCCAGTCGGCGCCGGCACCCGCGTGGCGCAGAGTTTGGCCCTGGTGCCGGTGATGACCTTGAAGGGTGCCACGGCGGTGACCTGGGTGGCCATCGCGGCGAACCTGCTGGGGTTGACCGAGCTGAGCTGGTCGTGGCTGGCCGCCGCGTTCGTGGTGCTGTGCACCCCGTTCGGGCGCATCCCGATCGGCGCGCTGGGCGCCCGCGTGATCCGCGGCCGGGTGAAACCCGGCGTGTACACACGCGGCGGCGCGCGGCACGTGCGGCTGTGGGCGGCCGAGCGCTGGCTGGTGGCCTCCGGCGCGCTGAATATCTCCAGCGCCAACGCCGCGAAGATCACCGCCCGCATGCTGGGCGCGAAGATCGGCAAGGGCGTGGACATGCACGCATTTGCCCCGGTGACGGGCCTGCTTTCCATCGGCGAGGGCGCGGCCATCGAGCCGGAGGTGGACCTCTCAGGCGTGTGGCTCGACGGCGACGAGTTGCACGTCGGCGAGGTGCGCATCGGCGCGGAGGCCCGCGTCGGCGCGCGCTCCACGCTCATGCCCGGCACCGAGATCCGCGACGGCGCGCACGTTGAGGCCGGCTCCACCGTCACCGGCCGCAAGCCAGTGAAGAAGGGCGCGCGCTGGGCCGGCTCGCCCGCCCGCAAGGTGGGCCGCTCCAAGCACCGCTTCCCCAACGAGCGACCGCCGCGCCGCCCGCTGTGGGCGTTCGGCTACGGCTTGACCTCGCTGTTCCTCGCACTGCTGCCGGCCGCAGCCGGGATCGCCGGCGCGGCTGCGACGGTGGGGCTGGCTCGCCTGGCTCATACCTCGTCGGTATGGGGCCTGCTGGTGTTCGCCCCGGTCGGCGGGCTGGTCTACATCGGCTGCGGTCTGCTGTTGACGTGGCTGGCCGTGAGGTTGGCGTCGATAGGCGTAAAGCCCGGCGTGTTCCC
>ERZ1673699.2868-NODE-2868-length-10836-cov-4.622391_pt1 | contig 10836 bp, 10 predicted proteins | sample MGYA00580229_ERZ1673699 | MGnify/ENA primary metagenome ERZ1673699 (study PRJEB41218, sample SAMN15661785) | gut metagenome | host: Homo sapiens | place: Canada: London | collected 2015-08-20/2019-03-30 | study: EMG produced TPA metagenomics assembly of... | reverse complement strand
GATATCATTACGCTGGAATGCTTGGACAACATGCATAAATTTGATGTTAATTACAGTAAGAGTAATCTTACATATCCTGCAACGCTATTACAGATTGTACAGGATGCATGTAGGTGCTGCGGTGTGACTTTAGCAACAGATTCTCTACAGTTTGAGTATTACAATTATGTGATTCAGAAAAAACCAGATGATAACACTATGACATTCCGTGATGTTTTGGCGTGGGTTGGTCAGATTTCTGGTCATTTTTGGAAATGTAATAAAAGTGGTCAGTTATCAGCTGGTTGGTATAATATGTCTGACTTGTCGGCAGGTACAAATATACATACCTTACAGACAAATGTTGTCACGGATGTAAACGTTGACATGGATGATGTTGTAATTACATGTGTAAGAATCGTAACTGAAGATGAAAATTCTAATCAGGTAACTTTTCAGTCTGGCTCAGATGGGTATGCAGTTGTTATCGACAGCAATAAATTTATCAATAAGGATAATGCAGCTGAAATTGCGTCAATGGTTGGTGGACGTGTTGTTGGATTGAGGTTCAGGCCAATGACTGTCAGTTCATTGCAAGACCCTACGATTGAAGCAGGGGACGGGGCAATAGTATATGACCGTAAATTAAAGTCATATAAGACTTTTTTTACAAACGTTGTATTTTCTATTGATGCAGATAATCAAATGTCAAATGACGCAGAATCAGCACTGCGTAACAGTGCCGAAAGATTTTCAGAAGCATCAAAGATTTATCAGGATCTGAAAAAACATTTAAGCAAGAATAAAACTGAATGGGAAAAGGCAATGGAAGAACTGGAAAAGGCAATGAAAGAACAGGCAGGTCTTTATCCGGTTATCAAAACACTAGAAGATGGAAGCAAGGTGTATTATATGTGTGACCATCCGACGTTAGAAGAATCAAAAGTTGTGTTTGAACTTAATGGAAAAGGTTGGGCGGTAAGTACAAACGGTGGAAAAACATGGAACGCAGGTTTACTTGTGGATGGTACCATGATAACAAAGATTTTGAACAGTATTGGAATTAATGCGGATTGGATCAATACCGGGGCTTTTACCGTCCTTGATTCTGATGGAAATATCATGTTTAAAGCTGACACTGCAACCGGGCGTGTGGATATTGTAGCAAATTCTTTTCAATTGAGGGGGAAAACTCTTGAAGAGATAGCGAAAGAATCAACAAAGAACTATGTTGATGCAGTTGTTGGGGATAAGATAAAGGATATAAACACACAGTATTTTGATTCCTATGACCCTACGCTTACGAATAAGCCAGCGTCAGACTGGACTGATACGGATGCGAAGGAAAAACACATTGATGATATTTTCTATAATACCACTACTAAGAAAATGTTCCGTTTCGTCAAGATTGAAGGCGTTTATAGTTGGGAGAGCTTTGATGATCCTGATATAAAAGCTGCGCTTGATGCTGCTTCAACAGCACAAGATACCGCAGATGGAAAAAGACGCGTGTTTTTGGTCACACCTAAACCACCATATGATGAGGGTGATATGTGGGTTACCTCTACCACTGATGGAAAAGGTGAAATAAAAATCTGCAAAACCCCCAGACAATCTGGTGCATTTTCATCCGCTGATTGGATCAGTCCGTCTTATGTGGATTCTGATGATGTGAATAATGCGATTAATGAGTATGATACCAGTTTAGGGCAACCGGAAATTTTTAATAAACTGACCAATAACGGAAAAAACAAAGGTATCTATATTCAGGACGGTGAACTGTATATAAATGCGAGTTATATCTTATCCGGTGTTTTGGCCGGTAAGTTTATTAATGGAAAAGGCATGAGTGTCACTGATAAGGAAAATAAAACAACATTTTATATTGATAATGATGGCAATGTCATGATTGCCGCCAAAACTCTTACTATAGGTGGTAAGGATGTAGAAGATATTGCTGGAGATACTATTGATGAAAAAATAAAGAAAGCAATTCCGTTGGTTATACAGTTATCAAGTGAGTATCAGGCAATCCCGGTAAATGCGGATGGAAACTATTCGAGTTTTCCAAGATGCGAGGTAAAAGTACAGGTTTTTTATGGGGAATCGGATGTTACATCAGAAGCGGCTATATCGTACTCGACAGAAAACATAACAGGCACGTGGTCTTCAGGTACACACACTTATTCCGTAAAGAGCTTATCCGAAGACATTGGATGGGTTGATTTTTCAACGACTTATAATGGAATAACAATAACCAAGCGCTTTAATCTTGCAAAACAGTATGCTGGCGGGAACGGTACGAACGGAAAAGATGCCACTGTTTATTACCTTGAATGTGAAACAACAACGATCAAAAGATGTTCAAACAGCTCTGGCGGATATGATTATTCGCCTTCTCCGCTGGTGTTTCATTTGTATTCGCAGACAGGAGCAGAGGAGAGAAAACAAAACATTTCCGGTAGATGGACGTTTGAGTATACAGAAGACGGAAGCACATGGAACGCTATTTCTGGAACTGGCGTGGGAATAGATATGAAATTCTCCACATGGGATAGGATAACTAACAGAACCACTGCCATCAGATGTACTGTCAGAAATTCTTCCGGAGTCATCCTCGGGATGTTGAGCGTATCCGTACTTGCAGATGCGGAAGTGACAAGAGAAGCTGTTTTTAACGCTCTGACTGACAATGGCGATCGTCAACTTATAGCCTATGGCTCAGATGGGAAATTGTACATTAATGGCGAATACATAAAGTCTAAAACCATAACGGCCGATCTTATCGACGTGAATACACTTGATGCGATTGTTGCAAAAATAGGCGGATTTGTGGTCGGGTCTACCAGTATACATACCAGCGGCCGCAATTCCATGACGTCAACTACGCAAGGTGTATACATAGGAACAAACGGATTTAGCGTATATAAAGACGCGGGAAATTATTTTAATATGAACACTAGTGTAGGATTGCAAATAAAAGGCGGTACTATCAAATTAGGCAATGTAACTCTTGCGGAAGCATCTGATAAAAAGTCTCTGAGCGTCAAATATGGTATGCAGGTACACACTCAAAGATCATCTGGAGAATTCACGGACGGTTCAGGCGAATTTAAACTAATCAACTTGACTACTGTCTCATCGGGACAAACTCTTTGCATTGCGAGTAATATCGTATATAAGTTGTCGTCTTCTTCAAAAAGATACAAAAACCATGTTCGAAATATGGATAGCTCTGAAGCGGATAAACTCCTTAAAGTTCCAGTGGTATGGTTTCAATATAAAAAAGGTTATTTGAGAGAAGGAGACTCATTTGAAGACAAACCAGTGCCGGGATTCTATGCGGAAGACGTGTATAAACAATATCCTGAAGGAGTAATATTTAATGAGGATGGGCAGATAGAAGACTGGAATTACAGAACCATGATTCCGGCAATGATGAAAGTTATTCAGGATCAGAATGAAAGAATTAATACATTGGAAGATACAGTGAGCACATTGAACGAAAGACTGAACAAACTAGAGGAAATGTTGAAAGGGGTGGTTAAATAATGCTGATTGCGAATTTCACCAATTATGGTGAAGAAATTACAGTAGACGGACTTTGGCAATATGATTATGGTCAAAGATTACAAATTAATGGACTTAATCTCCCGGATGTATTTGAGGTTCATTTATTCTGGAAGGGATTGGAAGAAGCAAAAGTTGTAACAGGTTATAGCGAGAATAATAAGTTTTATGTTGATATTCCAAACGAGTCACTTAAACAGAGACAAGCTATCACTGTTTATATTTATCTATCAACACCTGAAACAGGAAAAACTGTAAATACCGTGATGATGTTTGTAAATAAACGGCCAGAGCCTGAAGGATTTGAAATTCCCGAAGACATTGATTTATTCCACCACACATTGACCGCTGTTGGGGAATATACAAGGCAAACAAAAGAAGCTGCACATATGGCAGATACCAGAGCAACCGAGTCGGAATCCTGGGCACATGGGCATAAACTTTATCCAGAACGTGATAAAGACAATGCAAAGTATTATGCAGATCAGGCGAAACAAGTTGCGACAAAGAATGGCTTCTGTCACATGGAAATACGGGAAGATGGACATCTATATTTATCCCGTACAGAAAATATTGTACAGAGTTTGGATTTTAAGATAAATGATAAAGGGAGATTGGGGGTTATGATGTCATGATAGAAACAGATTTAGGATGTGTGACTGCCTATGCTGATGCAGTAGCACAGGGTTACACAGGAACCCGTAAAGAATTTGGTCAGGTGTTGGCAAATTTTGCAGATTCCGCAACACAGGTTGCGGCAGACAGGACAGCGGTAGAAGCTGCAAAGGCATCCGTAGAAGAAATGCAGTCAGATGTAACACAGAAACAGGAGACTGTGGCATCTAACATGAATACAGCTGTCGAAGCCGCTGAAAAAGCAAAACAGTCTGCAAGTAACGCAGAAGCATCAAAACAGGCCGCTGCTAAGTCTGAACAGAACATCAACAATACCGTGACAGCTTTTGATAGTCATGTCGAAGAAAAGAAAAGCGAAGCAGACACAGCAATAAATAAAACGAAAGATGCCGCAGTCAAAGCTGTGATAGATCAGCAGACTGCATCTATTCAGGAAGCAAAAAGTCAGATTGCGTCCTACATTACAGAAAAAGAAAGCGTAGCAGAAGACCAGATTAATAAACATACATCTGATAAGATTACAGAACTGAATAAAGCAGCAAGTACAGCAAAGACTGCATTAGAACAGTCCATATCAAATTCAGAAAAAGCAAAAACAGCTCTGGACGGTAGTATTACCAATTCTGCCACATCCAAAAATAATCTGGATGAGAGTATTGAAACAAGTACCGGCAAAAAATCAGATCTTGATACCAGTATCAAAAATGCTGATACAGCAAAGACTGCATTAGATACTGCCACGACTACTGGAAACAATGCATTGCAGGCATTACAGAGTGAAAATAGTTCAGCCGCATCAAACCTTGAAGAGTTGAGAGGTGAAAACTTTAATTCACAGGAAATTCTGGCAGGGGTTGCTGACCTGAGAGCATATCTTGGACTGTCAGATGATGATATTCTTGGTTTACAGGTAGATTACAGGAATAAAACTTTTAAGAGACTGGCAGGTGCCACTAACCTGACACCCGGCACTGACTTTGACAGATTTTCCATGTATGGTGGCAGACGTAAATGTAATGTTGCTGATAATGGAACTATCAGTGCTTGGTTTGGTGATGAAAGTTATGCGGAAGATGGTTCAAATGGACAGGTTATGGTATATCAGCCTAAGTTCTATTATCTGGTATGCCCGGTCGTATATGATCCAATTGATACAGGTATTGGTTACCATTTGAGAAAAGCAAATTACTATGTATCAGAAAAACCAAGACCAGGTTTCAGATTACATCCGGCATTTTATGATGCGTCAGGAAAAGAGATTGATTATTATCTGACATCTGCATATGAAGGCTCTGTATATGATGTATCTGCATCTGCTTATCTGTTACAGGATGAACAGGTGTTAAATGCGGCAGAAGATAAGTTTTGTAGTATTTCAGGTGCAAGGCCTGCATCTGGGTACTCACAGAATCTCACAAGAACATCCGTTGAACAGTTGGCACAAAACAGAGGTACAAACTGGCATGGTGATCTCATCAAACAGGTATCTGCCGAACAGCTGCTGATGATTATTGAAATGGGTGTTATGGAATTACAGACACCGATTGGTTTAGGTGTTGTCAATATTCCGTGGGAAACTGGCGATAATAAAACCTGTTCTTATGCCGCAGTAACAGGTAGTACTTCCAGTATTGGAAACGGTACAGGTAGGGCTGTAAAATCAACTGTTTATCCAGGCAATGTTGCAACAGAATATACAGATAACGGTAAAACATCAATTTGTTGGCGTGGAAAAGAAAACTTCTGGGGTAACATATGGAAATTTGTATACGGTGTGAATATTTGGGGTAATGGCAAAATGGCAGGGGGTCAGCCATATATTTGCAAAGACTTCAATTTTGCAGAAAACAAGAATAGTGATAACTATGAAGCTGCTGGTTTCACCGTAGCCGCAAAAGCTGGTTACATCTCTGCAATGGGGTATTCAACAAAATGCGACTGGTTGTTTATGGCTTCTGAATGTCTTGGAAACAGCGCACTTCCTGTTGGTGACTACACCTATATTACTGAGCTTCTGAATGGTTACAGAATTGCTCTGTTGGGTGGTGATTGGAATGATGGCGTTACTGCCGGGCCGTTCTATTGGAGTCTGAATAGCGGTGTCAGTTATCGGACTCGTAATGTCGGGGGTCGCTTGGTATATATTCCAACCAAGGACTCAGATGTTTATCTTGCTGCCATTGCGTCATGGAAGGCTCAAATGGCAGCCGCTTAATAAATAACTAAATAATGGGTTGAAAGAATCACTGATGTTTTTACCTGTATTGATTAACATAAAAATCAATTACTCAATTAGGTAGTAATTGGAATAATGACGTTAATACCAGGCCATTCTATTGGAATCTGAATAACAGTGTCAGTAATCGGAATCGTAATATCAGGGGTCACTTAATATATTTGCATTGTCAGCCGGGTGGGATATCCGGCTGATTTTTAATCCCATTTCTTTCAACCCTGCCACATGGCAAAACAGAAAAATAGGCGGTGCAGACAAGTCAGAAATGATAATACCGCCTTACTTAATTACTAAAGAGGAAATGTCAACCGTATTTATCGGGCATACATCTGATGTATGCTGACTGAAATTCGGAACTGCAATATACCAAAAATGAAACGTTATGACCATCTATTTGAGAAAATTTGTGATATTGAAAATCTGAGAAAAGCACATAAGAACGCAAAGAAAGGAAAAGGGTGGTACAAAGAAGTTCAGGAAATAGATAAAGATCCAGATAAGTATCTGGAGCAGATTCAGGAAATGCTCATCAATCATACTTATAGAACATCTGAGTATGAAGTGTTTTATAAGGATGATGGCAAAAAGAAGAGAAAGATTTATAAGTTGCCTTACTTTCCTGACAGAATTTGTCAGTGGGCTATCTTACAGGTAATTGAACCTTGCATCATCAATAACCTGACTACTGACACATACTCAGCAATACCGGATAGGGGAATACATAAGGCTCTGCATAAAATGCAGGATGCAATGTGGAATCATCCAGAAGAATGTAAGTATTGCTTAAAACTGGATGCACGACATTACTATCAGTCAATCAACCATGATCTTCTGAAAGAAAAATATTCCAGAATGTTCAATGATTCTGAACTGGTATGGTTACTGACTGAAATTATTGATAGCATACAGACCGCAGACATTGAAGATCTGACGGCAATTTATTTACTGGAAGAAGATGTTGATCCTGAAACTGGAATACCGATAGGCAATTATTTATCACAGTATTCAGGAAATTTTTATTTTTCATCATTTGACCATTGGATAAAGGAACAAAAACACATCAAGTATTACTTTCGGTATATGGACGATATTGTTATTTTTGCAAAGACAAAAGAAGAACTTGTTGAGTTAAGAAAAGAAATTGATGTTTACTTTAGAGATGAACTAAAACTAAACATTAAAGGAAACTGGCAGGTATTCCCAACATTTGTCAGAGGGGTTGACTTTTTAGGATACCGAACATTTTACAAATACACTTTGTTAAGAAAGACAACCTGTATAGATATGACTAAGAAATTAACTGCATTGCGTGTAAAAGTGGAATCAGGGAATATGATGAACTATTCAGAATGGTGCAGCTTAAACAGCTATAAAGGATGGCTTATATCATGTGATTCCTTCCGGTTGTATCAGAAATACATAGAACCATTATTACCGTATGCAGATGATTATTATAAATGCAACATAAAACCCAACACAAAGAAAGGACGAAAGGTAACATGATTGATTATGGAAAACAGAGAAGCACAGTCAAACCAGATGAATTGGAGCTAACTGAAACAAAAGTTTTTGTCAGTTCCAACATCACTGAAGTGAATGAACCGGAAACGGATGAATATTCGGGATTCACTGGGTATGAATTTGATCTGATAGAGTATAGCAAAGACGAATATATCAAAATTCAAGCAGAAAAGAATGCAACGCTGGAAGATGAAATTACACAGGCACAGGTGGCAATGTGTGAAATTTATGAAATGATTGGATAGAAAGAGGGTGTAAGGTATGGCAAAGATTTATGCGGCACTAATTATCAAAGGTGTAAAGACAATGGATGATGTACCTGACAAACTGAAAGATGCTGTAAAGGCTATTTTAGAAGGTGGTAACTGATGTTTTATCAGTTGATCATAAAATTACTATTCAGAAAGGATGTGCAGACTATGGCGATTATTTATGCAACCTTAATCATTAAGGGTAAGAAAACTTTTGCTGATGTTCCTGATAAGATCAAGGACAAAGTAAAAGAAGTTCTGGTTGACTTAGATTGTCCTGAATTAGCAGAATAATTAACAGGTAATCAAATTATCACAAGTACAAAAACAACCGCTATATGACGATTATATAACGTCACAGGCGGTTGCTTTTATGTACAGAAAGGAAGTAATGAAAGAGTTTTTATTAGAAACATATTCTGTTGCACTTCCTATCATTCTGACTACCTTTATGGGGTACATAGTATGGCTGCTAAAGGTGCAGAAGAGGGACAGAGACGCTAACAGCAAAGGAACTATGCTGTTATTAAAAGTACAACTGATTGAATACCATGACCGTTATATGGCAGAAGGTGACATTCCATCTTACGCATATCAGAATTTTTGTGAAATGTATGACGCATACCATGCGTTAGGGGGTAATGGCATGGTTACGAAAATGAAATATGAGATCGAAGAACTACATCTAAAAAAGAAAGAGGGTAAATGATTATGAAAAACATTAACTGGTTAGTAAGAATTAAAAACAAAGCATTCTGGGTAGCACTGATTCCTGCTGTACTTCTTCTGATTCAGGTCATTGCAGCAGTGTTCGGATATACTCTTGATTTAGGTAATCTGGGAAACAAATTACTTGATGTTGTCAATGCAGTATTTGCAGTGTTAGTGATTCTCGGAATTGTGACAGATCCAACAACGAAAGGTATCACTGACAGTGATCAGGCATTAACATATACTGAACCAAAAAATAAGGGGTGATTTTATGGAAATAAAGGGTATTGATGTATCTGCATGAAATGGTGTGATCGACTGGCAGAAAGTAGCAAATTATGGGATGGGTTTTGCCATCCTTAGAATTACAGAAAAAGGTAACAAAACGGACAGTACTTTTGAAAGAAATTATGCGGGCTGTATAACTCATAGCATTCCTGTAGGTGTGTATAAATACAGTTACGCAACGAATATTTCTGAAATTAAATATGAGGCAGAAACAGTGATAAATGTACTGAAACAGAGAAAACTGGATTATCCGGTATTTTTGGATATTGAAGATAAATGCCAGGAAAATTTATCACAGGATTTGATGATACAAATGATTGATACTTTCCGTGATATTATTATCAGAGCCGGTTATAAGTTTGGTATCTATTGTGGCTATTACTGGTACAAAACAAAATTACCAGAAAAAGCAAAGAAATATGACTGCTGGCTGGCAGCATATCCGTCACAGGATGATGGAACTATGTAGATCAGATTAAAACCTGCTGCTGGTATTGGCTGGCAGTATTCCAGCAAAGCAACTATTCCGGGAATCTCAGGGAAAGTAGACAGAAATGTCTTTTACAAAGACTATACTGCAACAAAAAATGAGGATAAGGGGGAAACGACAATGGACAAAGCTATTGAAAAAGTTATCCTGATTGCGAAAAACGAAGAGGGCTATTTGGAGAAAAAATCAAACAGTCAGCTTGACAGTAAGACAGCAAACGCAGGATCTGCTAATTTTACGAAATATTGGAGAGATATAGAACCATCCTATCAGGGGCAGCCTTGGTGTGCGGCGTTCGTATCTTGGTGTTTCATGAAAGCCTTTGGTCTGGAAAAAGCTAAAAAATTGCTGAAACACTGGCCTTACGTGTACTGTCCAACACTGGGAAATTTGTTTACCCGGAACGCAAACCCGAAAATCGGTGACATTGTTATCTTTTATCATAACGGTACATTTACCCATACAGGACTTGTTACCGCCGTAATCGGTGATCGTTTCTATACGATTGAAGGTAATACAAGTGGGGCATCCGGTATTATCGCAAATGGTGGCGGTGTATGTGCTAAAAGTTACCTCAATAGTCAGATGCCCGGAACTAAGTTCTGTACACCGGATTATAGTATTGTATCTGATGCATCCGCACCTGCAAAACCTGAGAATACATCATCTAATACTACACAGACAGGAGAGGAATATATGTTTGAGCCAAAAACTGTAAAAGCTGGTGACAAGAATACTTCTGTACTTCTGTTACAGGAAATTCTGAAATCACGTGGATTCAAAGGAAAAAATAAAAAAGACCTTGACCTTGACTGGGAAGCAGGAGATAATACCATATATGCTCTGAAACAGTATCAGAAATCAAGAGGTCTGGATGTTGATGGGGTATGCGGATCAGCAACATGGAAAGATCTAATTGCTATTTGATGCGAATATGGTGGCAATGCCACCAATTTGCCACCGACATAGAAATATACGTGAAAGACTTAAAAAGACAAATAAACTGAACGCCTGATAATTACTTATGTTATAGGAGTTTGAAAGCTGTAAAAAGCAATTAAAAGTGAACCATAGATAAACTGTTCACGTGGAGACGGTTGTACTGCTTTCCCACAAAAAGCCAGACGGACATATCAACGTAAAAGTTGAGTTTG
>ERZ1673699.2863-NODE-2863-length-10845-cov-5.113716_pt1 | contig 10845 bp, 6 predicted proteins | sample MGYA00580229_ERZ1673699 | MGnify/ENA primary metagenome ERZ1673699 (study PRJEB41218, sample SAMN15661785) | gut metagenome | host: Homo sapiens | place: Canada: London | collected 2015-08-20/2019-03-30 | study: EMG produced TPA metagenomics assembly of... | reverse complement strand
CCTCGATAATCAGTGCCCAGAGCGAACCTCCTCCTGCGGCGTCTTTCTGTGCGGGAGCGACTTCGGCGGCCGGGGCGAGGGTTGCGTTTTCGGTTACGGCACCTGTGGGGATGGCTATGGTCATCTGCAAGTCGTCGGGTGGCATGCAGCTCGTGTCGTCGCAAATCATCCATTCGATCTGCACGGCGACCTGCGCTTGCGGCGCCGACAGCTTCACGTTCTGTGCGAACCGGGCCTTTTCTTCAAAGGTTCCGATCTGCATCTGGTAAATGTCGTCGTAATAATAATGGGGCGTTGAAAGCTGTTCGACGCCACCCTCGAGACTCACACCTTCACCGGGCGTGAAGACGATGGCGGTGGCATTGGGACCGCCCTCGTAGGGTCCCATGTCGTACATGTGGTAGGGTTGTGGTATCGACGCTTCGAGCACGATGCGGTAGGCGTTGTCCCCGAGGGGCTCCACCGTGCTCGTCCAGTCGGCATTCTGGGCCATGCTGCCGACGGCTGTGCCCAGCGAGACGACCGTCAGCAGTAAAATGCGGGTTGCTTTGTTCATAGCGGTTTGAATTTGTTTAATATTCGGGTTTGTTGTCATATTTCTTTCAGCAATGCACACCGGTCATTTTCCGGATAGAAAACCCACGCATAGGGATAGATTACCGTGCAATGATCCACGTAATTGACGGAGTCCGGATGGCGGTACAGGCTGTCGGGCGGCAGTTGAACGGTCGACGGAGCGGATTTGGCCAAAATGACGTGGCGGCGTTCCCTGATTTTGAGAATCCGGTAGTCTACACGTTTGGGAGCATCCCAACACATCTGCCGGACATCGGCCTGAATATCGCAGCTGACACGGTACGGTAAAGATGCTTCCTTGCCTAATTTTACAAATGCACTGTACATGCCTGTCAGGTTTTCGCCTGTGGGCGTGGTGCTGTAGGTCGGTAATGTATAGTTGAAATCGGGGCCTGGTTCAATAACCGCTAATGCCGTTGTAAATTCCGGTCGATAAAGTTTCGTATATCCGAAAACGAATTTGGCGTTCTTGCCGCCGTATGACGCCTCTGCCGTTACGATATACCTTCCGTAGTCGTTGAAGCGGATTTTTGCAGTCCCTTTGCCGTCCTGCTCGATGTCCACGCTCCGGTCGGTGTTGCTGTCGAACAACTCCTCGCGCACGGTGTAGTTGTAGGTGACGCTCTTGTAGTCGGGATTGTTAAAGGTCATCCTGAAGGTATAGAATGTATCGAGCGCTATCGATTTCGGATAGGTGAACGTCGGCCGGTCCGGATAGGCGTAGTAATCGACTTCGAACGCATAGTCGCTGCCGTCGGGCTTTTTTTCGCCGTAGGCGTCTATTGCCGTGACCCGGACCGTGCAGTCGCCGCCTTTGAGGAATTTCAGTTTGAGCGCGTTGTTTTTAACGGAGTATGTCACGACATCCTTCGCGCCTATCACTTCGTAGGAGTAGGTCGGTTTGAATACCCAGTCATAGTCGTAACTGGCCGTCAGCGTGTACTCTGTGCCGACGTCCATCTTGGATTTGTCGCTTCCGGTGATCTCCGGCTGGCAGGCAATCTTATGGGATTCTGGTTCAAGATAATACATTTCTACTAAAGCATTGATGTCATGTCCTGTAAAACCCTGCCATAAGCTGTTGTTCTGGAAGAGACCTCTTTCGTCCTGCATGAATGTATTTGGATCGGCAATCGTATTTGGATAGTGTTTGCCCGAAAAATCATAATGACCTAAGCCTACTAAATGTCCGATCGCATGCATAATTGCGTATTTTCGTTGGGTAGCATCTATACCTTTCCAGAGCTTGGTATTGGTATTGATGATAATATTGTTTCCGGGTTCTCCTTTTGTAGGTGGTTCTACAAAGATCATATTTGGATAGGCACCAGGTCCGTTGGGGTCCGGTAAAATCTGTACATCTACGGTCTGTCTATTTCTATTTTCATTGTTTAATGCGTTGGATGTGAAATTAATACAACAATCTTTGACTTCGTTCCACGTTTTAACGGCATCACTAAAAATTTGGTAATCGGCATAATCGAAATAGATTAAATTTAAGTTAAGACGGTAATGTTCTTTATTAAGTAACGATGTGTATACCATCCGAGGCGATGTTTGGGCTATTTCTTCAGTCAGTCGTTCTTTATAAAAGCCCATATCCGAATCGATCAGATAGTAATCTTCATATTCGGTCAAGGTCGATGTGTTGTATCCGCATTGATCAAGATAATTCTTTACTTGCTCAAATGTCAAACTATTGACATTGCAAGCTCTTGTGTTTACGGCGTCCGAAATCGTGTTCGCATCATCCGAAGAAGGAGTTATATCATCAATTCCAATAGGAGCGGAACACCCTGTCAACATTATTATGATTAGAAACAGGATTGAGGTTCGTTTTTTCATAACGTCAGTTTATTATTTTAGCACTTCGATAGTTGTTGTATACCAGTCGGTTGGCTCTTCACCATACGGCAATAAATTTAATCTATATGTTGGAGTTTGCAGATAAATATTTTGTGAGGTATCTTCTATCCTGAAATAGAAATCGTAATGCCCCATTTTTTCGGGAAGGTAGAAGTATATCCAAAACATATATCCGTCGGTGCTACAATCGGTGAATCCGGAAACTCCCGGCGATTTTACAGTATAAAAAAAGAATTCGTCCGCTAAATTGAGGGAGGTCGAGGGTGTGGCTCTTAATAAACCTCGTTTTGCCAAAAGTATTTCTGTGTCTGATTGTGAATAAACTGTTATTTTAGCATTTTTTAACGATAGAACCGGGAATGTATCGCTATAAAAAATAATGGCAGAGAGCGTTTCGCGCCCTGAGTAATAGATCCCATCGGTATATTCTGCGCGCGTTGTAACATGTAATCCTTCCGGTGTTTTGTATTCCGTTTTTTTCTCATCCGAGTCGGAACAACTTGTAATCAGGAAACATGACACTAATAGATATACTGACAAATAGGTAAAGGTCTTCATATCAGTCATTGTTTAGGGTTGTAATGTTGGTGGAATAAAATTCCTTGCGTTCAAGGTCTTCCGATATTGTAAGCCGGTAGACGGGGGATGTATAGTTGTATCCATCGAACATGATGAATTTGAGGTAAAAATCGTATTGGCCTTCTCCGGGGAAATAATAATATAGCTCCAAGACATGATCGATCTCTTCGAAGTTTGGCAATGTGTTGTATTTGGAGTTGTTTTCCCAGGAGAAAAAGTATTCATGGTATAGGCATAGGGCCTTCATGGGTGAATGGTCGTGAACGGACTGCAGATAAAGTTCAGGCTTTGATACGGGATAGATGAGAACTGTGGAATTGGCTAAATCCGGGATCGGAAATACCGAATCGTCGCTGAAAAAAGTCAGATTAAAAGCAAAATCTTTGTATGTACTTTTGTTGAACAAGACTTCGGGCGTCGATACATACACACCCTCCGGAAGTTTGTACTCTGTCGTTTTCTCGTCCGAGTCGGAACATCCTGCGGACATGACGCCGGCGGCGGCCAGCAGCAATATAAGTTGCAAAAGTGATTTCATAGATGGTTGGTTTTGTATGTGCTATTTTGTTGTTATCCGGGGATGCTGTAAGAACCCGAGGCGTTTCTAAAGAAAAGAGAAGCCTGCTCGTTGCGGGCAGGCTTCTCCTTGCATGATCCGGGGAGTGAGAAGTCTGCTTACTCCTCCTCTGCCGTGGTTCCGTAGATGACGTTTCCGAAACGTCCCATCTTCAGTTTGACCGGGGCGTTCTGCAGTATCTCCATGTCGGGGCCGCCGCTCCGCGTCTTGCCGAAAGCGGCTGCCGATGCTGACACGTTGAAGTCGGGGTCCGTTCCTTCGAGAATATTCTGAAGGGCCCATAGCAGGGAAAGATCACCTTTGTTATTTCCCCAGTCCGCCGTGCCGTAGGGGAAATAGCTGTCTTTGTCGTCATTCCAGTCCGAGTTCTGGTTGTTCACCATCTTGTCAACTGCAAATCCGTCGGCGTAATCGCCGAAATCCTTGGCGTTCTTCACGTAGAACGTGATTGGGGCGAATTCGAACCTGCGTCCGTCGTATACGAGCTGGCTGGTCACCATGCCGACATTCTTGCCTTCCGTGCGGCTGCCGTAGGTGGTCACCGGGAAGTCGATACCTTTCAGCGAGTTGATGACAATCTCGGAGGCCGAAGCCGTGTTCTCGGAAACGATGACATACAGTCGGTTGAGTCCCAGGTCGGGGCCTTGGCCCAGCCCATCGGACTGCGCCGGGTTTCCGTAACCGAACGACCAGGTTTCGTGCGATCCGTCGACGAAGGTCATTTTGGCGAAGGTGGCGTCATAATACGCTTTTCCGACGATGGAACTCATCAGGTAGCGGCACTGGGCCACCGATCCGCCCGGATTGAAGCGCAGGTCGAGGATCAGGTCTTTGATTCCCTTCGAGGCGAGATCTTTGAGTTGCGCTTCGAGAATCTCCTGTGCCGAGATGTCGAAACTATCCAGCACCAGATAGCCGATGTTGATGGTTCCTTCCGTGTTCAGGAACTGGCCTGCGAACAGAACCGGATTGTAAGCATAGCTTCCGGCCGTCACGGTCGTATTGTATTCCACTATATCGATTCCGTTATCCTTAACACGTCCGTATGTAAGTTTGTACGTGCCGCTCGTCGAGGTGTAGAGTTCCACCTGATACTTGTAGTAGTTGGAATTGTCCAGCCGGGTTCCGTTGACGGCGACGATCATGTCTCCGCGGCGCAGGCCCGCTTTGTCGGCCGGCGATTCGAGGTAGACGTAACCCAGGACGAGGCAGATGCTCTGATCTGTGGCGTTGTATCGTGCGCTGAGCGACGGGCCCATGCCCAGACCGACGGTGGCCGTAGCCCGGGTGACGGGTTCCGAGGCGGCAACGGCGCGTGCGCCGCCGATCTGCTGAATGTTGGAGTAGATGTAACGCTGGCCCCGGAGGCTGGAGTAGTCGCGGTAGTAGCCGCCGTCCTCGATGTTCGTATCGCCCAGTTTGATCAGGTTTTCGTAGAGGAAGTTGTCGTAGGCGGTTTTGTAATTGACCTGCCCCTTGTCGGCCAGCGCCTTGTAGGCGGTGTTCCACAGGTACTCGTTTTTCAGGCGTTCGTCCATTTTCCCGATCAGGTATTCGTCGACCTTGGCGCCGCTGGACGATGCCTGCGTCATGGTGCAGAGCAGCGAGCGGGCATGTCCCTTAACCGTGATGTAGAGGTCCACGGAACGGGTCTCCTCGGAGGTGTTCTCCTGGAATACCAGCCGGATCGAGCTTTTGCCGCCCTCTTCGGCGTTCGCCTTGTTTTTGATTTCCACCCAGTCGACGGCCGGGGTTTCAGCGTCCCAGGCGGCGTCGGCCGTGAACGATACGGTGATCGTTTCGCCGTAGCGGGACACTTCGCCGCCCTCGACGGGGTTGTTGACATCCCGGAATCCTGCGCTTGCGGCGGGTCCCTCGTCGCTGTCCGAGCAGCCGGTCATCGGGGCCGCGCACAGCGCGAGGGCGCAACAGCCGAGAATACATTTAAAGATAGTTTTCATTGTTTGTTTTTTGTCTGATTTTCAGGTTTCGGAAAGGAGGGGCGCCTCCCGCACGGGGCGGAAAAGCGCTCCTCTTTTGCCGTGGGATCGACCGATCCCGGGTTATTCTGTCGGTTCTTCGGGTTTGGGCTCGACGTACTTGGCAACCTGCTCGTATTCGTAATAGTTGCCGTCGGTATCCTGCCATACGACATAGATGTTGTTGGTGGCGCTGCCCCATTCGCTCAGTAAGAGCGTTGTCTGATTGCCGTTGAAAGGTTTCGTGTTGCTGTTGCTGAGGATCGAAACGGTTTTGTTCAGGGCTCCGAGCTTGCCGATCGTGGGATCGTCAACTCCGGTGTAGATCCAGTAATTCGCACATTTTTCGCCCACCGCTACGTCAGCCGTTACCGTATGGAACCCGGTGTCGCCGGACTTTTTGACGGCGTTGATGTTCGTCACTTGCGGACGCTGTGCGTAGTTGGCGGTCCACAGCCCGGAATCTTTCTTGGCGAATTTGTCGCTGGGGACGGTTGGCGTGTAGTCGACCCTCATCAGCCGGGTCGGGAGGCCCTCCTTGTCGACGCCCACGGCGAAGAAGTGGTAGTCCGTGCCGCTGGTAAGGTTGTCGAAGGGGATTTCCACGTTGCTGCCGTCGATGAACTTGTAGTTGTACGACGCTTCCGTCGCCAGGGCCAGTTCGCTCTCCGTGGCTTTTTCGTCGCCCAGCCAAAGGAATCCGTTTACCCAGGAATTGTGCGTCTGGTTCATGTAACGGTACGACACGATGTTGTCGCTGCCCGTGAGTTTGATCTTCGCGCCTTTCAGGGTCACTTCCACGGCTTCGGCCTTGGGAGTCTCCGCGCTGAAAGCCAGCGCTTTCGTATCGGCGCTCGTTTTGACCAGCGGACCGGCCTTGCCCTCCTTGGTGACGGCTACCGAGAGGATGTAGCCTTTGACTTCGGGTTTGAGCCCCGATTTGGAAACTGTGTAGGTGTTGGGGGCCGCCGTGGCCGTGCCCGACGCGATCAGCTTCTTGGGCCAGTCCTCATCCCGGGTCGTGAGGTACTCCGCCTCCGTCTTGTAGGCCGAGTAGAATTTGTAGACGCCCGTTCCCGGGGTGACCGTGGCCGAAACACTCGTCGCCGTGCTCGTCACTTCGCCGATCTCCACGCTGGCGTCGCCGCCCGAGGTGATGTCCGTGATGGTGACTTTCTGCGTGTAGAAATTCTCCTCGGTGTAGGTCGACGCCTCCTTTCCGGGGATGACGGGAAGCACCCATACGATATACTCTTTGCCGGCCTGGAGTTTTATGCCTCCGGCGTATTCCGAAAGCCGCCCCGAGTACTTGGCAGCCACTTTGGACGGCTGCGACCAGTAGTCCTTAATGTCCTCCAGAATCTGCTGGGGGTTGTAGTTGGCGGCGAGGTCCACGCGGGCCCAGCACTGCGACACGCCCATGGCCTCGACCGAAAGCATGGCGTTCTCATACGTCACGTCCGTGATCTCGATCTTGGTGTAGATGCTCTGGGCGACCGTATACAGCATATCTTCGGGATTGTCGAGCACCGAGGCTTCTGCCGATTCGTCGTAGTTCGAGTCCACCACATACACCACATAGCTCACGCCCTGTTCGGGTTTGGCGCCCATCATGGCTTCGAGCGTCATCTCCGTGGCTTTTTTGATGGGGTGGGTGCGGTCGTCGTTGCGGATGTCATTGAGCACCTGCTCGGTCGAAAACTCCGAGAGTTTCCGCACGCCGAAATAGTAACCGTCGTACAGCCAGTCCTGCGCCAGTTTGGAATCGATGGTGATTTTGACGTTCAGGTCCGCGTCGATGGTGATTTCGTGCGGGGGCGTGCCGATCTCGACGCCCACTTCGGAGATCGAGCTCTGGCCGTTGGAGGCCACGGCTACGACGGCGACTTTACCGCCCGTTTCGGCGTAGCTGTTGGCGGCGGCCGGGGCCGTGATCTTCAGCTCGCTGTTCTCGATGACGGCTTTCCATCCGTCGGGCTTGGTGATGGTCGACTTTTTGACGTCGCTCATGTCGAGTTTGATCGTGCGGCTCTGCCCGGCGGTGAAATACTGCTTTCCGGCGAGCGGCGTGCAGCGGAAATCCGTCGAACGGGCCACTTTCAGCCGGCTTCCGTCGCCCAGCGTGAAGTAGACGAACCCTTCGTCCTCCTCGACCTTGGCGAAGAGCGATGCGCCCTCCTCGGCCGTGATGCCCGTTCCGAGCCACGTCTTGCCGCCGTCGGGCGAAACTTCCCATTCGTTGGTCGCCGTGTTCACGCGGATGCCGGGAGTCACCGCCACGGGGAGTTTATTGCCCGCGGCATCCCGCAGGGGTTCGCCGTTGAGCGTCCAGTAGTAGGCGCCGTCCTCTTCGACCACGCCGACGAGCGAAGCGCCTTCGCCCGCAGCCGCGGCCACGGTGAGGACATCGCCGTTGGAGAGCACGATCGTGTAAAGTCCCTTTGCCTTGTCGTAGGTGCAGGACGCGATGGTCAGCTTGCCGTCGAGCATCTGCTGTACGGTCTCGATCTGGGTTTTCATGTCCTTTTCCAGCTCCGTGACGCGCTGTTCCAGCTGGTTCATGCGGTTGTTGATGTCCGCATCGTCGTATTCGCAACCCGTGAACGCTGCCGACAAAGCTACTGCACACAGGGCGCAGAGCCATTTGCCGGTCCGGTTCTTTCCGTCAGTCCATAAATTTGTTTTCATGATGCATGGGTTTTTGGGGTTTAACTGTCCGGCACCCCTGCGGATGCCGGACAGTTTTGAATTTTACTTCCTCCAGATCATCCGCGGGCGGCTGCCGGGCTGTACGGCGGGACCCGGGACGCTCTTCGGGAACGTGTTGACGCTCGAGAGGTTCGCCGCCACTTTGACGCCGAGATACTCTTCGAGCGAAACGGCCTTTCCGTCGGTGAACACCACGGTCGCCAGCTTGCTGTAAACCGGTTTGTCAGCGCTCTTGCCTCCGACGGCGATTCCCATGGCTACCGTGATGGCTCCCTCGGGGATAACCGTCTGCGATGCGCTCAGTGCCGTGGTGGTGAGTCCGTTGGCCAGCACATACTCCTCCCATGTCTGGATGTAGTCGGCGTATCCGATGTCCGGATTCTTGTCGCGCAGGTCGGGCAGGCCCAGGTCTTTAGCGCCCGTGTCGTTGATCGAGACAGACAAGTGGAGCATCTGGCGCGAATCTTCGTTGGTGACGAACGAAACTTTATAGGAGCCGTCGCTCTGCCGCTCCGCCGTGGCCGAGATCGTGGGATTCTCACCGCCTTCGATGTTCGGCGTGACGCCGGTGCAGAATTTTATGGGGCTCAGTACGCCGTTCCAGTCCTCGGCCATATAGACGAACTCGTAAGTCGTGCTGGCATTGAAACCATTCCAACGATAGGTCACGACCTGGTCGCCTTTGCCGTCGGCCCGCCACATATTCGGCCAGGGGGTCTGGAACGGGTCGGGATTCTTGTAGTCGAGGAAGTAATAGAGCCAGCCGCCGGTTTGGTCTTTGCCTACTTTTTTGCCGGGCTTGTAACGGGCTTCGTCGCTGCCGTCCTTGACGTCGGGGAATATCATTTTACCTCCATCGAGGCCTACTGATCTGACCGGACTGTAATACTGGAAGTAGTAGAGGGCAGTTTTTTCGGTGTTGTATTTGAACTCCATCGTTACCGAGGTGCGGTCGGTTTCACTGATCCGCATTTCGATGTCCGATACGCAGGTTTCCGGGGCGTCGCGGACGATGGGTTTTGTACGGAACGACTCGGTGGCTTTCAGGGTCGAAACCTCGTTGTAGTAGTTGACGCCGGTGTAGAGGATGACGTATTCGGTGTCGCCTGCCAATTCCCACCAGTATTCGCGCTTGTCGAGGGCGTCTCCCGTGGCCATGTTTTTGTCACGGTCGAAGGAGAACTTCGTATTCGCTACATACCACGACGATTCATTTTCGGTCTGCACGTCGTAAATCCGCTGGGCGTATGCCTGTCTGGCCGCCTCGTCGCGGGCCATGACTTCGTCGGCCACGGCTTTCGTGACGAACCGGAAACGGAGGTCCCGGCAGGTCTTCTCCATGCGGAGGTCGAATTCGACGATCGAACCGCCGATCTTGTCGGGCTTGGAGATCGTGTAGTCGGCCGCTTCGGTCTCGGAAGGAACCTTGGGCAGCTCGAAATCCTTGCGGAAAATCTTGTCTACGGCGGTCCCGTTGGCATCCAGGGCGACAGCCGTCGCCACGTATTTCAGTTCGTTGCTCTGGTCGGAGGCGGTGAATGAAAGGTCGTCTTTCGAAACGTCGAGGCGGGCGCCGTAATGGCACAGGAACTGACGGTACATGCTTTCGCCGTAGGCGTCGATGTACTGCTGGATTTCGTCGGTGACCGAGCTGAGGTAGTAGTAATATTTGCAATCGTCGTTGGGGACGTGCGTCACCTGGTAGGCCGTGAACGTGGTGTACACATCGAAGGCGATCGTCGGATTGCCCACGAGCTCTTTCTTGGGCGTTTTGACGTGGCAGATGCAGAGGTCGCCCGGGCTTTGCAGTCCCTCTTCGTCGAAGAAAGCCTGCACGGCGATCAGGTAGTCGACGTCCGGCTGGATGTCGAAGACCTGCAGGTCGGAGTTCATGTAGTCGAAATCATACGACGCGAAATCCTCGCCGTAGCCCTTCTCGTTGAAGAGTTTGCCGCCCGAGGTCGCGGATTCGGTGTTGGTGAGCACCAGGAAAAGGAGGTTGTCGGTCTCGGTGGTGGTCAGGCTCTCCCGGTTCTCCGAATTCATGGCGTTGAGCATCGTGTTGTAGATGGCGCTCATGGGGTAGAGCTGTACGCGGTAGCTGGCCACGTCGGCACCCGGCTGGCAGGTGAACTTCACGTTGTCCGAGGTGACGGAGGTGGCTTCGATCGATACGCCGTTGTCGGAGCCGATGTATTTCGTCTCCACGTAACGGATGGGAGTGGGGCCTTCGGTCGTGACGTAGGTGTTTTCACCGGGTTCGGGCTTGGGCTCGGGTTTGGGGTCCTTGGTGTCATCGTCGGAACACGATGCGGCAAGGGCTCCCAGGGACAGGATGACTCCTGTCGTCAGGAAAAATTTCAGAAAGTTCTTTTTCATAAAGTTAACGCATTAAATTAAACAAAGAATCACTCGGCCACACGTTCGTAGTCGGCGTCGCCGTCCACGATCTTGCATGTAATCATATTGTTCACATATCCGTCGGCGCCGATGGCGAGGGCGTAGACGGAGGTGTTGTCCAGGTTCCAGGCCGGGTCGACGGCGATGTCGAACTCTTTC
>ERZ1673699.2859-NODE-2859-length-10859-cov-6.147538_pt1 | contig 10859 bp, 8 predicted proteins | sample MGYA00580229_ERZ1673699 | MGnify/ENA primary metagenome ERZ1673699 (study PRJEB41218, sample SAMN15661785) | gut metagenome | host: Homo sapiens | place: Canada: London | collected 2015-08-20/2019-03-30 | study: EMG produced TPA metagenomics assembly of... | reverse complement strand
AAACAAACGACTCCATCCGCCTGCCCCGGGAACACCCCGCCGCACGGCGTCGTCCCGGGGGAAATATTTTTCCGGTTCAGCGTATTTTTTTATTGATTCTTAGTTTTTTATCTATCTTTGCAGCGAAATAATTACGCCATTATTTGAAAATATGAAACATCTGTCCACCCTTTTGCTTTTCGGAGTATGCGCCCTTTTGATTACAGGTTGCATCAAAGAACCCGGTTCGAACCGCAATACCCCGGGCAACGACGACTACTTCGATTTCAAAATCGATCAGCAGGTCGCCTTGTCGATCGATTATGGATTCCCCAATAAAGACTACGCCGTCCTGTTCGAACTCTACGACCGGAACCCCCTCACCGAAAACGAGGAGGGCGAAAGCGTCAAACGCGACATCGAACCCATCTACCGCGGAACCACCGACGGCTCGGGCCGGTTCTCCGCCGACATCCAGGCGCTCTCGAGCCTCCCGACCGTATGGCTCTACTCGGACTATCCGGGCGTGCTCTCCCCGATCGAACTGGAGATCAAAGACAACCGGGTCTCATTCGACCAGAATAGCTATATCGAACAGCTCCGCACGAGAGGCACGCGGGCCGTCACGGGCAACCAGCACACCTATCCCGACGAATGGCTCACGCTGGGCGACTGGGACCTGTACGGAACTCCCGACTACCTGGAAGCGGAACGCACGATGCCTTCGGCCGGCACGCTGTACAGCATCAACGAGGTGTTCGTCAAACTCAACAGCATGGCCAAGCTGAAAGACCGCTACCCCGAATTTTTCGCCGCGGGGCTCAGCTCGGACCTCCGGATCATCAAACCCACCAAAGTGTACCTGGTGTTCATCAACAGCTCGGCCGCCTGGCGGAACACCGTGGGTTACTACACCTATCCCACGGGGCAGGAACCCCAGAGCCCGGCCGACATCAAACGGGTGCTGGCCTTCCCCGACGCATCTCCGTTCGTGAAGAAGATAGGCGCCACGACGGCGCGCGGCGCATTGGCCGGCGGCGACCGCGTACAGCTCAAATACTGGGACGGCGAGAAGTTCAACGACGAATTTCCCGCTGGGGTTTCGATCGGCTGGTGGCTCGAAGGCATGGGATTCAGCAACGGCAACATCGCGATCCAGAGCAAAGGGAAGTTCGCCCGCTACTCGACCGACGCCCTGAACTCCGACGGTGAGCGGCGGACCGTTGCGCTGCTCGATCCCCAAAGCAAACGCATCGTGGCCATCGGTTTCGAGGACAATATCGACCTGCGCTACAACGATGCGACCTTCTACCTCGAAGTCGGGGAGCAGGGAGCCATCGACGGCAACATTCCCGACCTGCCCGACGACGGCCAGGGCCCTGCCGACGACCAGAACTACGTCCAGACGAACGGTTTCCTGATGTTCGAAGACCTGTGGCCCTATGGCGGCGACTACGACATGAACGACGTGATGATCAAATACAGCAGCACGGTCTACAAACACATCGTGAACAACGCGGTATATAAAATCACAACCGAATACACGCCCTGCCACAACGGCGGCAAGATTCCCTCGGGATTCGGCGTCCAACTGACGGGAGTCAGCCCCGAGACGGTCCACAAGGTGACGGTCGACGGCCCAGCCTCCTCAACCTACATGCAGGGGCAGCCGCTCGAACCGGGCCAGAAATACCCCACCGTCCTGCTGTTCGACGACATCGGGCCGGTCCTGGACAAGAAGATCACCGTGACGTTCGAACTCAACGACGCGACCGAATCCACGGTGACGCCTCCTTTCAATCCGTTCATCTTTACCGACGCCGACAAAATCCGCGGCAAGGAGGTACACCTGGTGAAACAAATGCCCACCGACAAGGCCGATCCGAGCCTTTTCGGCACGGGAGACGACGAATCGCAGCCGGGCATCAACCTCTACTATGTGAGGATGAAGAACGACAAGCAATATCCCTTCGCCCTGAACATGTCTTTCATGACGGACTTCCCAATCCCGCAGGAGGGTAAGCATATCGACGACTCCTACCCCAAGTTCCGCAACTGGGTGGAATCGGACGGCAAGAGCAACAAAGACTGGTATCTCTATCCGGCAAAATAACCGACGCGGGATTCCGCCCGGCGAAACGCCGTACTCCGCGAAACATTCTATCCAAGAAGCAGATACGATTTCGTCGAATAAAATATTCCCGATGTGTTTGCGGGGATGATAAAATTTTCCTACTTTTGTCCCCGGGTGAGTCTTATACGACCAGCTCCTACAGAATCCCCCAGGCGAGGAATCGAGCAAGGGTATGTGGTCGAGCGGTGCGATGTAAGTAGCTCACCCTTTTTCTATAACGGTGCTTTGACCCGATGGGTCGAGGCACCGCTTTTTTTGCGAATGCTTCCCAAACCGTTCGTTCCCGCTTTGGAAAAATAATCGTATCTTAACCGCGCATAAAACCTGAAAAACGATGGAAAACAGAATCACGACCCTCTTCGGCATCCGCTATCCCGTCATTGCGGGCGGAATGGTTTGGTGTAGCGGCTGGCGGCTGGCCGCCGCCGTCAGCGAAGCCGGCGGGCTGGGGCTGATCGGCTCCGGATCGATGACGCCCGAACTGCTGCGCGAACACATCCGCAAATGCCGGGCAGCCACATCCCGGCCGTTCGGGGTCAACGTACCGCTGGCCTACCGTTATACGTCCCAGCTGATGGACGTCATCGTGGAAGAGCGCGTCCCGGCGGTCTTCACCTCGGCGGGCAGTCCCGCGACGTGGACCGGACGCCTGCACGACGCGGGCTGCCGCGTGGCGCACGTGGTGTCGAGTTCGAAATTCGCACTCAAAAGCCGCGACGCGGGTGTGGATGCCGTGGTGGCCGAAGGATTCGAAGCCGGGGGCCACAACGGCCGTGAGGAGACGACGACGATGGCGCTCGTCCCGCAGGTGCGGCAGGCCGTCGACCTGCCGCTCATCGCCGCGGGAGGCATCGCCACGGGAGCCGGGATGCTGGCCGCATTCACCCTGGGCGCCGAAGGGTGCCAGCTGGGGACGCGCTTCGCGCTGTCGCAGGAGAGTTCGGCCTGCGAGGCGTTCAAACAACGGTGTGTGGAGGTGCAGGAGGGCGATACGATCCTGACGCTCAAAAAAGTCGTCCCGACACGCCTCGTCCGCAACGGCTTCTGCCACACGGTCGAGGAGGCCGAAGGCCGCGGCGCCGGGGCTGAGGAGCTGCTCGAACTGGTAGGCCGCGGACGTCCCAAACGGGGAATCTTCGAGGGAGACCTCGACGACGGGGAGCTGGAGATCGGCCAGATCGCCGCGCTTATCGGCGACCTGCCGTCGGCCGGCGACATCCTTCGCCGCCTCGTCTCCGAATACGAAGCCGCCCGCGCCGGTCTCCGCGCGCTCTGATCCTGCCGGAACAGGCGCTATCCCAGCCGGTTGCGGACAAATATCCGCTGCTGCTCGGTCTTCATGTCCACCGCATCGGAAAGCGCACGGATCAGGAGCGAGAGTTTCTTATATCCGTAGTTGCGGGGGTCGAAATCGGGCATTTTCTTCGACAGCACGCTTCCCACGTCGCCCAAAGAGGCCCAGCCGCTGTCGTCGGCCGCATCGTCGATCGTGTTCTCCAGCAACGTGCGGAATTCGTCGTCGAACGGCCGGATAATCGTCGAAGCATGTCCCCCGTCCTGCGCCTGCTTCTTCTCCCCGGCGGATTCCGCAACGGGTTCGGACGGCACCTCGGCTCCGGCGGGCTTCTTCGTGCCCGCTTTCTTCTTCGCAGGGGCCGGGGCCGCCTTCTCCGGCGGAGGCGTCTGCCCGAGGATCTCGACGTAGATGAATTTGTCGCACGATTTGATGAACGGTTTCGGCGTCTTCTTCTCGCCGAACCCCAGCACCTCCTTGCCCGATTCGCGGATGCGGCTGGCGAGGCGCGTGTAGTCGCTGTCGCTCGACACGATGCAGAACCCGTTCACGCCCTCCTTATGCAGGATGTCCATCGCATCGATAATCAGCGCCGAATCCGTCGCATTTTTGCCCGTGGTATAGGCGTACTGCTGGATGGGCGTGATGGAGTTCTCCAGCAGCACCTCTTTCCAGGCGGCGAATTTCGGGCTGGTGAAATCCCCGTAAATGCGTTTTATCGTCGGCGTGCCGTAGTTGGCGATCTCGTCCAGGATATCCTTTATCTTGCGGTGCGAGATGTTGTCGGCATCGATCAGCACCGCGAATTTTTTATCGTTCAGCTCCATAAGGATTCAATTAATGGTGTAAGATACGAAAAAATTTCCTATATTTGTAGACAGCCAAAATCAAAAACAAGAAAGCAATGATACGACTCAATGTATTTATCCGCACGACGGATAGCAACCGCGAGGAACTGATGCGCACGGCCAAAGAGCTGGTCGCCGCCTCGCTCAAAGACGAAGGATGCGTGGCCTACGACCTGTTCGAAAGCACCACGCGCAGCGACGTCCTGATGATCTGCGAGACCTGGAGCAACGCCAAGGCGCTCGCAGCCCACGAACAGGCGTCGCATTTCACGACCCTCGTGCCGCGCATGCAGCAGCTGGGCGAGCTGAAACTCGAGAAATTCGTCTTCTGATCCGCACCTCCGGACACAAAAAAACCTCCGCAACCGAAGTTGCGGAGGTTTTTTAGTTTACTCCTCGATCGCCTCGAACTCCGACTTGTAGAGTCCGCAGATCGGGCAGGTCCAGTCGTCGGGAATCTCGTCGAACGGCGTTCCGGGGGCGATGCCGGTCTCGGGGTCGCCCTTGGCGGGATCGTAGACGTAGTCGCAGGCCGTGCACTTGTATCGCTTCGGAATGCAGCGGTCGGCGACCTTCTGCCAGTCGATCAGCTCCCAGAAGGCGGCCATGAACTCGGCGCGGCGGTTGCGGTAGTCGATATAGTAGGCGTGCTCCCAGACGTCGGCGGTCATCACCGGACGCAGTCCGTCGGTCATCGGGTTGCCGGCGTTCGACTTGGCGACGATCGACAGCTTGCCGGCCTTGTCCATCACCAGCCACGCCCATCCCGAGCCGAAGAGCCCCACGGCGGCTTTGGTGAACTGCTCTTTGAAAGCCTCCACCGAGCCGAACGCCTCGGAGAGCTTCGCGGTCAGTTTCGCGGGCACGGGCTTCTGCGCGGGGGTCAGCATTTGGAAGAAGAAAGTATGGTTCCAGGTCTGGGCGGCGTTGTTGAATATGCCGCCGTCGGCCTTGCGGACGATCTCGTCGAGCGGCATCTCCTCGTAGGGCGTGCCGGGAATCAGCTTGTTCAGGTTGTCTACATAGGTCTGCAGGTGCTTGCCGTAATGGTAATCCAGCGTCTCTTTGCTCATCTTCGGAGCAAGCGCTTCCAATGCGTAGGGAAGCTCGGGCATCGTGTGTTTCATAGTCGTGTGTGTTAATGAATTAAATTTGTCCGAATTTAGCAAAAATTTCCGTCAGGTCATAACTTCGAACCGAAAATGATCATCATTAAAACGAATTTCCGCCTTTCCGGACAACAGCACGGGCGGGAACTTTCCGAAAAGTTCCCGCCCGGCAGAAAGAAGCGACGCCCCTAAAAATTGGCTTTGATACCGACCGTGAAGTTGGCCCCCAGTTCGGGATACCACGGATACTCGTACAAGTCGCGGTTGATGAGGTTGCGCCCCTCGGCGAAGAGCGTCACACGGCCCGAAACCTTCCAGTCGAAATTCACCCGCAGGTCGACGGCAAAGGGGGCCTTAAAGGGATTCTGCACCACAGGCAGCATCGTGAACAGGCCGTGACTGTCTGCCGGATCATACGCATAGGCCGACCAGCGGCGGACGCCCTGCATCAGCGCCTTCACCCCGAACGAGATCTTGCGGCCCTCGTAAGCGACACCGACGTCTCCGGCGATCGACGGCAGGCCGTTTTTCAGCTCCGTCTCGTCGTTGTAGAGATAGCCGTGCACACCCAGGTCGAATTTCAGCACGCTCACAGGCCGGTATTCGATCTCGCCGTTGAACGACGTCACGGTCTGGCGCGCCGTCACGGGGACGAAGGCGCCGAAGAACCCGGTGTTTTCGGGATCGTCGTTCCAGCGGGCCGTCCAGAAGAGCCGGTTGTCGCGGATCGAAACGCCGGCATAGAGGCGGTAGTTGAAACGGCTGCGCCACAGGCTGCCGCCCACCCCGAGGCGGAAATCGTAATCGACCGAGCTCTTGCCGAGCCACGTCGAAGCCGTCACATAGGGATTTTGGAGCGTCAGCGACCGGAAATCGTTGGGCTTCACGGCGCCGTCGGCTTCGAAGAAAGGCCGCAGTCCCGGCGTCCCGAGGTTGAAATCGAGCCGGGCATAGGGAATGACGTAGTTCCCGGCATCCGCCCCCTCGATCTTATCGTGGTAATAGTCGGCCCCGACATCGAGGCGCACCACCCCACCCTGGAAACCGTAACGCAGGGCGGCATGGATCAGCTGCTGGGTGTTTTCCGAAATGGATTTCTGCCCGGCCAGCCGCTCGTAGCCCGCTTCGAGCGAAAAATGGCTGCGGCCGAATCCGCGGGCGATCTTCGCCCGGGCCCCGAGCGACGTCTGGCGGGCTTTCTCATTGTAACCGGGCCAGTCGGAGTGGTCGAAAAACAGGCCGCCGTTCAGCGCGATCTCGAAGTTTGTGCGGCTGAGGTCCTGGAAATCGTCCCCGAAACGCACGGCGACACGCGCATCGCCGTAGTCGTTCCTGTCGCCCGCCCCGAACTCCCGTTCGAATCCGGCAGGGGCATAAACCCCGTAACGGTGGTACATCCGGTTGTCGTAGGAAAGATCCCCCTCGAGGATATGCTTCCCGAAGTATTTGCCCGCGGCGGCCCCGATGCGGTTGAACATCCGCGTCGACGGGTTCTTCACGCCGAAATCGTTCCGTATCTTGGCATACTGCCCCTCGTGGTTGACATACCCTACTACATAGCCCGTCGAGGGATTCTGCGACGAAGCGTAGAAATCCAGCACCGAATTGAGCGGATACCCCGCGCCTGCCTTCACGTAGAACGGCAGCGGGCGGTTGAACTCCCAGTAAGTCACCGTCGCCGGACGGATCGGACGCGTCGAGAGCGTCGTGCGCAGCGACAGCGGCGTGATGGTGTAATCGATCTCGGGACGCAAGCGCGTCGTGTCGGTCATATCGGGCCGGACAGCCAGTTTCGAGGCGCTCTCCACCTTCGGGACATACGCCTTGGTCACCTCGACCTGTTTCTCGACCTGCGCCGCAGCCAACTGCGGCAGAACTGCCGCGAGGGCGGCTATCATCAGAATCCTCTTCATCGTCAGTTGAGTTTTGCGATTCGCGCCTTCGCCTCCTCCACAATGCCGTCGTCGGCAGGCGAATAACCGTCGGCGACACTCTGCCACGTCGCCCGGGCCTGGAACGTGTCCCCCTTGCGGACATAGACGTCACCCAGCAGGAGGAAAGCCCGCGCCAGCCAGTAGGCCTGCGGTTCCCGCTCCGAGAAAGCGAACACGGCGGCTTCGGTCTTGTCCATGTCGCCGCTTTCGAACGTCGATTCGATCACGTAATAGGCGGCTTCGGAACCCTCCTTCGTGCGCACCTCCTTCGAAAGTTCCTTGTAGAGTTTCACCGCCTCGGCACTGCGGCCCTCGGCCCGCAATTGTCCGGCCCAGGCGTATTTGGCCTCACGCAGCGCCACAGCTCCCGCATCGTCATGGCCGCACACGTCGGCAGCCATTTCGGCGATCTTCGTCCCGTCGCCCCCGGCAACGGTGGCGCGCACATAACCCGTCATGGCATCTTCGCGGCCCGTCCTGGTCGGCGCCACGTCGTAAAGCCGCCGGTAGGCCGAAGCGGCCTCGTCCCAGCGCTTGTCCGCGAAAGTCATCTCCGAGAGTTTTTCCAACACGGCCACGGTATATTGGTTCGTTCCCTGCCCGGCCAGCTCGGTCAGCGTCACGATGGCGTTCTCGCGGTCACCCGCAAGCAGATAGCAGTCACTCAGGTAGTAGAGCGCATCGGTCAGGTAATAGCCTTTCGGATAGCTCGCCACATAGCTGCGCAGCGACTTGGCGGCGGCATCCCGCTGCCCGCCGAGGTAGAGCTTCTGCGCAGCGGCGAACGACAGCGAGTCGCGCGACAGGGCTGTCAGGTCGCTCTCCACACCCGCCTTGGCGGCATAGTCGAAATAGGCGTCCACATCCCCCTCCGAAACGTAAATCTCGCGGATCGACTGCATCGCGCCCTTGGCCTCGGCCGACTGGGGCGACGTCCCGACCACGCGGTCATAATAGGCCAGCGACTTCTGCTTGTCGCCGAGATTCAGGTAAGCCAGTCCCAGATCGGAATAGGCCTGCGTGCAGCGCGGCGACGCGGGATAGGCCGCAACGAACTTCTCGAGCTGCGCGGCGCCCTCGGCATATTTCTCCTGCGCGATATAACTGCGCCCCAACTCGTAGGAAGCCTCGTCGGCATAATCCCCGCCCGCAGCGGCGATCTGCCGCAAGGCCTGCTGTTTCCGGTCCGTGTGGCCCAGGATACCGAGCGTAACGGCCCGTTTGTACTGAGCATATTGCTTTTCGGGCGTTCCCAGCGCGATGGCCTTGTCGTACTCCCCCACGGCCTCTTCGAACCGCCGGTCGGAATAGGCCGCGTCGCCCAGCCGGTTCAGCGCGTCGGCGCGGTAGCTGTCGCGCGGCGACCATGCAGCGAGGAACTTGCCGAAAGCCTCCTGCGCCTGCCGGAGATCGTTGCGGTCGAAAGCGCAGTAACCGAGGTTGTACCACGCCAGCGCATACTCCCGCTCGGTGCGGGGCGCACGCTTCAGGTAGGCGTTGTATTTGGCCGCAGCAACGGCGTAATCGCCCTGTGCAAAGGCGATCTCACCCTGCCAGAAAGCCGTCAGGGCCGAATATTTCGGGCTGACGTTCACCGCCGCGGACTCCGCGAGGTAACTTTGCGCCGCTTTCAGGTCGCCGGAGGCATAAGCCTCCAATCCGCGGAAATAGGCTATTTTCTGCAACGCCGCGCGGATGTCGGCATCGCCCGAAGGCATCGCCTTAATGGCGCGGTAGGCGGCATCGTAGTCGCGGGAGTTATAGTAGGCGGCGATCAGCAGCGTTCGGGCCTCCCCCACGCGCGGCGACGCGGGATAACGTTCGACATAGCGCGTCAGCACGTTGATCGCCCCGTTGAAGGCTCCGCCGCCCAGTTCATATTGCAGTTTGGCATAGTTGAACAGCGCATCTTCGGCGATCGCGGCATCCAGCGACTCGTCCGAAGCCATCGCAAAGGCCTGCATCGCCGACTCCTTGTCCCCGGCGCGCAGATAGCAGTCGGCCAGGTGGTAGGAGGCGTTCTGCGTCAGGGCGTCCTCGGCGCCGCACGCCTTGCGCAGCCACTCCGCGGCCTCGGGATAGCGGGCCGTACGGTAAAGCGAAAAGCCCTCGAGATAAGCGGCGTCGCGGTCCATCTCGCCGCCGGCGTTCCGGAAAGCCCCCAAGTGCTGCAGCGTCTTGTTGAAATCCTCCAGCCGGAACCACGATTCGGCCATCACGCGCTCCAATTCGGCGCGGCGCTCGGGAACTGCCCGGCGGGCCAGCGCCTCGCCGTTCTCGACCACATAGCGGTAGTTGCCCTCGCGAAACTCGATCTGCAGCAGGTAGTACGGCACCACATCGCGGTAGGCGTCGCTGCGCGCGAGCGTTTCGAAACCCTGCTTCGCGCGGCCGTAACGCCCCTCGGCGTAGTCGATGTAGGCTTTGTAGTAACGGGCATGGTCCACATATTCGCTGCGGCTGCCGATACGGTCGAAATAGTCGTAGGCTTTGGCGTAATTGCCGTCGCCGAATTCGACATACCCCATACGGATGTCGTACTGCTCGCGGCGCGGCGCGCTCAGGGCCTTGTAATCGGTCTTTTCGAAAGCCTCGCGGGCCTTCTTCATATTCCCGTCCGAGCAATAGAACGACCCGAGGGCGAAACGCACGTCGTTGGCATAGACCGACTCGGGATAACGCTCCCCGAATTCGCGCAGGGCCCCTTCGGCGTCGGCGCTGCCCAGCTCCACGGCGCAGGCGGCCAGGTAAAACTCGGCCTCCTGGGCCAGCAGGCGGTCTGAAGGGGTCAGGACGGCCTTCGCACGCAGGAATTCATGCCGGGCGTCGCTCCAGCGGCCGTAGTCGAACAAATCGCGGGCACGCTCCATGAGCGTCTCTATTTCGGGCTTCGCGGCCTGCGCACCGAAGGTGCACGTCGCCAAGGCAAGAGTCAGCAACAATATCCGGAATTTTCGCATACACATATTTTCACTAAATACGGGCAAATATACGAATTTTTGCCCATCCGCACACTACCAAAGGAACGGAATTTGCCCCCGGGTTATTGTTGAACAAAAAAACCGAAATCCATGATTGAAAAAGTAACTTTACAGCTGTCCGAAAACGGGAAATTCCGGACCGAAAACGGCGCGGGATGCGACGCGATGAACCCCAAAACCCTGCTGCTCTACGCCGCCGCGCAATGCTCCGCACAGACGGCGCTGATGATTATGCAGAAAGAGCGCATCACACCCAAGCGCTTCGAAATCAGCTACTCGGGAGAGTTATCTGCCGAAGAGATCAAATCGGAGAGCATATACAGCTCGTTCCATGTCGTTTACAACGTCGAGTGCGGGTCCGAGGACGACCAGGCGAAAGTCAGCCGCGCCATCGACCTCACGCATGAAAAATACTGCGGCATGGTGCGGATGCTACGCATGATCGCCCCCGTTTCGCACGAGGTCGCGGTGGTGAGTACCGAACCCGCCCTGTAAAAATGGAAAACGGAGCGTGGAGGGACTTTCGACCCTCCACGCTCCGTTTTCAACGTTCAACCCATTTCCACTCAAACCGATACCA
>ERZ1673699.2857-NODE-2857-length-10872-cov-7.512434_pt1 | contig 10872 bp, 7 predicted proteins | sample MGYA00580229_ERZ1673699 | MGnify/ENA primary metagenome ERZ1673699 (study PRJEB41218, sample SAMN15661785) | gut metagenome | host: Homo sapiens | place: Canada: London | collected 2015-08-20/2019-03-30 | study: EMG produced TPA metagenomics assembly of... | reverse complement strand
GCTCAAGCGCGGCCTGTGCAACACCATCGAGGAGTGGATCATGAGCGCTGAGTATATCATGGCCGGCGGCAACGAGCAGGTCATTCTGTGCGAGCGCGGCATCCGCACCTTCGAGAAGTACACCCGCAACACCCTCGATCTCTCTGCAGTGCCCATCATCCACGAAAAGACCCACCTGCCCATCATCGTGGACCCCAGCCACGCCACCGGCAAGGCCAATCTGGTCGAGCCCATGATGATCGCTGCCGTGGCCGCCGGTGCCGACGGTCTGGAAGTGGAGGTCCACTACGACCCGCAGCACGCATGGAGCGACGGCGCACAGTGCCTGACCCCGGATTCCTTCGCACAGGCCATGGCAAAGTGCCGTCAGGTGGCATGGGCCATTGGCCGGGATATGTAACGGCCTATGCTGGTAACGATTCAGAACGCGCGTTCCGTGGGCGGCACCATCACTGCCCCACCCAGCAAGAGCATGGCTCACCGTGCTGTGCTCTGTGCGGCACTGGCCGAGGGCCGCAGCCACATCACCAATCTGGAATTCAGCAAGGACATCTCTGCCACGCTGGGCGCAGCGGCACAGCTGTGCGCCCGTGTGCGCACCGGCGCAGACGATGCTGTGGTGGAAGGGCTGGGGCATTTTGTGCCCCTTGCCGCGCCGGTGGACTGCTGCGAGAGCGGCAGCACCCTGCGCTTTCTCATCCCCATCGCCAGCCTGACCGGACAGGCAGTTTCCTTCACCGGCCGCGGGCGGCTGATGGAGCGGCCTCAGTCGGTGTATGAAGCTCTGTACCGGGAGCAGGGCCTGCGGTTTGAGCAGAGCGCTGCCGGGCTGACCGTGGAAGGGGCACTGACCCCCGGCGAATACCGCCTTGCAGGCAATGTATCCAGCCAGTTCATCAGCGGGCTGCTGTTTGCTCTGCCGCTGCTGGCCGGAGACAGCACGCTGCACCTCATTCCGCCGGTGGAGAGCCGCAGCTACATCGATATGACCCGCTCTGTGCAGGCAGCCTTCGGTGTGCAGAGCCATTGGCTGGACGAAAACACTCTTGCCATCCCGGGCGGGCAGCACTATCGCCCCTGCGATTACACCGTGGAGGGCGATTACAGTCAGGCCGCGTTCCCGGCGGTGCTGGGGGCCGCGTGCGGCGGCGTGACCATCACCGGCCTTGCCCCGGAAACGCTGCAGGGCGATGCCGCCATTCTGGACATCCTGCGCCGGTGCGGCGCGGTGTTTACCCGCACGGCAGAGGGCATCTCTTTTGAAAAGGCCCCCCTGCACGGTGTGGACATTGACCTTGCGGACTGCCCGGACCTTGGCCCTGTGCTCATGGTGCTGGGCCTGCTGTGCGAGGGCACTACAGTCATCCGCAACGCAGAGCGTTTACGCCTGAAGGAGAGTGACCGCATCGCTGCCATGGAGGCCGAGCTGCGTGCCTGCGGCGGCGTGCTGGAAAGCGAGGGCGGCACCATTACGGTGCACGGCTGCGCGAACAGGCTGCACGCCCCGGCAGGTGTTCTGCATGGGCACAATGACCACCGTGTGGTCATGAGCCTTGCGGTGCTGGCCCTGAGTACGGGCATCCCCCTGACCGTGGACGATGCCGAAGCCATTACAAAAAGCTGGCCGAATTTCTTTGAAGCCATCAAGCCCTTGGGCGCGGAGGTGGAATATGCTTGATAAAACAAAACGTTATCTCGTGGTGGGCCTTGGCCTGCTGGGCGGCAAATACGCGCTGGAACTGACGAAAGCCGGTTTCCATGTGGACGGCATCAACCGCAGCGAAGGGCATTTGCAGTACGCGCTAGAGCACGGCTATATCGCCAGCGGCAAGACCCACGATTTTGAGGACCTTGTGAGCAGCGCCGACCACATCATCTTTGGTCTGTACCCCACGGCCCTCATCGAGTGGTTCCGCACCTACGGCCATCTGCTCAAGCCCGGCTGCATCTTTACCGATGTTTCCGGCGTAAAGACCGGCCTTGTGGAGCCGGTGCAGGCCATGTGCCCGGCGGGCGTGGAGTTCATTGCCAGCCACCCGATGGCAGGCCGTGAGACTTCCAGCGTGGAGCACGCCGCCGAGGTGAACTTTGCCCCGGCCAACTTCATCATCACCCCCACGGAAAAGAACACGCCAGAGGCCATTCAGTGGGCAAAGGACCTGGCCGAAGTGCTGGGCTTCCACCACATCTGCACCCTGACGGTGCAGGAGCACGACAAGATGATCGGCTATGTGAGCCAGCTGTGCCACGCCATCGCCGTGAGCCTGATGTGCGCCAACGATAACTCTTCGCTGTGCGAGTACACCGGCGACTCCTTCCGTGACCTGACCCGCATTGCACGCATCAACGATAAAATGTGGGCAGAGCTGTTTTTGTGGAATAAGGAAAACCTCATCAGCGAGATTGACCAGTTCGATGCTGCGCTGCAGCAGATGCGCGCTGCCCTTGTGGCCGACGACCGGAACAAGCTGGAAGAGATGTTCCGTCTTTCCACCCAGCGCCGCGCGGCGTTCGACAAAAAACTGCCCGAATAAACCGGAGGTGCTCCCATGCCCAAGCAGGAAGGCCAGAAATCCAAGCTTTTGACCCTTTTGCGTATTCTGGAACAAAAGACCGATGAAGAACACCTGCTCAATGTACCGCAGCTGGTAGAGCTGCTGGAACAGCAGGACATTCTTGCCGAGCGCAAAAGCATCTACAGCGATATCGACACCCTGCGCAGTCTGGGGTATGACATCCAGCTGCGGCGCGGGCGCGGCGGCGGCTACTGGCTGGCCAGCCGCACCTTTGAGCTTTCTGAGCTGAAGCTGCTGGTGGATGCCGTACAGGCCAGCAAGGTTGTGTCGGCACGCACCAGCAGTAAACTCATCCATAAACTGGAAGCCCTCTGCTCCGACTACGAGGGCACCCAGCTGCAGCGTCAGGTGTACGTGGATGGCCGCCCCAAAAGCGACAGCCACACCCTGCTTTACAGCATCGATGCGCTGCACAGCGCCATCAATGCGGGCAGAATGGTGCGGTTCCGCTACAAGGACGGCGGCACCCGCGCCGTCAGCCCGTGGCAGCTGGCATGGGAAAACGGCTGCTACTACCTTATCGCTTATCAGGACGAGAAAGAGCCTGCGGGCATCCGCAACTACCGCGTGGACCGCATGTCTTCCGTGACGGTGCTGGGCGATGCCCGCCGGGGCAAGGCCGAGTTCCGCCAGTTCGACCTGCCCGCCTATCTGCGCAAGCACTTCAACATGTTCGGCGGGCCGGAGTACCGGGTCACTCTGCGCTGCACCGCCGACCTGGAAAGCGCCATGCGCGACCGCTTTGGCAAAACGCCGCTGTTCGTGCCGGAGGAAGACGGTGCATATTTTCACTTTGATGTGCCGGTATGCGTCAGCCCCCAGTTCTACGGCTGGGTGTGCGGCTTTGGCGGCAAGGTAGAAGTAACGGCTCCCGCCGAGGTGCGCAAGGGGATACACGATATGGTGCAGGCCCTTGCGAAGCAGCACGATTAAAATGGCCTCCGCTTCGCTCTGGCCATCATCAGATGAAATGATATTTATAATCAGGTTCCGGAAAAATCTGCGGATTTTTCCGGAACCTTTTTTCACAGGGAAGGCCCGGACCGGGAGATGCAGCGTTTCCGGCAGGAAATAATTTCACGGCACCGTCCTGCCCTGTGGAGCCAGAGCGCCAGATGCTGCTTTCCGATACGACTCCATCCGTGAAAAATGCAAACCCCGGCAGGCCGCAGCCTGCCGGGGTTTGCTGTTCCTATAAATAATTCTTCCGCTGAGCATGGCCAGAGCGAAGCGGAGGCCATTCTGAATCTCTCACTCCTCAAATTCCAGATCGCCGGGCAAAATCAGATCCAGCTCGGCGGCAGGTTCTGCCACAAGGCGGCGGCTCTGGTGGAAGATGGCCTTTTCCAGCGTGTTGCGGGCAAGACGGCCGTTGCCGGCGGTGCGGCTGTCCAGCGCCTGACGGCGCTTGTAGTAGCCCAAAAGCGGGAAGGTACAGCCCTCGGCAAGGCGGTAGCCCTTGCCCTTTGCCAGCACGTTGGTGATGTCCAGCAGCTCGTCTGCCGTGTAGTCCGGGAACTCGATCTTGTTGGGGAAGCGGCTGGCAAGGCCGCTGTTGGCAGTGAGAAAAGTCTCCATCTCCCGGGTGTAGCCTGCAAGGATCACCACCAGCTCGTCCCGGTGGTCCTCCATGCCCTTCACAAGGGTGTCGATGGCTTCGAGCCCAAAGCTGTCCTGCTCGCCGCGGTAGAGGCTGTAGGCTTCATCGATAAACAGCACACCGCCGAGGGCACTCTCGATGACGCTATTGGTCAGCGGGGCGGTGTGACCGGTGTAGCGGCCCACAAGGTCGGCGCGGGTCACTTCCACCAGCTGGCCGCCCTTCAGCGCGCCGATGGCCTTGAGGTACTTTGCCACCAGCCGGGCAATGGTGGTCTTGCCGGTGCCCGGGTTGCCGGTGAAGATCATGTGCATGGAAAGGCTGGCGGTCTTGAAACCTGCCGCCGCGCGGCGCTGCTGCACCTGCAGGTTATCCGCCAGACCGAACACATACTCCTTGACCGCCCCAAGGCCCACAAGGCCGTTGAGTTCGGCGCGGATTTCATCTACAGCGCCCGTGTACTCGGCAGGCAGCAGGGCAGACAGCTCCTGCTCGGGCTGGTCGTTCAGGCTGAACCATACGCCCTCCGGCTTTGCGGTCAGGGTGACGGTGCCGGTAAGCTTTGCATCGGTCTGCAGGCAGTATTCACTCAGGGCACGGAAGATCTCATCACAGGCTTCCGCAAGGCCCGCCGCACCCTTTTCCTTAGAGCACTGGGCGGCTACATAGTCCCGCACATCGGCCCCGGCAGAGAGGGTCAGGCCAAGGCGTGCGCTCACCTTCTGGGCCAGCGCATTCAGCTGCTGCGCCGCCAGCGCTGCAAGGTCCCCGCGGGCAAAGGCGCTGGTCTCGCACACATCGCCCACCGCCGCCACAAAGGGCGCACCGAACTTATCTGCCAGCACGTCCCGGCCCTTGCGGGAAAAGAAGATGAGGTACTTGCCGCAGGGCGTGATACTGCTCACAGCGCCCGGTGCCAGCGCCGTGCCTGCATCCACAAGGATGCCCTCCTTGTTCACAAGATACCGGCTGGAAAGCGGTGCGCTGCCCTTCACAGCAAGGTCTGCAAGGGTCTTGAGGAAGGCCGCATGGCAGCTCTCGTAATGCTCAAAAATCACGATCTCCCCGGGGGCGTGCAGGGCCGCATACAGATCCTGCAAAAACAGCTTTTCCGCACCGGAATTGGGGTAGAGGGCAAGGTCCACCACCGCGGTTTTGTCGCTCTGCAAAAGGCCCCGCGCCGCCATGATGCGGGCGGTCTCTGCCAGCGCAAAATGCCGCCCCGTACCGGCTCCGCCGCACAGCAGGATCACATTGCGTGCTGCCGGGCGCTCGGTGCCCAGCACAAAGGGCCGGCGCATGGCGCGCACCACGCTGTCCACAAAGGCATCCTGCCCGAGAACGGTCTTTTTCACCTCGGCGGCAAGGCCCTCAAAGCTGCCAAGGTGCTCTGCGGTCACATCGGCAGTGCCCTTGGCAAGCAGGCCGTCCGCTTCCATATCCCGCAGCATCTGGCGGCTGTCCTCCAGAGCAGACTGCACCGCAGTGTCCTGCGTTTTCAGCTGGGCGTTCTGTTTTTTGAGCAGGGCATCCAGCTGCTTCTGGTTTTCCAGCAGAGCAGCGTTCAGGTCCGGCACGGCTGAGGTCCCGGATTTCTGTGGCTTTGCCTCCGGCTGGGCGGTGCCGCCAAAGCGCGGCCTGCCCCCTGCACCGAACACACCGTTCATAAGGTTTTCCCAATCGTCGGTATATGCCATGGTTTGCCCTCCGTTTTTGTCGTTTTCTTCCAGTATAGTGTACCCGGACAGGTTTTGCAATTCCCTCTTGCAAAAAAGACCGCCGGTGTTTACACTTATATCTGATAGGAAATCTGCAAGAAGGAATGAAGAAACTATGACCGTCAAAACGCCCGCCGAACTGAAAACGCTGTACGAGAGCATCTCCTTTGACCTTCAAACCACCTACACCGGCCCGCTGGGGCAGGAATATGCTGTTTCCGGCACCCATCTGCGCCTGTGGGCACCCACGGCGCAGAGGGTGGAGGTCAGCCTTTACCGCAAAGGCAGCGGCGGTGAGCCCATAGGCACTCTGCCGCTGGAGCGGGGGCAGCAGGGGGTGTGGAGCATCTATCTGCCCGGCGACCAGCACGGACGATACTATACCTATACGGTCACGGTGGATGGCATTTCGCGCCAGACCGGCGACCCCTATGCCCGGGCGGCAGGCGTGAACGGCACCCGCAGCATGATCGTAGATCTTGCCCGCATCGCCCCCTCCGGGTGGGAGCATGATGTGCGTCCGGTCATCCCGCCGGAGCAGCGCGCGGTGTGGGAGGTGAGCGTGCGCGACTTCTCGCAGGACGCTGCCAGCGGCGTGCGCCCGGCATGGCGGGGCAAGTTCATGGCCTTTACCCAGCAGGGCACCACCCTGCACGGGGACGGCATCCACCCCACCTGCCTGAACTACCTCCGGCGTCTGGGCGTGAAGTATGTGCAGCTGATGCCCATTTTTGATTTTGGCAGCGTGGACGAGGCAAAGCCGCTGCTGCGGCAGTACAACTGGGGCTATGACCCCACCAACTACAATGTGCCCGAAGGCAGCTATTCCACCGACCCCACCCGCGGCGAGGTGCGCATCCGGGAGTGCAGGGAAATGATCGCAGCCCTGCACGCGGCGGGCATCGGTGTGGTGATGGATGTGGTGTATAACCACATGTACCGCAATAAGAACCCGCTGAACGACACCGTGCCCTGCTACTTTTTCCGCCAGAACGAGGACGGCAGCTTTTCCAACGGCAGCGGCTGCGGCAACGAATTTGCCAGCGAGCGTCCCATGGCCCGGCGGTATATGATTGATTCCATCCTCTACTGGGCGCAGGAATACCACATCGACGGCTTCCGGTTTGACCTGATGGGTCTGTACGACGTGGAGACCATCAACGCAGTGCGTGCCGCGCTGGATGCTCTGCCCGGCGGGCGGGATATCCTGATGTACGGCGAGCCGTGGCAGGGCGGCGGGAGCCAGCTGCACCGGTACGAGGCCAACAAGGCCAATCTGGCGATGCTGGACGAGCAGGTGGGCATCTTCTGCGACGACACCCGCGACACCATCAAGGGCGGCTGCTTCAACGCCCGGGAGCCGGGCTATGTGGAGGGCAGGCCCGGCAGTTTCTGGGACATCGGCGGCGCGGTGGCGGCATGGTGCCGCAGCGACCGTCTGCCGCCCCACGCGCCCAGCCAGATCGTGAGCTATGTTTCCGCCCACGACAACTTCACCCTGTGGGACAAGCTGCTGCTGGTGCGGTACGAAAAGCCGGAGTTCACGGCGGCAGACAGCACAGCCCTTGCCCAGAACCGGCTGGCGGCGGGCATTTACCTGACCAGCTTCGGCCTGCCTTTCCTGCAGGCGGGCGAGGAGTTTGCCCGCACCAAAAAAGGGAAGGGCAACAGCTACTGCTCTTCGCCTGCGCTGAACCGGCTGGACTGGGAGCGGGCCGAAAAATATCATGCACTGGTGGACTACTACCGCGGCCTGCTGGCGCTGCGGGCAAGATTCCCGCAGCTTTCCAGCACCGACCCCCACGCGCCGGATGCCCTGTATTTTTTCTCACTGGAGCAGCCGCTGGTGGGCTGGCAGCTGCCCGCCCAGTGGGGCGACGGCGCAGCATGGCAGGCGCTGTGCGTGTTCTATAACCCTACCGAGACCAGCAAGGTCGTGCCGCTGCCGGTTGGGCGCTGGCAGATGCTGAGCGACGGCATCTCGTCCAGCCTGTGGCGCGGCCCGGCAAGAGTGTATGAGCACGAGGCCGTGCTGATGCCTTACAGTGCCACCATCTTTGGACAGATATAAAAACAGGAGCGGATGGAAAGTTCTCATCCGCTCCTGTTTTCTATTTTGTTCAGCTGTTGGAAGCCGTCTTTTCGCCCAGCGTCACATTGACCGTCTGCATCTGGCCTTCACGCGCAATGGTGATGGAAAGCGTATCGCCTGCTGCGTGCTTCTGCATCAGGGTGCCAAGGTCGTCCTTGGAGGCGATCTCGGTGCCGTCCACGCTCACGATGCGGTCACCGGCCTGCAGGCCTGCCTTTTCGGCAGGGCCGCCCTTGACCACCTCCACAACGTAAACGCCGTAGGCATTCACGCCCAGTTGAGAAGCAGTCTGTGCGTCGGTCACGGCCAGATAGGTGATGCCCAAATAAGGCCGTCCGGTCACATAGCCGTTCTCCAGCAGTTCCTGTGCCACCTTGATGGCATCGTTGATGGGGATGGCAAAGCCCAGACCCTCTGCATCGCTGGAAGAGGATTTTGCATTCACAATGCCGACCAGCTCACCGTTCATATTGAACAGGCCGCCGCCGGAGTTGCCGGGGCTGACCGAAGCATCCATCTGGATCAGGGACATGGTGTTCACAGAGCTGCTGCCCTGAATGGTGACGCTGCGGTTCAAAGCGCTGATCATGCCGCCGGTCACGGTGCCGCCCAGCTCACCCAGCGGGTTGCCCACAGCCATCACGTTCTGACCCACCTTCAGGCTGTCGCTGTCGCCCACGGTAGCGGGGGTCAGGCCGTCGGCGTCGATCTTGATGACCGCGATATCACTGGTGGTATCTTCGCCCACCAGCGTTGCGGTGTAGTCCTTATCATTGATCGTCACGGTGATATTGGAAGCACCATCCACAACGTGGGCACAGGTGAGGATGTAGCCATCCGAGCTGATGATCACGCCGCTGCCGGCACCGCTCTCCACCTGATTCTGGCCGTACCACGACCACTGAGAGTAGACCACCTGCTCCGTAGTGATGACCACCACGCTGGGGCTGACCAGATCAGCCACCTGTTCAGTGGTCAGGCTGCTGCCGCTGCTGGATGCTGCGGTGATGGAACTATCCGAACCGGATGCACTGTCGGCCGTAGAGGAAGGTGCCACCTGCTGAATGACCACCTTGCCGCTGCCGCCAAACTTTGCCCCCACAAAGCCGCCCGCAAAGCCCATGGCTGCGGCCAGCACCAGCGCCACGGCGCTGCGTGCAACGCGCTTGCCATTAAACTTTTTCTTCTTTTTAGGGGGCTGCGCGTCCTGCGGCTGTACTGGATGTACCGGCGGCGTTGCACCGCCTGCGCCGTTGTCTGTCTGCGGGGCGGTGTAAGCGGTCTCCGGTTCCGGCTGCGGGTCGTTGTACTGGTTGGCGGTGTTCATGCCGCTGCTGCCCACATTGGGATAACCGGTATCTCCGCTTTCGTTTTTATCCTGAGAGGAATAATCATATTCCCATTTGTTCTCATTGTCCATGCTGATACTTCCTTTCCGTAAGGGATACGTCCACAGGAGCCCTGTTCCTTTGAACTGCTCCTATTGTAACCGTCAATTGTGAAAATCAATCGCGCGCGCCGTGAAGAAACTGTGAAATAAAGACGCGCTTTCCGCCCTTGACAGCGGCCTTTGCGCTTGCTATTGTAAAAGCGTAAATTCAGGAGGAACACACCATGGAACTGCACCCCACAGACGAGGGCTTTGCCCTCTATAAGGAAAAAACACAGATCGGCTTCTGCGCGCTCACGCCCGCCGCAAAGGGGGCTGCCATCACCGCGTTTGGCATCGAACCGCAGTGGCGGCGCAAAGGCTACGGCTCCTATCTATTAAAAGAAGCCTTGCGCGCCTACGCCGGATACGACCGCGAAAAGGCTACCGTATTTACCGCCCCGCTGCCCGCCGATGCCGCAGAGCTTGCGTTCTGGGCAAAGTTCGGCTTTGCGGCAGAAGGCAGGCAGCTGGTGCGCCGCCGCACGCCGGACCTGACCGCCGTCAAGTTCGTGCAGGACTTTCTGGCCGCGCGGCTGGCACAGCCGCGCCTTTGCATCGATGCTACCTGCGGCAACGGCGGCGACACGGCCTTCCTGTGCGGCATCACCGCGCCGGAAGGAAAGGTAGTTGGCTTTGACGTGCAGGAAGCTGCCATTGCATCCACCCGGAAGCATCTGGAGCAGCTGGGCGTGCCTGCCGCCCGGTATGAGCTGCACTGCCAAAGCCACGCAGACCTTTTACAGGTTGTGCAGCCCGGCACGGCAGATGCGGTGATGTTCAACTTTGGCTGGCTGCCCGGGGCCGACCACGCAGTGTTCTCCACCGCGCAGAGCAGCATCCCCGCCCTGCAGGCGGCTTTGGAAGCCGTGCGCCCCGGCGGCGTGGTGAGCGCCATCCTCTACAGCGGGCAGGTCATCGGCACGGATGAAAAGCAGACGGTGCTGGAATATCTCCGGGCACTTCCGCTCAAAAGTTTTACCGTTCTGGTGTGTGATTTTGCCAACTGGGCCGAAACCGCCCCTCTGCCCTGCATCATCCTGAAAAAATAACGAAAACACTTGCATTATGGAGCGTTTTCGGATAAAATAGAGTACGTATGTGTAAAAATATACTCCTTCCGTCATCGCTGCGCGATGCCACCTCCCTCTGAGAGGGAGGCTTTGGCAGGGCGAGAAGCTTTTCCTTTTCGCCAGAGGCTCCCTCATTGAGGGAGCTGTCACGGCATCAGCCGTGACTGAAGGAGTTCCATCCATTTCAGGAGAAATACTAGTTTATGACAAATCGTGAAGAAATCGAGCGCCGCCGGACGTTTGCGATCATCAGCCATCCCGACGCCGGTAAGACCACTCTGACCGAAAAGCTGCTGCTGTACGGCGGAGCCATCAATCAGGCAGGCTCCGTCAAGGGCAAGCAGAGCGCAAAGCACGCCGTGTCCGACTGGATGGACATCGAGA
>ERZ1673699.2853-NODE-2853-length-10886-cov-3.759671_pt1 | contig 10886 bp, 6 predicted proteins | sample MGYA00580229_ERZ1673699 | MGnify/ENA primary metagenome ERZ1673699 (study PRJEB41218, sample SAMN15661785) | gut metagenome | host: Homo sapiens | place: Canada: London | collected 2015-08-20/2019-03-30 | study: EMG produced TPA metagenomics assembly of... | reverse complement strand
CTACTGTTTATAAAAATGCATTAGCCTATGCGCAGACCAAGGGTATGGAAGCGCCATCTACGATAGCTAAGTATATTACACAGTCGTCACAGCAGGTCGCAGAAGGTCTTACCTTCAATCTTCATGTAGGAGCACAGAGTGACCGCAGAAATAAGATATCAGCAACGATAGATACCCTGACGGCAGCAGGCATCGGCATTGATAAACTGGCAAGCTACAATATTGGTATTGTAGATGAGACAGGAAATAATGCAACCGATGCGATAGACGTGGTGGGAGATGCACTACAGCAGATATCCAGACAACGTTCCGCTCTCGGAGCTGTGCAGAACCGTCTGGAGCATACCGTGAACAACCTGGATAATATTGTGGAGAATACCACAGCAGCAGAGTCAGCAATCCGTGATACAGATATGGCAGAAGAAATGGTACGAAATGCCAATGCCAATATTCTGCAGCAGGCAGGACAGGCAATGCTTGCGCAGGCAAACCAGGCCAATCAGGGAGTGTTATCACTTCTACAAGGATAACGAAGAAAATGACAGGGCTTACCCTCATTTGGGTAGCCCTGTTTTTACTTATAAGTAATATAATTATTTAGAACCCCATGCGCAAAAGCGCATCTTCGATGCTTTACGGGATAACAAGTTTACTTGTTATCTATTTATTGTGGTTACTTCACTATATAAATCGAATCAAAGATGTTTAAGAACAAACATATTCTGCCTCAATTTGCATGCCCCTAAATAGTTGCAAATAATTTACATAAAATGTTTATATAATATAGAAAATAAATTAAAATTGTGCTACAATTTATCCATAAAATAAAAAAGCATAATTGTAAAATGTTTTATCACGGATACAGAATGATACATCATTCGTCCCATTCTGGATACTCACTTTGCAATTACCGAATAGTTTGTTCATAAAGGGGATTATATATGTCTAAGGTGCCGATTTCCGTGTGCCTCATTGCAAAAGATGAGGAGAAGAATATCGAAGAATGTTTGAAGAGATTAAAACCATACGGCTTTGAGATTATTGTTACAGATACAGGTTCTACAGACAGGACAAAGGAGCTTGCGTCCCGGTATGCGGACAAAGTACTGGATTTTGCCTGGATTGATGATTTCAGCGCAGCCAGGAACTTCTGCGCACAGCATGCGTCTAATAACTGGATACTGTCCTTGGACTGTGATGAATATGTAAACAGCATAGACGTGAAGACTATGCGTATCCTGATGCAGAAGTTTCCAAGATATACAGGAGTGATCAGGCTCAAGAATCTTGTTCTGGATGAAGACGGGCAGACAGGATATGGAACAGATGATGTGACCCGCTTCTATAATAAGAACTTTTATACATTTGATTATCCAATCCATGAGCAGGTGTGCTCCAGGGATATGGCGAAGAGAGAAGAAATGATGCAGTGCTTCCTGCTTCCTATGGAGGTTGTGCATCATGGTTATGCATTGACACCGGAAGAAATGCAGGATAAGCAGCGACGCAATCTGAGCTTGTTATATAAGAATCTGGAACGCGATCCTGAGGATTCCTATACTCTTTTCCAGATTGGTCAGTCAGAATTTATCCTTGGCAACCATGAAAAAGCCGTTACATTCTATGAGAGAGGTCTTGCCAGTGATCCTTCACCAGAATTTATCTATGTGCAGGTTATGATTATTTCTCTTGCCAAAGCTTATGTGAAAGTAGGCAGGGAGAAGGAGGCACTTGCCCTGATGGATCGTTATGCAGGACGATGCAAGACAGCGAAGTTCCAGTTCACCTATGCAGGCGTTTGCCTGGATAATGGACAGCCACTTAAAGCACTGCTTTATTATGTAAAAACAACAACCATGGCAGATGCAGATACGTTGGGCGAGAATCTGCTGCATTGTTATGAACATATCATTGAATTGTACCGTGATATGGGCGATGAGAAGATGGCTGAGGTTTTTCAGGGGAAATATGAAGCATGCATGCGTGAGAAAGAACGTGTAGTAAACAGCTAAGGTGGAGGACGAAAATGACAAAACTTCCTATTTCAGTATGCATCATTGCAAAGAATGAACAAAAATATATTGAGAACTGTCTCAAGGCATTGCGCCGATATTCCTGGGAGATTATTGTAGTGGATACCGGTTCTGCAGATGATACCAGACAGATAGCCACCCGTTATGCAGATAAAGTCTATGATTTCGCATGGATTGATGATTTCAGCGCAGCCCGCAATTTTGCTGCAGCGCAGGCGTCCAATAACTGGATTCTGGTGTTGGATTGCGATGAATATCTGACGCAGCTTGATGAAAAGGCTCTGCGTATCTGTATGCAGCAGCATCTCCGCCATGTTGGAATGATGGGGTTGACGAATGTATACACGCAGCCGGATGGAGAACATACCTATAAGGCAGAAGAGGTTCCACGCTTCTATAATCGTAATTTCTTCGAGTACAGATTCCGTATTCATGAGCAGATTACGCCTAAGAATCAGGTGAATCTGGAGGAAGTATGCCTCAATACCTATCGTCTGCCCGTAGAGGTCGAACACCATGGATATGATATCACACCGGAAGAGATGGAGCGCAAGCAGGCGAGAAACCTGACGATGCTTCAGTCTGCACTGGGTGAGACACCTTTTGATGATTATCTGTATTTCCAGATGGGACAGTCCTATTACATATTGAAGAGATATGATGATGCCGCTAAGGCTTATGCAGAGTGCTTCGCCAGAAATGATAACCCGGAAAAAGGCTTTATGAAGGTGGCAGTTCCAGCCTATGCCAGACTTTTACTGGAGTTGGATAAGGGACAGGAAGCCAGGGAGCATCTGATGAAATATGCAGACCGTTTTAAAGGTGCAGAATATGGATATCTGCTTGGCTGTGCACATCAGGCATGTGGTGACAACCTGCTGGCGCTGTTGACTTTTGTAAAAGTGACACAGATGTCAGATATTGATGCGCTGGGAGAACAGGCATATGATACCTTCGTAAGGATTATGCTTCTGCATAATCTTGCAGGCCATACAGAGGGTGTGGAGCATTTCAGGCAGCGTCGGGAGGACTACGGAAGAGCACACGGCAGACAGATTGTATTTGAATAAGGTATAAATTCGTTTATAAACTACGGGGGAATATTTTTTATATATAATAAAAAGCCAGATAGGCTGTGAATCCTTGGATTTGCAAGCATATTTGGCTTTTTTGTTTATGGAAAAAGACGTCAGTTTATGATTTGTTTATGTTTTTATGAATTTTATGTTTGGCAATAACCTTAAAAGAATCATAACATCTATTGCAAATGAGACTAAAGTACTATAACATACCGCCTTGTTACGTGACACACATAATGAATGTGAAATAAGGAGTAGTTCAATGAAAGCAATATGGATGAAGAAAGGAATCATGACATTGATGGCGGCGGCTGTGACAATGAGTCCTGAGAGGGTAGCAAGTGAGCCTGACCACTGGGAATATGAAGCCAGTCAGGATTTTACAGTGACGAGTGACGGCGTCTATCAATTTGAATTATATGGTGCGCAGGGCGGTTCTTATCAGGAACATACAGGTGGAAAAGGTGGCATGGTCAATATGCAGGTCAGTCTACACCAGAATGATCGGGTAGAGCTTCGTATTGGTGGAAGTAATGAAAGCCAGAGAGGAGGTCAGGGAACCTTGACCGCCGGAGGTGGAGCCACGACGGTGGTAATCAATGGAGTTACCGCAGCAGTTGCCGGCGGTGGAGGAGGAGCAACAGATATTTTAAATGGAGAAAGTGGTGGTTGTGGATTTAGTGGAATATCCACAGGAAATGGAGAATCCAGCTCAGAACCCAATTCAGCCGGTGGCGGCGGTGGTTATCAGGGTGGACAGAGTGGCTATACCAGATACCATGAGCACACAGGCAGCGAAGAATCAGGCGGCGGCTGTTACACAGGAGAAATCAGACATACTCATGACGGCAGCTGTTTTGTACAGTGTGGAACATTTGAGAATTTCAGAGTCAGTGATGATCAGCCGGGCTATATAGAAGCCAGTTGCAGCGTGTGCGGAGAATGGGGAAGCAATGAAGGCGATATGGATTCGGACTTTATTACAGATGGTTCGTGGACACATACCAAGCGGAACTGTGGGAAGGACACTAACAGCATAGATAAATATCAACTATCATGTGGCAAATCGGAGACTATGATTGAAGAAAATAAGCAGGCATATGGTGGAACGAATTATTATAACTCAGATGTGTGCAAAAACGTTTCGGTGGCAGCAGGTGTGAGACAGGGAAGTGGGAAGATAACCATAACTCAACTTACCAAAGAACGACTGACCTTAAATTATTATAATTATGATATGACTTTACTGGGCAGCGTCACTGCATCAAAGGGAAGCATAGCTGATTACCCAGTGAAGACAGAACCTGTCAGAAAGGCAGATTCACAGTACAGTTATACTTTTACCGGCTGGGACGATATGGAGACAGGACGTAAAGAGAACCTGACAGGGACGGACACCGTGCATTCCCCCGTTACAGAGAACAAAAACTATATTGCAGTATACCGCAAGATTCCCAAAGAATATACAGTAACTTTGGAAGATGCCTATGGCAATGTGGTAGAGACTATTACAGCGGCATATGGGAAGCAGATGCCCGATATTACGCTCCCGGTCAGAGAAGATGGATTATTTGCAGGCTATTACCTGCAAAAAGATGGCAGGGGAACCTGTTATTATAGTACGTCAGGTGAAGCAGTGCGAAAATCAGATATTGTTCAGGATGAGACATTCTATGCATACTGGATAAATCCAGTGTCTGTTACAAAACAGCCAGCATCCGTAGAAGTGGAGTCTGATTATGCAGAATGCTATATGGAAGTTGCCTATGCGCAGAGTATGAAACAGGGTTATACCATTACACCACAGTGGTATATGCAACAGAATGGAAAAAAGACCAAAGTAGTGAATGGCAATACAGTCAAGTGTAAAATTCCTTCCGGCTATAAAGCAGGAAAATACACTTTCTGGTGCGAACTGACGGTAGTCAGCGAACAGAACGGGCAGCAGATCAAGGTAAGCTCCAACCAGGCAGCCTTACAGGTTAATCAGGCAGCAGAGCCGCCCAAGAAGGAAGATACCAAACCAACTACCCCAGACCAGGATAAGGATAATTCCACAGGCAATCCGGGTGACGCAAATAATGGAAGCACTACAAAACCAGATGACACCAGCAATGGAAGCACCACGAATCCGGGAGACTCCAACAATGGAAGCGCAACAAAACCAGATAACTCAGATAGTGAATCAACTGGTAAATCGGACAGCCCTAATAATGAAACAACGAATAAACCCGATAACACAGATAATGGAATATCAGGGAAAAATGATAATTTCTTAAATGGAACCACAAGTAAACCAGATATCCCTAACGATCTGATAAACGGAGTACCTGGCAAAAATGATATTACGAACATAAATGATGTAACATTTGTATTAGCAGACGGTTTAAATCAAATTCAACCACCAATGAATTCCAATAATACAAAGACAGAGGAAGCCCCTGCAACTGAAAATGATATACAACTTCTGACCACCATCCCTGATGATACTCCATGGGAGAGTCACACAAGTGCAGATAACACCCCGTGGATAAACAATACAGGAACAGATGATAATACCAACCACGATCAGGATGCCATTTCACCCCAGAATCCAGCCGCCTATCAGGCAGAACTGGGCAGAGCCAATGCGTCCTTCCTTGTAGGACTGGGCATACTGGGGCTGATAGCAATTCTACTGCTTATCCTTTTTCTGAGCAATAATCGCGCAGACCGTTGTGCAGAGGAATAAGACTGTCATAATAGCTCATAATGCCATCGAAAAATGCATTCAGAAGTGTAATATCGTATTTTCCACTGATTGCTTCATTATGCAGATAATCCAATAACTCAGCCATAAGCATAGGCGTAGAATCAGAAGACGTATGCTGTGTATTTTCCAGATAAGCGCATAAGGAATTGGCAATGGAGACGAGCCTGACATGAGGTGGGATATCCTCTGCCCGGCATCCATTTGGATAGCCTGTTCCATTGAGATATTCGTGATGCATGGATACAATATCCAGAACAACAGGGTCATCCGTATGATGCTTGACCTGTTCGAGACCGGCACTGATATGTTCATCAAAAGCCAGCTGTTCCATATAAGACATAGACTGGGGATTTTTGCCACAGGCAGAGCAACATCCCTTTCCAATATAACCAATATCATGGAGAAAAGCGCCTAACACAAGAGAAATAGGAGAGATACCCTGCTCATTGAGCATTTGACGATTACCAAAGAGTGCCATATGGGCAGCGATAGAGGCGACATTTACGCAATGTATGTATAGATCCATACTGGTTGCTTGCAGCATCTGTCCCATTGTGATGACCCATTGATTATAGGTAAGGGCTTCCAGGACAAGGAGCTGAGGTTCGAGTGCACGAATTTTTTTCATAAGAAGTTCCTCCTTTGCGAGGTGACAGGACTGCGGGCAGCCCATTAACAATTATAGTACGGACATATAATATAACACAAGACAAGTATATCATACATAGGACAAAAATACATTAAATAATAATTATATTCAGACAATATGCTAAAATAGGTTAAAAAGAAAATTAATTTTCAACCAGATATGAGGAAGGAGAACCCATATGAGAAACTTACTGTCAGTATCGGATGATATTTCCGCAAAGGTCCTGTTCATTATTGAAGAAGATGGCAGAGACGCAGGCTACCTGAAAGCCTGTACCATGTGGAATATGGATGCGACCATAGAACACGTGCCTTTTCAGGGATATCGTAAGGCTACACAGGAACAATATGATGTGGTAGTTGTAGATGACTATATGGCAAACAAATCAGGATATACACTGGCAATGGAGATTCTGGATAGAAAAGACGATGTCACAATGTTTATGATGGGCAAGGATATGGACGATATCAGTGTGGTAGGTGCGTATCGTATGGGGATTGCAGACTATATGCCCATTGCAACGCCTCCGGTTCAATTAATGGCAAAATGTATTGCCAGTGTGAACCATCGTCGTAAGAGCGTTAAGCCGGTACAATATCAGGAAGACGGCAGAATTGCAGTTTCAGATGTAATTCTGGATACGAAGAATTCAATCCTAGAAATGGATGGTGAGAAGATTGTGCTTATGAAGATGGAAGCACTGGTATTGCAGGTACTGATGGAGAGTGCAGATGTATTAGTCAGCAGAAAAGATATCTATGAGAAAGCCTGGGGACTGCCTTATGTGAATGTTCGCGAGAATACAGTAGCCATGCATATTTCCAAGCTGCGCAGGAAGATGAAAGATGATGGTGAGATTTCAAGATACATTGAGACGAAATGGGGAGAGGGATACCGCTTCCTGAGTCATCCAAGGAATGGTATCTATCATTAAGAAAATATGTGCAAGCCGCCATTTTGTGCTATAATCTGCTATAAGGTAATTATGCAGACCCACATAGGAAAAAACAAAGCATTGAAGCTGCGATTTTACGCAGGGGTTCTGAGGTGGCAGCGGTATAGGATAACAGGAAGGCATGGATATTATGTATACAGAGACAGATATTCGCAAGGATACATCACAACAGGTATTTCAAAGAGGTAAATGGCTGTATCAGAGTGGTAATGTGCAGCATATTCAGATTCAGGATGTATATATAGAAGAAACACCGTGTAAGAAGATCAAAGCATATGTACAGGGAAGCAGCTGGAGATGCTATAACACGGAAGTGGTGGTAGACGAAGAAGCAAAAGAGCTGCATTCTTATCGTTGCGAATGTCCTGCCCATGTAGAATATGCCGGTCTTTGTAAGCATTGTGTAGCGACACTGCTTCGTTATTTTCAGGTGAGAGAGGACATACGGTGTAAGCAGGAAGCCCCGGCGAAGAAGCTCAAGGTAGAATTCCCGGAGAAGATAGCACAGCTGGAAGCAACGCCCGGTATTGTAAAAGGCAGTACCTTATATGGCAAAACACCGGAGCGGGAGCACCTTACCAGACAACGCTCCATGCCGCAGACGGACAGAGGTATGTATCGAATCCTGATGAATCAGGGGCTGGAACAGCAGCTTCCTTTTAAGCAGCCTACAGTACGGGGCAAAGTACAGCTTATACCCTGCTGCCATGACTACCATGGTAAGCTTTCTGTGGAATTTCGCATTGGAATTACGAAGCTTTATGTATTAAAAGACATAGGAGAATTCGCAAGACTTATGGCGGATTCTGAGTATAAGTCTTATGGTGCGAAGCTGGCATTTTACCATCATATATCGGCTTTTGACAAGGAAAGTGCACCACTTGCGGCTTTCCTTGTGGATATCATGAAGGATTTTCAGACCCGTGGTGGACAGAATATCTATCAATATTACACAAGAAACGATGTCAGGAGAGAGATTCCACTGGCAGGAGCGCAACTGGACAGATTCATGGAGATCATGGAAGAGTCTCAGATGCCTTTTGAAATGGAGACGGTTTTTACAAATCCAGTACAGTACACGGTGCAGGAAGGGGAGCCACCGATTCCTTTGAGTGTTATAGGAGTTCCCTCTGGCATCCGGCTGATTGCGCGTTCCATGCCTATGACAGAAGGTGCGGTATATTCCTATGCCTATGACAGCGATGCGGGTATCATATATCGGACAAGCCTGGATACAATACGCAGAGTTCGGGGCTTTCGCACATATATGAATGAGCAAGGCGGTAACAGCGTATTTATTGCAGAGCGGGAGCTGCCGCTTTTTTGCAGGGATTTATTACCGGAACTTGAGAAACATTATAATGTGCATATTCAGGAATTTCGCCCGGAGAATTATCTCCCTGACCAGGCGCAGTTTGCCATTTATCTGGATATGCCAGAATATGATGAGATTACATGTAGATTATGTGCGGTTTATGGAGAAGAGAGTTATGATGTCTTTTCCGTAGAGAATGATGCGGCACGTTTTATTGATATGCCGTCCGGTTCTATATCGCAGAAGAGAGATGTGCAGCGGGAGATGGAGATGGATGCCGCAGTCAGTGCCTTTTTCCCGGAATATGATGGCAAAAGCCAACGCAGGGTGCTGCGTGAGGATGTGGATGCGATTTATGAATTTCTGCAAAGCGGCATACATGCACTGGAAGAGCTGGGAGAGGTCTATATATCAGAGAAGATGAAAAAGGTGCAGATTCTGAATACACCTGCCTTTTCCATGGGAATTTCACTAAAAAGTGGTCTGCTGGATCTGACTCTGGATTCCAGCGAGTTGTCAATGGATGAACTGGCTGAAGTGCTAACAAAGTACAATCGGCGCAAGAAATATTATCGTCTGCGTTCAGGTGCATTTCTGAATATGCAGGATACCAGACTGGAGAATCTGGTAGAGCTGGTGGATGGTCTGCAATTGACGGCAAGACAGATCAGAAGCGGAGAGATACAGATTCCACGGTATCGCGCACTGTTTCTGGATAGTCTGGCTCATGAGGAGGGCGCAGAGTATATCCGCCGGGATACGGATTTCAGGCAGCTGGTCAGAAATATGCGTGCCATGGAAGACAGCGAATATGAAGTCCCAAAGGAGCTTGAGCAGATCATGAGAGAATATCAAAAGAGCGGATTTCGCTGGCTCAAAGCTTTACAGGCAAATGGCTTTGGCGGTATTCTGGCGGATGATATGGGACTTGGTAAGACCTTGCAGGTCATTGCTTTTTTGATGACAGCAAGACACAGGACATTGATCGTCTGCCCGGCTTCGTTGGTGTATAACTGGCAAAGTGAGATAGAACGTTTTGCTCCAGACCTGCATCCTGTCATGGTCACGGGAGATGCAGCTTCCAGAAAAAGACTGGTAGAAGAGAGCACAGACATGGATATTCTGATCACTTCCTATGACCTGCTCAAGAGGGATATTGAGAACTATGAAAATACAGAATTCTTCTGTGAAATACTGGACGAAGCACAGTTCATTAAGAACCAGAGCACGCAGGCTGCCAGGGCGGTGAAGATGATTCATGCGGGAACCAGGTTTGCATTGACAGGTACGCCTATGGAGAACAGATTGAGCGAGCTGTGGAGTATCTTTGACTATCTGATGCCGGGATTTCTCTATGGATATAAGCAGTTTAAAGAAGAGATAGAAGCGCCCATTGTGGAACAGCAGGATCAGGATGCCATGATGCGTCTTCGCAGAATGATTACGCCTTTTATTCTGAGACGCCTTAAAAAAGAGGTGCTGGCAGACTTGCCTGATAAGCTGGAAGAAGCAGTGTATGCCAGAATGGAAGAGGAGCAGCAACAGCTCTATACGGCAAATGTACAGAATCTCAAACGTCTGCTTAATGGTCAGACAGATGCACAGTTTCGTGAGAAAAAGCTGCAATTGCTTGCAGAGCTTACCAGGCTGCGACAGATCTGTTGTAACCCGCTGCTTGTATACGAGAATTATAAGGGTGGTGCGGCGAAGCTGGAAATGTGTATGGAATTACTGCATAACGCCATAGAAGGAGGACATAAGATTCTGGTATTTTCTCAGTTCACTTCCATGCTGGAGTTGCTGGCAAAACGCAGTGATGCAGAGCAGATTTCCTATTATAAACTGACCGGTCAGACGCCAAAGGAACAGCGGATTGAAATGGTAGAAGCATTTAACCGGGATGAAGTGTCGGTATTCTTTATATCATTAAAAGCCGGTGGAACAGGACTTAATCTGACGAGTGCAGATATTGTGATACATTTTGATCCGTGGTGGAATCTGGCAGCGCAGAACCAGGCAACGGACAGAACACACAGAATTGGACAGAATATAGGAGTTAAACGATAATGGAAATTTACAATACAAAAATTAGTTATTATAAAA
>ERZ1673699.2852-NODE-2852-length-10886-cov-4.473548_pt1 | contig 10886 bp, 9 predicted proteins | sample MGYA00580229_ERZ1673699 | MGnify/ENA primary metagenome ERZ1673699 (study PRJEB41218, sample SAMN15661785) | gut metagenome | host: Homo sapiens | place: Canada: London | collected 2015-08-20/2019-03-30 | study: EMG produced TPA metagenomics assembly of... | reverse complement strand
ACGCGGTTCCTGATGATGGGACCCAGACTGCTGATCGCAACATCCTCGGCGAAGAGCAGGAAGCTTGGATGACCGAGCGGTTCCAGACATCGTTGGCCACGTGGAACGTGCTCACCGGCGACATCCATCAGCACTGCGCCGCGGAGTTGTGGGACGACACAAACGATCCGGAGTCATCGCTCGGCGTCGAGCTCATCGCGACGTCGATAGCCTCCGACGGCGACGGCCAGGCTGGCAGCACGAGTGACGATTGGCTCGCGCACACCACCACCGCCTTGAAGCCTGCGGCCTTCGAAATCCCGCTTCCCGACGGCACCTAGACGCCCGGTCACAACACCTTCTCCGCCACCCTCGCTGAGGGCGCCTGGCTCGCGTGGGATGCGGTCGGGTTCTTCACGGTCTAGCGCAAGGAGTCACTGCACCTAGTCAACAGCTGCGGGAACTGTCTTCTGTGATCCGGGCGGTTGCGTCGTCACCATGCACGACGCGGGCTAGATACGGACAGGGGTTTATGCCGAGGGTTTCTGCGAGGAGTGAAAAGGCTCGACGAGGTACCCGAACGCGCGCGCCAGGTCGAGAGCCAGTGCCGTGCGGTCAGGCGCGTGCATCTTCCGCAACAGCGTGGAGACGTGGTTCTTGACCGTGCCTTCGGCCAGGAAGAGCGCGGCGGCGATGTCTTTGTTGTTCTTGCCCTGGGCAACAAGTTCGGCCACCTGCTTCTCCGCGCGGGTCAACGTAGTAACGCCGGACTGGGGTTCACGCGAACGGTGCAGAAAGCGAGCGATGCGCGGGTCTAACACGATGCCGCCCGCGGACACAGCGTCCACCGCGTCGGCGAGATCTTCCGCGCTGATGTCCTTGAGCACGTACCCGGCAGCCCCCGACTCCATGAGGGAACGGACTAGTGACTCATCGTCAAAAGTGGTCAGCACGATGACGGGCACGTCAGGATGGTGCTGAGCGCAGGTCTTGACTACGTCCAGGCCAGAGAACCGCGGCATTACGGCATCGGTGACAACCACGTCGGGGGAATGCGTTGAGATGAGAGCACTTATCCGCGCCCCGTCCGTGGTGGTGGCCACCACATCGCAGGTGTCAATCGTGTCAAAGATGAGGCTGAGCCCGCGCAGCAACATCTCATGGTCATCGATGAGGATAATGCGTTTAGGCATGAGCTCCCTCCCGGGTAGCTGCTGAGTTCAAGGGCAGGGAAATGGTGAGCGCAAATCCACCCTCGATGCCACCATGACAGGAGACCTTCAAGCTACCGCCGAGCACGGCTGCTCGATGACTCAGTGAGCGCAGACCAAAACCTTGTGTAGCTGTGTCGCTCCCGGGGCCGTTGTCGGCGATGCGTAAGACAAGCTGGTCGTCGATAAGCACATCAATGTCTACCTCCGATACCCCGTGCCCGTGACGGATAACGTTGGTCAGCGCCTCCTGCGTGGCGGCGAGGAGGAAGTGATCCATGGAGGAAGGGATGGTGCTTACCCGTTCCGGTTCCTCGATGGTGAGGTTGACGGTGAGCGCGGTCGAAGAAAACGACGAGCTGAGCGACTGTAGGGCCGAGACGAAGGACTCGGACTCCAGCTGGATGGGGTGCAGGGCGCGCACGACCATGCGCATGTCATCGAGCGCGTCCACAGTGTTCCGGCGAGCTTGGGCGAGTTCGGACTGTGCCTTGTCAACGTCCTTTCCCATCACTCGGCGGGCATAGTCCAGGCTGAGGATGACTGCGGTGAGGCGGTGCCCGAGGCCGTCGTGAAGCGAGGACGCGATCCGCTCTCGTTCCTCCGCGAGGGTTAGCTCACGCTGTTTTTCTCAGGCCGGGCGGAGCTGATCATTGGCGATGCGCAATTGCTCGGCATGGGCCTGTTTCTTCAGCGCGTCTTCCGCCGCCGTGTACGTGATCCTGGTGAGCGTGATACCTACGGCGACCATGAACCCGGTTGCCAAGACTTCGGTGGCCACCTGTCCCCACTCGGAACCAATCGCGATATGGACGCCTCCGATGAGGGCGGTGGGGATGACACCGTAGATGATGCTTGCCCGAAAAGAGATGCTTAGTCCGACAATAACGACACCCAAACACACAACCACTAGGGAGGAGGGGTTGTTGGCGGTCGCGAACACTGCGAGTACTGCGACGGCAACTACGACGGCCGCTGCCTGCTGCTTCTCACCTTTTGCCACGCACTGGCGCCACACGTAGAAACTGAGAAGGTATACCGCCAGCGTGGCTAGGTGTAACTTCCAGGCGAAGGCGTGTTCGTCCGGCGCTCCGAAGAGCATCATTGCCGCGGCGAGCGGCACCAGATGTTCGAGGAACGGCAACGCAATCGCGGCGGGGGACTTGGTCGCGGTCGGGGAGGAAGGCTTCACCAGAACAACTCTATAACCGCAGGACCATGACTTGGGTCATGACTTTTTCTCTCAGGTCGTGACTGCAGTTACTGTTCCATTGACCTCACGGTTTCTAGGTTGAGGTTATGCACAAAACAGCGATAGCTCAGCCCCGGCTCCCCATCACGTGGTGGGGACTGGTAATCCGTGCCTTCGTGGCAGTCTTCATCATGTTCGTCTCCAATTTTGTCCGCGTCCCATTGCATCAGGTGGTTTCCCGCGAGCCCGAGGACGCCATTGGCCTCTTGAGTACCTCCGGAATCTTCATGGTTACTCCACTCGTCGTGATCGTTCTGGTCGTTCTGTGGGTACGGTTCGTGGAGTGTAGGCCCTTGACCACCATCGGCCTCCCCGGGTGGAGGCGGATTCTGCCGGGCCTTGTGGGCGGAACCGCCGTGGTTGCCCTCCCCATGACCTGCGCCTGGCTCATTGCCCGAAGCGTGGGCGACGGGGGCGCTGCGGCTGCCGAAGGCTTCGATTCCGCGGGCATTGCGGCCGCATTCGTAGTTTTTACGCTGGTGCGGTCCTATTTCCTTCAAGGTATCTCGGAAGAACTGTTGTTTCGCGGCTGGTTGTTTTCCACAACTGCGGACAGGCCGTTGTTCACAGTCGGCTGGACGACGATCGCGTTCACCCTGCCGCACCTTACTTCTGCCGGTGGGCAGGAGAGCGCTATGGACTTTGTCATTTACCTCATCCTGCCGCTGGGAATGGGAATCGTCGGCGGTGCGGTGGTGGTGTGGAAGGGCAGCTTCTGGTGGGCCGCCGGCACCCATGGCGGCATGCATGCGATGATGGCGCTCCTCGGGTTCCTCCTTCCCATGGAGCTCAACAACACCGCCATCGTTGCGTTGGGTATCGCCAACATTGTGACGGGCATTGTGGTTTTAGGATGGCTGCGCCAATACCCCAAAGGCGAGCAGACCTTTGGCGAATCAAGCTCTCCAACAGCTGTGCCAAAGTCCAGACGTGGAATTTAGTTACTGAGCGCAACTCGCCGATTTTTGACCTGTAAAAGGCCGACTTGCGCTCACAACGTAAGTTTTTAATCAATCGGAGTGTGCCCGGCAGCACGCATTGTAGGGTGAAAACAAGAGGCACCGAGACCCTGGACCTTCAGCGCGGCATCGATGATGACCGCCGCGCCGCCCAACGCGATGGCGTAGAAGAGTGCGACGGATGACCACTCAATGTGTTGCTCGGCGCGATGGGGAGAGGAGGTTTTCATTCTCCTAGGCTAATCCGCAAGTGTTTCCGGACAAGCTTATTGCATGTGCTGCGAAGAAAGCTTAAGGATAAAACGGACATTTTTCCGTTTAGAATGTGGGATTGAAGTGCGAAGACGAGACTCAATCGTTGATTTCCTGCTTTAAAGGTCTAGTTTAAATAGGTGAAAGTTAAGATAATAAACATTTATCTATTTTGTTTCTTAGGCTATAGCGCGACCATATTTGATAAAGATTGGCCCAAATATATAGTGACCCGTTCCACATTTATTTATCTCCCGGGTTAATTGGACTAGAAAGTGCCAGCGTACGGCGCTATATTTTTATAAAGCTAGGATTGGTTAATGAATTTCTTTATCAGATTTTTGTCCGATTGGCTTTGAAAACGTTGACTTTGAAACCGCCGTTGATATGCTTCGCATGGATGTATCTACTGGTGAGTGATAGATCCAACCGCTGCGCATGTAGGGGTGTGCGGCGGCTATAGCCAGGTGGGTGGGACTGCCTGGCTATAGAGGGTGGGGGTTTGTTCCGCACCCTTAGAGAGACAGGTAACGCCTGGGCCTATCCTTTCCAGGGTCCAGGCGTTACTCGTATGTTTTAGGCGGCGTCGTCAGTGCGGTTTCTTGCAGTGTGGTTTCTTGCGGTGCGGATTCGCGCAGTGTGGTGCCGTGGCAGGGCGTATGAGTAAACCCAGTTCTTTCGAGTAAAATCCAATCCAAAAGATCCAGCCCGGTTGCGGGGATTGTCTATGGCGGAAGGCCTTTAAATGACGCGTTTGCTTGGTTTTGACCGTGAGAAGTACATCGAGATGCAGTCGGAGCACATTCATGCACGGCGCGGAGAAATCGGTGGCAAACTCTACTTGGAGATGGGCGGCAAGCTCTTTGATGACATGCACGCCTCCCGCGTGCTGCCGGGCTTTACTCCAGACAACAAGATCGCCATGCTTGAGCGCATCAAAGACGATGTCGAGATTCTCATCTGCATCAACGCCAAGGACATTGAGCGCCAGAAGATGCGCGCTGACCTCGGAATCCTCTACGAAGATGACGTCTTGCGCTTGGTCGACGTCTTCCGCGGACGTGGCTTCCTGGTTAACAACATCGTCATGACCCAACTGGAAGATGGCAACAGCCAAGCTGAGGCCTTTATTGACCGCCTGGAGCGCCTTGGCCTGAGCGTTGCACGCCACCGCGTTATCCCGGGTTATCCTTCCAACACAGACCTCATCGTTTCTGAGGAAGGCCTTGGCCGGAACGAGTATGCGGAAACCACGCGTGACCTGGTTGTCGTCACTGCGCCGGGGCCAGGCTCAGGCAAGCTGGCGACCGCACTATCGCAGGTCTACCACGAACACCAGCGCGGTGTGCAGGCTGGATACGCCAAGTTTGAGACCTTCCCTATCTGGAACCTGCCGCTCGATCACCCAGTGAACCTGGCATATGAGGCAGCCACGGTCGATCTCAATGACGCAAACGTCATCGACCACTTCCATTTAAGCGCCTACGGCGAGTCCACGGTGAACTACAACCGCGATGTCGAGGCCTTCCCGCTGCTTAAGACCCTCCTGGAGAAGCTGACCGGCAACACCCCGTACCAGTCCCCAACGGATATGGGCGTCAACATGGCTGGCTTCTGCATCACCGATGACGAAGTCTGCCGTGAGGCCTCCAAGCAGGAGATTATTCGTCGCTACTTCAAGGCCTTGGTGGAAGAAGCACGCCTCGGCTTGGATTCCACGCAGTCCGAGCGCGCGGCCGTCGTCATGGCGAAGGCCGGCATCAAGTCTGATGACCGCCCAGTAGTAGCGCCGGCGCGCAAGCGTGCCGCCGAAACTGACGAGCCGGCCTCTGCGCTGCAGCTTGCCGACGGCACCATCATCACCGGCCGCACTTCTGCGCTGCTGGGCTGCTCCGCTGCGATGCTGCTCAATGCGCTTAAGCATCTCGCCGGCATCGACGATGAGATCCACCTGCTGAGCCCAGAGGCCATCGAACCGATCCAGAAGCTCAAGACCGAGTATCTGGGTTCGCGTAACCCGCGCCTGCACACCGACGAGGTGCTCATCGCTCTTTCCGCCTCCGCTGCGAAGGACGAGAACGCTCGCCGCGCAATGGCGGAACTAAAGCAGCTGGCAGGTTGTGACGTTCACACCACCACCATCTTGGGCTCGGTGGATGAGGGAATCTTCCGCAATTTGGGAGTGCTCGTGACTTCCGATCCGGTTTTTGCACGTAAGCAGGCGCTTTACCAGAAGCGCTAAACCCAGAGATTTCTGGGAAATTTAGGAAAAGCAACAGCTCACGCCTACAATCGATGGCGTGAGCCTTAGCAAAATTCTCCTTTATTACTGCTTTACCCCGATCAGCGATCCCACTGCCATCATGTTGTGGCAGCGCAACCTGTGCGAAAAGCTTGGGCTAAAGGGCCGCATCCTCATCTCCGAGCACGGAATTAACGGCACCGTCGGTGGTGACATGGATGCTTGTAAGCGCTATGTCCGTGAGACCCGCGAGTACCCGGGCTTTAAAAAGATGGAATTCAAGTGGTCCGAGGGTAGTGCCGATGATTTCCCACGCCTGTCCGTGAAGGTTCGCGACGAAATCGTGGCATTCGGCGCGCCCGGTGAGCTGAAGGTGGATGAGAACGGCGTCGTCGGTGGCGGCGTGCACCTGAAGCCAGAGCAGGTCAACGAGCTGGTTAAAGAGCGTGGCGACGAAGTCGTCTTCTTCGATGGCCGCAATGCCATGGAAGCTGAGATCGGCAAGTTCAAAAACGCCGTCGTCCCAGATGTTAAGACTACCCATGATTTCATCCAGGAAATCGAGTCCGGCAAGTATGACTGGATGAAGGATAAGCCAGTCGTTTCCTATTGCACCGGCGGCATTCGTTGCGAGATTCTTTCTTCCCTGATGAAGAATCGTGGTTTCAAAGAGGTCTACCAGATAGACGGCGGCATCGTCCGCTATGGCGAGAAATTCGGCAACGACGGTCTCTGGGAAGGCTCCCTCTACGTCTTTGACAAGCGCATGCATCACGAATTTGGGCAAGGCTTGCAAGATCCAGGTTTTATCCAGCTTGGCCACTGCGTGCATTGCGGCAATGCCACCAACACCTTCCATAACTGCATTAACGAGGACACCTGCCGCAAGCAGGTGCTTATCTGCGATGACTGCATCCAGAAGGTAGAAACCCAGCACTGTGGGCGTCCAGATTGCGCGGAAGTAGCCGTAGCCGCGGCGCAAGGAGCAGCTCAGTAACCAGCAGGAACCTGCAGGATTTCAGCCTCTCCCTTCCCTCCCTATCTCCCCTAACTAAACAAGAAGGAGCGTGCGTAATGCCGTTGTCCGCCCCTAGAACCCGTACCACCCTGGCCGCAGCTGCGTTGAGCATGATTCTCGTGGGTGCCTGCCTCGAGGCCCCGCACGCCGCGGCGGCACCTACTGCGCAGCCGCAGGCTGAATCTGTGGCTTCTGCGTCTGGCATGCCCGTTTATGAGCAGCCGACGTCAGCCGTGCGTGGCACCGGCGTTACAAAAACTCCGGGCGAACCCATCGGGGCGGGCGGCTCTGAGCCAGGGTCTAATTTAGCGGCGGTATTTAACACCGACGAGGTCGGAACCGTATCCGGCTGGGTGTGGTGGGAAGACCAGACCTTTGATGCCACCAATCACGCGGCATCCAAACAAATCAATGAGAAGCCAGGAGCAGGTGCCACGGTTTATCTCACGAGCAAGCTTGCCGACGGCACGCTGCGCACTGTCTCCGCTCCCGTCGCCGACAACGGGCAGTACACGGTGCGCTTTGGCGAGGGACTCGACATGTCCCAGATGTACATGTGGGTCGAGGTCAATGGGCGGGTGGTAACCAGCGAGTCTCCTTATCGCACGGCGCAGCTGCGTAACTTCACCGGTGACGAGCCATGGATCCCAGTACTAGCACCCCGTACTACGGCGAACCAGGCCAGCATATACTCTGCCAACTTCGCGCTCACGGCGCCGGAGCCTGAGAATGGTGATGACATCGCCCCAGTGATCAAAGCGGATTCGCAGCGCCTCAACATCGATGAAGCGGCAAGTTTTAGCATTGACGTCGATGACCCAGAGGCCGCTGTTGGTGTAACCGGGCTGCCCGAGGGCTTAAGCTTTGACGAAGCTACTCGTACGTTCACCGGAACTCCCACGACACGCGGTTCTTATGATGTCACCGTCTATGCCACCGATCAGGCTGGTAATTCGGCCACTTCCAAGTTTCACATCGACGTCGTCAAAGCACCGAGCATCGAGGTTCCGGGTGAGAAAGCCGTAATCTTCTTGGGCCAGTCCATGCCGGAAATCGCAATGCAAAAAGATGACAAGGTTGCCTCCGTCAGTGTGACTGGGCTGCCTACCGGCATCACCTTCGACGAAGAAAACATGGTCATCTCCGGTACTCCGGAAGAAGTCGGCACGTTCGAGGTCACTATCCACGTTCGCAACACCGAAGGCGTCGAAACTGAAAAGGTAATTAGCTTCGTCGTGAAAAGCGGCGTGGAAATTACAGACTTTGCCACTACGCGCCCGCTGCGCGCTGGCGAGGAAATTGGTGCCGGCGGCCTAACTCTTGCACCGACTGTCGAGGACCCAGCGGGCGTGATTGAGCGTTATGAAATCGAGGGCCTGCCCGAGGGGTTAAATTACGATCCGCAGACCGGAAAGGTGGAGGGCAAGGTCACGACCTCCGGCACCTACCGCATCACGATTACTCCACAGGTTGACAGCAAGCCGGAAGAACCAGTGGTCTTTGACTTGGTCGTAGACGGCAAAGGCGTGGTGCGCGGCGAGCATATGCCGCAGCAAGCACCAGTAGCGGGCAAGGAAATCGCGCCGATCGGCATCGAGACTGCGGCCATGGACCCGGGCTCCAAGCTGGAGATCGTCGGCCTTCCGGAGGGCCTCTACTACGATGCCGCCAAAGAAGCCATCGTGGGTACTCCTGAGAAAAGCGGTACCGCGCAGGTAAAAGCGCGCGTGATTGACGGCAACGGCAGGGTCACCAGCGAGCACGAATTTGCGGTTAAGGTCATGGCTGAATCCGAGCCTGAACCAGAGCCTAACCCTAAGCCGAATCCAAAACCACAGACAACGCATGGTTCTTCGGTGCCTAATTCTAGCGTGCCGGTACTCGCAGCCGCCGCGCTGCTGTTGGGTCTGGTCATCGCAGGCTGTGCGGGTGGCGGATTCGGCTTTAGCTCGGCGTCTTAGGCGCAAGGAAAAACCGAGATTCACGGATTCACGGGGGAACGGTTAGCCCAGCGGAACCAACAAGATTTGAATGTCGGTGATGCACCACAGCATGAAGTTGCAGGCCATTACCCAGAAAATTGCCATCCAGGAGCGCCAGCGCAGATAGCGTTTGAGCTTGCGCACCATGATGACGGCGGTGCCCACCATTCCCAGGAACGGGATGATGACGGTGGTCAGTGCAAAGAAGCGGCGCTGGCCTTCGGTGCATAGCCAGGTGGCAAGCTGGGCGTCGCAAAGCGCCCCGCCCTGGGAGCGGGTAATTAGTGCCACCGCAAATGCGTAGAGGCCAGAAATCAGCAGCACAGTGACCATGAACCAGATAGCCTGCCGGGAAGAGCGGCGGTTGGCCGCAGCTACCGCTAGGGGATCTGGCTCATCCGCGAGCTCATCGAAAGAACTTGGCTCCGGGCGCCGCAGGTTGGCGTAGTCGGCATCAGTTGTCAGATCGTTTTCCGGATGCTCAGGCTGGAGATTCATAGGCCAAAGTCTAGTCGCCGTGGATTAGTCTGCAGTTTCGACTGAAGGCGCAGAGTCCGAAGGACGCACCAGAACCGGGACGCGCACATGCGGAAGCAGCTCGGTGGCCGTGGAGCCAATGAATACGCGTTCGAAGGAGCCCATCGGGGAAGAACCTAGGCACATCAAGTCGCCTTTCTTCCACTTCAGCGAATCCACCGCGCCAGACCAGCCATGGCCGGTGCCGATTTCGGTAGTAATCGGTAGCTCTGGGAAGCGCTCTGCCACCACATCGTGTGCGCGGTCCAGCATGGACAAGGAATGCTCGTGCCAGCCTTTGGCTAGCTTGGAGGCGACGTCGACGTTGCCGCTGACCTGGGCGTCGAAAAGCCCGTCAGCGGAAAAGGCTACGATGCGCAGCGGAACGTTCCATGTATTCGCCAGGCGGGCGGCGCACAGCAAGGCTGGGTCCTCGGAGTCGCCGCGCTCGGTGAAAGCGAAGTTGATGCGGGTCACGCCATGCTTGGAAAGCTTGATATCGCGCGGGGAAAGGCCCAATGGAATAGGGGAGAAGTGCAGCAGGGCGTCGGCAGTCGAGCCTGCGAAGAAACGGCCTTTTGGCGCGGATTGGTTAGCGCCAAGCAGGATTGCATCCGCGCCGAATTCTTCTGCCATCTCGGTCAGCAGCTGCGGGCGGGAGGGGCCGGCCAAAAGAACGGAAGGTTCTTCGTCCAGCTGGGAATCGGAGATACCCGCCGCCTCGAGTGCTTCCAGAACGCGTTCTTTGCACTTAGCCTGTTCCTTGGTGAACCACTTTTTAAATTTATTGCCGTGCTTGTTCAGCGCGGTGGTGGCCAGCGGGACGGAGATCGTGGAAACGACTCTGATGCGAACGTTGGTGGATCGGGCGAGCCACGCTGCAAAATCGATCGCTTCAGTGCCAGTGGAGGAAGGACTCCACGAAATTAGGATTCGCACAGGGTCTTTAGCGAGAGAAGCAAAAGACCTGTGTTGATAATTTTTATCCATTCAGCAATACATCCCGTGAACTGTCCGGGGGCGTAATTCTTAGCCCATTATTAGTCACGGGAGGGGCGAAAAAGAAATCCGGGTCTGCTCCGCATTACCCCTGGTTGCTTTGGTCTACATGCGGTTTCATGCCCGGTTTCTTTGCTAAGCGGGTTTTAGTTCATTGTCGGGCGATAGACGTCTGCCAACTTGGCAATCAGGGAACTCATCTGACGAGCCTCTTGCAAGTCTTTAGGTTCCATCCACTGCAGGATCTCCGCCAGGGCGGCGGCACGCTGACGGGAGACGATGTTCAGTTCAGATTCACCTAGTTGGGTCAGTGCCACGAGGACGCCGCGGCGGTCTTTGTCATCTCGGTGGCGCTCCACAAAGCCGTGGCGCTCCAATTGGTATAGGGCATTGGACGCGGTGGGCATGCGGATGAGTTCTGCCTGTGCGATGGTGCTCACGCGGGATGGGCCGCGCAGGCGCAGCTGGTTCATGAT
>ERZ1673699.2848-NODE-2848-length-10895-cov-8.540775_pt1 | contig 10895 bp, 13 predicted proteins | sample MGYA00580229_ERZ1673699 | MGnify/ENA primary metagenome ERZ1673699 (study PRJEB41218, sample SAMN15661785) | gut metagenome | host: Homo sapiens | place: Canada: London | collected 2015-08-20/2019-03-30 | study: EMG produced TPA metagenomics assembly of... | reverse complement strand
CCTCGATAATCAGTGCCCAGAGCGAACCTCCTCCTGCGGCGTCTTTCTGTGCGGGGACGTCTGCCTGCACGGGAGCTACTTCCGCAATGGGGGCTTTTTCAGGCTCCGCCGGAGCTGCCGCCGTATTTGCAGGCGTCGGGCCTGCGGAGATGGCGATGGTCAGTTCCGTATCGTCGGGTGGCATGCAGCTCGTGTCGTCGCAGAGCATCCATTCGATCTGGGCTTTGACGGAGGATTCCGGTACGGAGAGTTTCACCCGCTGTGCAAAGCGGGCCTTGCCGGAGAAAGTCCCGATCTCCATTTCGAACGTCGTGTCGTAATAACGGTGCGGGGTCGAAAGCTGTTCGACACCACCCTCGAGACTCACTCCCTGGCCGGGGGTGAAGACGATGGAGGTGGCATTGGGACCGCCCTCGTAGGGTCCCATGTCGTACATGTGGTAGGGTTGTGGTATCGACGCTTCGAGCACGATGCGGTAGGCGTCGTCCCCGAGGGGCTCCACCGTGCTCGTCCAGGCGGCGTTCTGCGCTCCGGCTGTCAGGGCGAGGAACGCCGCAACGACCGGCAGCAGGCTGCGAATCAGTTTGTACATAGTCGTAACGCGTTATATTTCGACAAATATACGGGTTTTTTGTGGAAAATTAGTACATTCGCGTAATGATTCGGATGTCACTGGTTATCCCCACCCATAACCGTGCCGCACAACTCATCGCGGCGCTCGGATCGGTCGTGCGCCAGAACCTGCCGCCCCACGTGTGGGAATGCGTGGTGGTGAACAACAACTCCACGGACGATACCGAGATGCGTTTCGGGAACTTCGCCGAGGCGCATCCGGGCATCAACCTGCGGCTCGTCCGGGAGGAGGGGCCCGGGGTGTCGTATGCCCGTAACCGGGGACTGCAGGAGGCCGGGGCGCCGCTGGTGGCTTTCATCGACGACGACGAACGGGTCAATCCGGGATTCCTGCGCGCCTACCTCGACTTTTTCGACGCGCATCCCGAGGCTGTCGTGGCCGGGGGGCGCATCGTCGCCGAATATCCGAAGGGGCGTCCCGACTGGATGTCGAAATATGTCGAGATGCCGATCGCCAACCCGATGGACTTCGGTCCCGACGTGCGTCCGTTCCCTGCGGGACGGGTTCCGGGGGGCGGTAACATGGCTTTCCGGCGTGCCGGACTGGCGGGTTACGGAGGATTCGACCCCACATTGGGGCGCGTAAACGGCGAGCTGATCGGCGGCGAGGAGAACGATTTTTTCGAGCGGCTTCTGGCGGGCGGCGAAACGATCTGGTACGTGCCGGACGCCGTGATGTGGCACATCATCCCGCCTGCGAAACTCACCGAAGCCTATTTCCGGAAGCTGAGTTATAATGTGGGGGTCAGCCAGCGGCTCCGGGCGCAGATCCACCGCCGGCTGCCGAAGACCTACCTGCTCGAACTGGCCAAATGGGCGGCGACATTCGGGCTGTGCCTGACGATGCCGCCCCGCAGGTCGGTCTGGCTGCTGCGTATGCGCTGCGGGATCAGCCGGGGGGTGTTTGGGAAATTAAGAATTAAAAATTGAGAATTAAAAATTGCGAATATGCTGTTCGCGGATATTTGAATGAAAACGGCCTGAACGAAAGTTCGGGCCGTTTGTCTTAAAACAAATATTTTTCGTTTTTGACCTTGTTCACCAGCCGGTGAATGTCTTTCCAGCCCTCCTCGCCGAAAGTCGTGCCCACGACCTCGATCACCTTGCCGGCGGTGATGGCGCCGATCGTCCCGCACTGGCGGAGCGAAAGCCCGTCGCAGAGGCCCGCGAGGAATCCGGCGGCGTAAAAGTCCCCGGCCCCGGTGGTGTCCACGCGCTTGGCTGCGGCCATGATGCCTACATGCACGACCTCGTCCCCCTGTTTGATAAGCGCCCCTTTGATGCCGATTTTGACCACGGCCAGCTCGCACATCTCGGAGATGGCCTGCAGGGCGTTCAGCGGTTCGCCTTCGCAGGTGAAGGTCTTGGCCTCGTCCTCGTTGGCGAAGACGATGTCCACATAGTCGCGCACCAGTCCGCGCAGGAATTCGAGGTTCTCGGCGACGATATTGAAACTTGCCAGGTCGATGGCGACCTTCAATCCGCACTCCTTGGCCGTGCGGGCGGCTTTGAGGATCAGTTCGTGGTTCTGCACCAGATAGCCCTCGACGTAGAGGCAGTCGTAGCCTTCGAAGATCGCCGGTTCGATCTCCGGGGCCGAGAGTTCCAGCGCCGCGCCCAGGTGGGTGACCATCGTGCGCTCGCCGTCGGCGGAGATCAGCGACACGCATTTGCCCGAACGCTCCCTGCCGCGGAAGATGACCGGCTCGATGCCGAGGTTGTCCAGCGCCTGCACGAAGAAATCGCCCGTGGTGTCGGGACCCACCTTGCCGATGAATCCGACGCTGCTGCCCAGCTGCGCCATGGCCCGGATGGTGTTGCCGGCCGACCCGCCGAGCGAGAGCGAATAGGGGAGTCCTGCCACCGATTTCGAAATCTCGGTCTGCAGGCGGGTGTCCACGAGGCTCATCGAGCCCTTGGCTAATTTGAACCTCCCCAGCACGGAGTCGGTTTTCAGGTTGACCAGCATGTCCGTAAGGGCGTTGCCGATGCCGATGACGCGTTTCATTTGATTGAGTTCGGGTATTTTTCGGTTTCTATATCGACAGTATCTTTACTAGGTCCAGCGCGCCGCGGTCGATGCCTTTGTCGTGCTTCACGGCCTTGGCGAAAGGCACGTAGACGATCTTGCCGTTCATCGTGCCGATCATCACGTTGCGCTGTCCGTCGAGGATGGCCTCGATGGCCGCCTCGCCCATGCGCGAAGCGAGGATGCGGTCCACGGCCGTCGGCGAACCGCCGCGCTGGATGTGGCCCAGGATCGTCACGCGGGCGTCGTACTGCGGGAACTCCTTTTTCACACGCTCGGCCAGCGCCGTGGCGCCGCCCGTCTTGGGGTTCTCCGCGACGATCACGATCGCCGAGTTCTTGCTCTTGCGGAAGCCGTGGTTGATGAGCTCGGCCAACTGGTCGACCTCGGTCTCCATCTCCGGGATGATCGCCGCCTCGGAACCCGTGGCGATGGCGCTGTTGAGCGCCAGGTAGCCCGCCGTGTGGCCCATCACCTCGACGAAGAACAACCGTTCGTGGCTCGACGCCGTGTCGCGCAGTTTGTCGACCGCCTCCATGATGGTGTTCAGCGCCGTGTCGTAACCGATCGTCGAATCGGTTCCCCCGAGGTCGTTGTCGATCGTGCCGGGAAGCCCCACGATCGGCACGTTGAACTCCTCGGCGAAGATGCCCGCTCCGGTCAATGAACCGTCGCCGCCGATCACCACCAGTGCGTCGATGCCCGCGGCGACCATGTTGTCGTAGGCTGCCTTGCGGCCCTCGGCGGTCTTGAACTCTTCGCTGCGGGCCGTTTTGAGGATCGTGCCGCCCAGCTGGATGATGTTGCTTACGCTCTGCGATTTGAATTCGACGATTTCGTTGAATACAAGTCCTTTGAAACCGCGCATGATTCCCTTTACGGTGAACCCGTTGAAGATTGCGCTGCGCGTCACCGCGCGAATTGCGGCATTCATGCCCGGGGCGTCGCCGCCCGAGGTCAGGATACCTATGCTTTTGATTCCGGCCATACTCTCATTTGCTTTTAAGACAAAACCGTTCAAAGGTAGTGATTCTAATTTAGAATTAAAAATTATTAATTAATAATTCCCGCTGCGCCGCAAATCTGATTCCAAACGCAGGGCGGAATCCGAAGAATCCGCCCTGCGCCGAAAAAACTTTTTATTTTAATTGCCGCTTACGGTTATTCCGCCGTTTCGCTCACGGAGTCCGTCTTTTCTCCGGCGGAGATGCTTATCGAGGCTTTTCCGTCATTTTCCATGGCCTGAACCGAGACCTCCTTGCCGCCGGAGTTGATCTTCAGCTGTCCCTGTTTTTTGTCGACGGTGATGTCGATCGCCTTCGAGGGCACGGCGATGTGGAGTATCCTGCGTCCCTCTTCGATTACGCTCTCGTCGTCGTAATATTCCAGCAGACGTTCCAGCGTCGTGGTGTCGCCTTCGATAATGAATTCTTTCTTGAACACCTGTTCGATAGCAGCGCGTTTCTTGCGGAACTTGTCGCCCACGTTTTCGCGGATTGCCACGCACGAAACGGCGATGATCGAGACGAGCCACAGCAGGAAGATGGCCAGGACGGTTTTGCCGCCGGGTTTGCGCGAGGCGATCAGGCACATCAGTACATAGATCAGCAGGATCAGCGGGATCAGTACCGCCAGTATGCCGAGGCTTGCGACCCAGATGGAGACCGTGTTGCCCAGTATCTCGGGGGCGAAGAGGCTCTCCCCGCCGACGATCACGGCGAAAAGTCCGATGATCAGGGCGCAGGCGCCCATGATGAGCCCGAAGACGAGGAATCCGGCGAAAATCTTCAGCAGGATCAGCACGATCTTGCCGAAAACAGAGACAGCCTCCGCGACGATCGGCTTGGCCCGCGAATCGGGATCGCACGCGGCCGTGGCCGCGGTGACGTCGCCGATGGACTGAGCGGTGATCTTTTCTCCGTTCATTTCGAGCTTCTGCCGCGCCGTGCGGGGCGCCGGGACGGCGAACCACATGATGAAATAGCAGATCAGGAAGATGCCGAACAGGTTGCCGAACATCGGGCTGAACCAGTGCAGGAAGGGAATCCAGCCGAAGCACGTGAGCAGCAGCGGCAGGAACAGCGTGAGCCGCACCCACACGGGGTCGATGTCGAAATATTTGCCGATGCCGGCGCAGACGCCGCCCAGCTTGGCATTCTCCGTGTCGCGGTAAAGGCGGCGGGGGATGCGCGGCGTGTCGCAGTGCAGGTCCCGGTCGGCGCTTTGGTCGGAGATGTCCTCGGCGGAGCCCATCTGCTGGATGATGTTCAGGATCAGGGGCTTCTCCACGACGCGCGTGTTGTCCTGCGCCGAGAGGATCAGCTCGGCGATGCGGGCCTCGATGTCGGCGACGATCTCCGCGCCGTCGGGCGTCTCCTTATAACTCTTTTTCAGGCTGTCGAGATAGGCTTCGAGGGCCTCGTAGGCGTCGGTGTCCATCGTGAACGCCACGCCCGAAATGCTGCATTTCTTAACCTCTTTCATGGTTGCTCGGTTTGGGGGTTAGTTGCGGCCGACACTGCCGCCGCTCGACTTGTTGATGCTGGTCTGACAGTCGCCGCTGTAGCGGATCGAACTGCCGCTCGATGCGTCGGCGTGCAGACGCTCCGTGCAGTTTACGACGGCTTTCGCCGCGCTCGAAGTGTTTACCGAGCACTCGGCGGCGACGAAGTCTCCGGCTGAAAGCTTCGAGGCCGAGCTGAGGTCGGCGGTGCACTTCGCGGCCGAGCCTTTCAGCGTGATTTTCGATGCGCTCGAAGCCTCCACGCTGCAGGAGACCGCTTCTACCGAAGCGTTGATTTTCGATGCGCTCGATGCGGCTACGGCGCAGGATTGGGCCTTGACCGAAACGTCGATCTTGGCGGCGCTCGATGCGTCCATGGCGAATTTGTCGGCGTTCAGCACCACGTCGCCCGAAATTTTCGCGGCGCTCGATGCGTCGAGGGCGCGGATGCTGCCGTTGGCCGGAACCGTCACGGTGACGTCGGCGTTCGAGAGGTTGTTTATCGACTTGTCGATCGTCGCGGTGAGCCGGCCGCCGTTGGCTTCGACTACGACGTAATCCATAACGTTGTCGTCGGCGGCGATGATGATTTTGCCGGAGGTCTTGTCGGTGATGACGACCTTGACGGCGCGTGCGGCGTCGATGCGGTCGAAGGCCGGGGCCTCGATGGTGCGTGTGACGATGTTGCCGCTGCCTTTGAGCCCTTTGCCGAAGAAGACGGACGGTGCTGCGATGCAGACGAAATAGACCGTTACGGAGAGCATGGCGCCCAGCAGGACTGCGATCAGGAGTATCTTTTTCATGGTTGTGATTTTTTGAGGTTTTTTATTGTTTGCCGTGACGAATGATGCGGATCTGTCCTACGAGTTCGTCCCATGCCTCGTCGAGCGTCGTGAGGTATTCGCGCCCCTTTTCGGTGAGCGTGTAGTACTTGCGGGGAGGTCCCTGCGGAGACTCTTCCCAGCGGTAGGTCAGAAGCCCTGCGTTCTTCTGCCGCGTGAGGATCGGGTAGAGCGTACCCTCGACTACGATCATCTCGGCCTGCTTGAGTTCGGCGATGATCTTCGGAGCGTATGAATCTTCGCGGGAGAGAATGGCGAGGATGCAGTACTCCAGAATTCCTTTGCGCATCTGCGCTTTTACGTTGTCTTCGGCCATGTTGCTATGCGTTTAACCTTTTGGGAGCCTTCGGCACGATCAGCCAGAGGATGATGTAAATCCAGAGCGAGAGCCCTCCGAAAAGGATCAGGATCAGGGTCGCGATGCGTACCAGCGAGGTGTCGAGTCCGAAATACTCGGCCAGTCCGGCGCATACGCCGGCGATGATGCTGTCTTGCGAGCGGAATAACCGCTTGTTGTCGTTCGTTGCCATATTTGTCGTTTTTTATCGGTTGCGGTGGATGTTGAATTTGCGGGCGGGTTCCTCGGGAATGACGATCCAGAGGATGATGTAGGCCCAGATCGAGAGCCCTCCGAAGAGGATCAGCAGCAGCATCACGAGGCGGATCATCGTCGGGTCGGCGTCGAAATACCGCCCCAGTCCGCCGCAGATGCCGGCGATCGAACGCTCCGTGCGCGAACGGTAGAGTTTGCGGGGAGCCGCTTCGGCAGGCTCCTCCCCGGAGGCTTCGTCCGCCGTCCCGGACTCCGCCGCGCCGCGGGGTTCTCCGAAATCGGCCGGGGAGCCCATCTGCTCCATCGTCGCACGGACCACGTCGAGCGTGATGACCCGCATGGGCGATGCGACCTTTTCGCGGAAAATCTCCGCCACACGCACCTCGATGTCGCCCATCGTTTCGGCATCGCCTTCGGGCAGGCGGCGGCGGATGTCGTCCAAATAGCTGTCCAGCACCCGGTAGGCGTCCTTGTCGAGGGTGAATGCCATGGAGCCGATGTTCGCGTTTACAGTCTCTTTCATAGTCGTATAAAGTGTTGTCGCCGTTGAATGTTTTGCGATTCCTACTATTTTGATAATGCAAATATAATACAGATTTTAGTATTATGCAATACAAAGTACTAAATTTTTTCAATTTTTTTTTCACACCTATATATAAGCCGGGGATATTCCGGTGAAAAATTCCGATATTTGGAGTTGCAATGTTGCGTTTTGCCCCTCAGTTTCGTCTTACAGATACAATGAAGGAATCCGAATTTACCTCACTTGTCCTGCCGCTCCGCGACCGCATGTTCCGCTATGCCCAAAGCCTGCTGCTTTCGCCGGCTGAGGCGGAAGATGCCGTGCACGACCTGCTGGAGCGGCTGTGGCGCGAGCGCAGCCGGTTGGAAGGGTGCCGCCGGGTCGATTCCTTCGTGATGGCCGCCGTGCGCAACCGGTGTTACGACCTGCTGCGCCGGCACCGGGCCGACAGCCGCCGGGACGATGCGGTGGCGGGGTGGGCGGAGTGCTCGGCGGCTGCCGAGGCCGACCGCTGGGAGATGCGCGAACTGGTGCGGCGGGCGCTGGCCTGCCTCCCCGAACGCCAGCGGGAGGTGCTCCACCTGAAGGATATCGAGGGTTACCCGACCCGCGAGATTGCCGGAATGGTCGGCTGTGACGAAGCGCAGGTGCGCGTGATTCTCTCCCGCGCCCGCAACGGATTGCGAGAGGTTGTGAAAAAAATGACGGACGATGAACGAACGACAAGAACGGATTGAACGGCTTGCGGAGCGCTGGTTTGCGGCGCAGGCGACCGATGCCGAGGAGCGCGAACTGCGCGAGTGGCTGCGGCAGGCGACCGATGTGCCCGACTCGCTGCGCGAGGCGCAGGTGCTGCTGGGCGGACTGGACGCGCTGGCCGGGGAGCGCTCCCCGGAGCGTTGGAAACCCCGCCGGGCGTGGCGCATATCGCCGCTCTGGGGTTTTGCCGCGGCGGCAGCCGTGGTGCTCGGACTCTTTGTCTGTGCCGAACTGCTGCGTAAACCTTACTGCTACATCGATGGTGTGGCGGTGTACGACAAGGAGGTGGCGCTGCAAACGACGGTCTACCTCGAATCGTTCTCGGCTTTCGAGGAGTCGGGACGGATGGTCGATGAACTGATCAGAAACAATTAAAAACGATATGCCATGAACAAACTGCTTATTTTCCTGGGTATTTTCATGTTGCCGGGGTTGTGCGCTTCGGCGCAGCCGGCGGATTCACAGCCGGCGGATTCCCTCCGGCGGATCGGGGATGTCGATACGGGCCCGGTCACCATGCGGCGTGCCGCCGAGGGGGATGACATGGTCCTCGAGGTGGCGGGATTCGGCATCACCATCGGCCCGTCCACCATCCAGGGAGCCTCGAAACGGAACGTGAAGAGTTATCCGCGGGTCTGCGGGTTGTTTTTCGACGGAATCGAGATGGGTTTCAACTTCCTGACCGGCACTGACTATGCGGGTTATCCGGCCGAAGCGGGGGATTTTCTCGACGTGCGGGGCGGCAATTCGTTCCACTTCGGCATCACGCCCGTCGGACTGAATGTAGGGCTGGACCGGAAGCGGAAATTCGAATTTTCGACCGGCCTCCGCTACACGGTCGACAACTATCGGTTGGCCGACAATTCGATCACGCTGGGGCGTGAAAACGGGATGATCGTACCCGTGCCGCTGGATGAGAAAGCCCGTAAATCGAAGCTGCGCGTAACGTCGCTGGGCATTCCGCTGCAATTCTCCTACGAACCGGTCCGGCATCTGCGTATCGCGGTCGTGGGGTATTGCGATTTCACGCTCGGGTCCAATGCGATCTATAAGAAGCCGAAGGAGAAGAACTCCCTTTCGGGCATCAATCCTTTCCAATTCGGGCTCGGGGGCTCGGTTTCTTACCGCGGATTCGGCGTGTATGTCCGTTATGGCGTGACGTCGCTCTTTAAGGGCAGTGCGGGTCCGTCCTGTCATCCGGTGTCGTTCGGCGTCTGTGTCTTCATGTAAAACCGTGCGGCCATGAGACGATTGATATTGATGCTGCTGGTGCTGCTGCCGTTCCTGGTCCGGGGACAGAACGCCTCGTGGAAATTCTTCGACCGTTATACGAAGGCCGAGGGTTTCACCAGCGTGCAGCTCGAGCGGAAGATGATGCGGATGATGAGCCGCCAGGCGGCGGAGAAAGGGGATGAAGGGCTGGCCAAGTTGCTGGGCGGCATCGAATATATCCGCATCGTGGCGCTCGAGAAGGGCGACGGGATGCAGTTCGTCGCCGATGCGGAGAAGCTGGCCGCCACGCCGGACTACAAATTCCAGTTGGTGATGTCGGGGACCGAGGAGGGGCAGACCACGAAATTCTACATCCGCGAGGCGGAGTTCTACAATAATTCGGAATTGTTGATGCTGACCTACGGCGCGAAAGAAACCGTCGCGGTAAATATTTACGGACGCTTCGACCTCAAACAGGTCGCGCGGCTCTCGACGATCCGGCCGAAGAAGTAGCTTTTTGTACCTTTTGATGGTAAGCGGACGGCTTACAAGAAAGGCGGGACTCATTGAGTCCCGCCTTTGCTTTGCCTATTGTCTTCGACTGGAGGTTAATCCTCGAACTTCGCCGAGAGGAACTCGCGGTTCAGGCGGGCGATATGCGCGATGGAGATGTTCTTCGGGCATTCGGCCTGGCAGGCTCCCGTGTTGGTGCAGTTGCCGAAGCCCAGTTCGTCCATCTTGGCGACCATCGCCTTGGCACGGCGGGCGCCCTCCACGCGGCCCTGGGGCAGCTTGGCCAGCGACGACACCCGGGCGGCGACGAAAAGCATGGCCGAACCGTTCTTGCAGGTCGCGGCACAGGCTCCGCAGCCTACGCAGGCGGCGGCGTCCATCGACTCCTCGGCATCGGCCTGCGGGATCGGAATGGCGTTGGCGTCGGGCACCGAGTTCGTGCGCACCGAGATGAAACCTCCGGCCTGCAGGATCTGGTCGTAAGCCGAGCGGTTCACCACGAGGTCTTTGATGACGGGGAACGCCGCCGAGCGCCACGGCTCGATGGTGATCGTTGCGCCGTCCTTGAACTTGCGCATGTAAATCTGGCAGGTGGTAGCGGCCTGACCGGGACCGTGGGCGTGACCGTCGATGTGCAGCGAGCACATGCCGCAGATACCCTCGCGGCAGTCGTGGTCGAATGCCACGGGCTCCTTACCCTCGTGGATCAGGTTGTTGTTCAGGATGTCGAGCATCTCGAGGAACGAGGTGTCGGCCGAGATGTCCGTTACCTTGTAGCTCTCGAAAGCGCCTTTGGATTTAGCGTCCTTTTGACGCCATATCTTTAATGTAAAATTCATGGTTTCGATTCGATATTAAAGTTCAACGTCAAATGGCCTTAGTCTTTGTAGTTGCGCTGTGCGGGGTGCACGAACTCGAAGTTCAGGGACTCTTTCGTGAGCTCCGGAGCCTCGTTCATGCCTTTGTACTCCCATACGGCGGCATATACGAAGTTCTCGTCGTCACGCTTGGCCTCGCCCTCCTCGGTCTGGTGCTCCGAGCGGAAGTGGCCGCCGCACGACTCCTCGCGGTTGAGGGCGTCGCGGGCCATCAGCTCGCCCAGTTCGAGGAAGTCGGCCAGACGCAGCGCCTTCTCGAGTTCGACGTTGAAGTCGTTCTCGCGGCCTACGACCTTCACATCTTTCCAGAACTCCTTGCGGAGCGCCTGAATCTCGACGATGGCCTTTTCGAGGGACTCTTTCGTGCGGGCCATGCCGACGTTCTCCCACATGATGTGTCCCAGCTTCTTGTGAATGTCGTCCACCGACTGCTTGCCGTTGATCGCGAGC
>ERZ1673699.2841-NODE-2841-length-10914-cov-4.041624_pt1 | contig 10914 bp, 8 predicted proteins | sample MGYA00580229_ERZ1673699 | MGnify/ENA primary metagenome ERZ1673699 (study PRJEB41218, sample SAMN15661785) | gut metagenome | host: Homo sapiens | place: Canada: London | collected 2015-08-20/2019-03-30 | study: EMG produced TPA metagenomics assembly of... | reverse complement strand
CGCCGAAGAGCACGTGGGTGAACAGCTGCAGAGCGACCAGGAAGTATTGGAGCTTCTCTGTGGATTCGAGGCCGCGGTAGGAAATGTAGGCGGCGACGGCTAGGAACACGATGGTGGTTGGGATGTTCACCCACAGGTTGCGAGTGAGGTCCGCGAATGCACTATTGCCGGTGAGCTGTGCCAGCAGGATGTAGAAAAAATCCACGGCCACGGCAGCTAGATTCGACAACACCAGGATGGTTGCTGTGATCAGGCCCCAGCCACCCATCCAGCCGACCCACGGGCCAAAAGCCTTGGTTGCCCAGGTGAACGAGGTACCGGAATCCGGAACACGGTTGTTCAGCTCGCGGTACGCGAAGGCGACGAGCAACATGGGGAAGAAGCCGAGCAGGAGGATCGCCGGGACGTGGTCGCCGACCTCAGAAATCGTGGGGCCGAGTCCCGAGGTCAAGGTGTAGGACGGGGCAATGCAACTCACTCCAATGACGACGGCTCCAAGCAGTCCGACGCGACCAGCGATGAGCCCTTTTTCGCTTTGCGACGGCTGGTGTGCCAGCTCATTTGCCACTTTGCGTTTACTCATGCTGCCCCTCCTCATCGTCATCCTTCGGGCTTTGTGAAGGGGTGACAAGTAGCGGAATCGGAAGACTCCGCAGCACTTTAGCGGCGCGTGGCCCCATGAACATACGGCCAGCGGTGGCAAGCCGGGACGATCCCGCGAGCAGGATTTCGTCCTCACGCCACTCAAGTTCGGCCGCAGCCTCAGCGACAGATGTGCCGGTGACAATTTCGGTGGTGGCTAAACCTTCATCAACGAGGTGTTTTGCCTGTTCTGCAAGATATTCGTTGGCGTTAGCTTCGAGGTTTTCCAATACCGTCTCAGTGATCTCGTGCGGCATAGCTCCCGCATCCTCATCGGTGTGGAAGGAGATCAAGCGCAGTTCGCTGTCGGTGTACTGTGCGGTGCGAATCGCTGTGGAAATCAACTGGCGTGAGCCAGCCAGGGTGCCGAACATGCACGACACCCGGCTGATCCGTTCAGGCGCTTGGTAGCGTGGCGGCGCAAGCGCAATCGGAATGGTTGATGAGTGCAAAAGAGCATTCGCCGAAACCCCAATGCTGAAGCGACGCAACAGGCCACCACCGCGGGTGCCCAAAATAATCAAGTCGCAACCCAGTTCCTTGGCGGTGCGGTGCAGTGAATTAGCTTCGTCCACACCGGAGACGACACGGCCGGTGGCCGTAATCCCCTCGGGGACTTTAGCCAACGCATTCTCAAGCCATGCGTTGAGCTTTCGGCTAATGATCGTCTCATGGGCAGTGAGGCGAGGATACGCACCTGAGTAGTTCTCTGAATGCGGAACCACCATGACGATCTCCAAGTCCGCGTCCCAGCTTCTGGCCAAGGCGATGCCAAGGTTCAAAGCATCAGAGCCCGCTGGAGTGGCAAGGTATCCGACCAGGATTTTCGACGGCCCACGGTCCGCAGGCTGCTGTGTTGGCTGGACCATGATCACTCTGCCTTAGTAATTAGCCAGAATGGCATTGGCAGCTCGCTCGCCCTGACGGACAGCGCCATCGACGTGCTGGTAGCCCTCATCAGCAATGTCGGAGCAAGCGAAGTGGATCGGGCCAACAGGTTGGTTCTGCAGATGGCCCCAGCGGGACAGGCCACCCAGGTCGTAGCTGGTTGCGTACGCGCCGCGGGTCCACTCTTCAGCAGCCATATCGGAGAGGTAGAACGCGATTGGCTCCATGGTCTCCGGACCCAGGTAGTCCGCCATGGCGGAAAGGATGCGGTGCTTGCGCTCTTCTTCCGGCAGGTGCCACATTTCCTCGGCGTACACATCAGAAACGAATCCGACGAGGGTGCCGTAGGTATCTTCCTCACCAGCGGTACCGCCTGCAATGTTGGCGCCACGGTTGGTGTTGTCGTAGATCTCCTGGACCAGGCGTCCCCCACCGAAACCGGTGCCGGACAGGCCCTTCTCACGCCAGAACGGGGTTTCGTAAATAGCGTGAACCTTGATCACCAGACCCATAGAGATGTGTTGGTGCGCGATGTGCAAGTCACGTGGCATCGCCGGGACGTAGGAGATGCGGTTGTACAGATTTGGTGGAACAGCAATAACAACATTCTTCGCGTGGGCGATCACTTTGTCGGAGACGACTGTGACATCGCCCGGCTTACCGTTGTTCGGGACACCGTTGCGCACGTCTGGCTTAACGTTATTCAGGCTGTCCTCGGTGGACGGGTCCGGCTGTGCCCACTGGATCTCGCGGACCGGGGTGCCCAGGAAGACATCTTCACCGAGCTCCTTGGCCATGGTCTCGGAGACGGACATCATGCCACCTTCGACGCGGCGGTCAAGGATGAAGTCCTCGTCCACGAGGTTGGAGAAGGACCCGGCAGAAGCAGCCATGAGGACAGCCTGCAAGGCGGAGAAGGTGAAGGACGGCTTGGTCAGCATGCCGGATGCGACGTAGATGGAAACATTGTCAATTGCCTCCTCATCATCAGAGAGCTGCTCCAGCCAGTGGCGGAAGGAAATAGAGTCCAGCTCGGCAGCCTTCGGGTGCGCCCACGGCTCCTTGGCACCGATCTCGGCTGCAAGGTCATCGAGGATCTTGATCAGCTTGTCCATCTCGGCCTGTGTGGACTCGGAAGCGGGGAAGACTGGGCCCTCGTATTCGTGGCGCTCACCGTCCGGGGAGACGTAGATGGACTTGCCTTCGCGGTAGCGCTGGAAGGTGCTCAGGCCCAGCTCATCCACCAGGTCAATGAGGCGGGTCTGGTCTGGGGAGATCCACTGGCCACCAAGCTCAACAAAGTGATCAACACCGTTGGCGTCACGTACACGGCCGTTCCAGGTGCGACCGCCGACGCGCTCGCGTGCCTCGAGGACTGCGACGGACTTGCCGGCCTTAGTCAGCGTGCGTGCAGCCATGAGGCCTGCTGGGCCGGCTCCGACGATGACAACATCGCGCTCAATTTCATGTTTTGGTGCGCTAGAATTCATACTTCTACTCCTGTTTCAGGGCCGGTGGGTGCCGGCCATCACGGATATGAACGCCATTCATTAAATGGTGTGACCTAGCGTACATTTGTTTTGCTAATGAAGGAAGAGTCACATGGCAAAAGGGCGTGGCCGCCCCGCAGAATCTCTGGTCAGCGCCGAAAAAATTGGTGCAGCCGCGCTCTCCCTTAGCTCGGATAAGGGGTATCAAGCGCTGACCATGACTGCCGTTGCGAAGCGACTCAATGTGGCTCCGAGCGCCCTCTACAACCACATTTCGGGCAAAGAGGAAATGCTCTATTTGATACAGGACGCGGTGATGCAGCTTGTTGATGTTAGGCCGCTCGAACAAGCCATCGCTACAGGTTCGGGCTACCGCACGGCAGTAGAATCCTGGGCGCGTTCTTACCGCGATGTTTTTGCTGGGCACACCCCGTTGATCCCGCTTATTGCAGTGCAGCCCATTGGTGCTTCCCCGCGGACCCAAGAGATGTATGAGGTTGTTGCCCAAGCGCTCATCACTGCTGGATGCCCGCCTGCGCAGGTGATGGAACGCATCATTGCGCTTGAATCCTTCATTTATGGCTCAGCGTGGGATGTCCAAGCCCCAGCCGATCTTTTTGATCCCTGCGCGATTTCCCCTGAACATTCTGCGCTGCGTCAAGCAGCGGAAGCGATGAGTGGGTACAAAACAGCAAAAAAGGGCCAGCCTGACGCTAACCCTTATGCTGACCAACCTTTTGAGGTTGGTTTGAAAAATCTTCTGGACGGCATGGCCCTCGAATAGATTCTTGCTCCCCTAGATGTTGTTGCGGATTGCTTCCGCGAGAACACGCATGCCGTCACGCAGCAGCTCCTCCGGGATGACCAGGGATGGAAGCAGGCGCACGACGTTGCCGTCAAGGCCACAGGTGAGGATGAGTACGCCGGCGGCCTTACACTCGGCAGCGACCTTGGCCGTCAGCTCCGCATTCGGCTTACCATCCTTGGTTACGAGCTCGATGGCGATCATTGCGCCGCGGCCACGGATCTCCGCGATCTCATCCAGCTCAGTCAACGAGTCGAGTTCCTCGTGGATGATCTTGCCGATTTCCTTGGCGCGAAGAGCAAGATTGTGTTCTTTCATTTCCTCAATAGCAGCGACAGCAGCAGCACATGCCACCGGGTTACCACCGTAGGTACCGCCGAGGCCACCGGCCATCGGTGCATCCATGATCTCGGCGCGACCAGTCACAGCAGACAGTGGCATACCGCCGGCGATGCCCTTAGCGGTGGTGACTAGATCCGGCTCGATGCCATCGAAGCTGGAAGCGAACCATTCACCGGAGCGGCAGAAACCAGCTTGGATCTCATCGGCAATGAACACCACGTTGTTAGCGCGGCACCAGTCCACAATTGCCGGGAGGAAGCCCTCTGCAGGCTCAATGAAGCCACCTTCTCCTTGAATCGGTTCGATGACCACGCAAGCGAGGTTTTCTGCGCCCACGTACTGCTCGAGGTAGCGGATGGTGCGCTCGGCAGCTTCCTCGCCTTTCAGTCCGTCGCGAAGCGGATAGGACATTGGGGCGCGGTAGACATCGCTGGCGAAGGGGCCGAAGGAGGACTTGTACGGCTTGTTCTTCGCGGTCATGGCCATGGTCAGGTTGGTGCGGCCGTGGTAGGCGTAATCGAAGACGGCAACACCTGCCTTACGGGTGTAGGAACGAGCGATCTTCACAGCGTTTTCCACTGCCTCAGCACCAGAGTTGAGCAGCACAGTACGCTTCTCAAAATCACCTGGGGTGAGCTCGTTGAGCAGTTCTGCCACTTGGAGGTAGCTCTCGTACGGGCTCACCATGAAGCAAGTGTGGGTGAAATGGGTGGCCGCCTCAGCGACAGCGTCGACAACGCGCTTGTTGGAAGCGCCGACGGAGGTCACAGCGATGCCGGAGCAGAAGTCGATGAAGGAGTTTCCGTCCGCGTCGACAAGCACTCCGCCGTCCGCGTCGACAATGTAGCCAGGAAGGCCCGGGTTCATGGCTGCAGCGACGCTAGCTTTTCGACGTTTATCTAGCTCAGCACTAGCCGGGCCAGGAAGCTCAGTGTTGATGCGACGCTCCTGCGGGAGACGGTATTCAAGATCCTGCATGTGCGGGTTCCTTTCCGGTGAGATGTGCTGCCCGTGCTTGATGTGGGGCAGTGGTGATGGCAGTAGTATCCGTCCTCATCCCACCCCCAGGGCAACCGACACCCTGTCCATATTTAATCCGTAACTTATACACTGTGTCCATGTCCGATGGTGTGGGTGCTGAAACACGTGGTGGAAGCGTTGAATGGCACGATACAACTGAGCTGCTGGACCTTGCATGGCTCTACGGAATCCGTGCTTTGCAGCTGTCTCCGATCGGGGATCTGAAGCAGGGAAAATTTGGCTCGGTGCAGGCGAGTGAAATCGTCGAAACTGCAGAGTTCTTCAGACCCCACTCTGTCATTTTGACCCTCGGTCTTCGCATTGATCCATTCGATAAACAGGCGATTGGTGAATATGTTGAACGGTTAAGTCAAGCTGAGGTGGCAGCACTTGGTTTTGGTACGGGCCTTCACCATTCCGATGTACCACCAGCTTTGAAAAAGGCATGCGCTGCAGCTGGACTCCCCTTATTTGAAGTGCCACGTAAAACCCCATTCGCCCTAATTTCCAAAGTGGTCGGTGGAGAGCATGCGCGGCTACAGGCAGCCGCGGCAAATGAGATCCTGGAGGCAGCTGAGGGACTGAACCGTGCGGCGTGGAATGGGGGAGTGGATGCCCTCGTCGGGCGCACGCATAACGCAGTGGGGGCGGATGTTCTCATTGGGGATAGTTCCGGGCGAGTTATTTCCTCCGCACCAGCTCAGCCCACCGAACGCGCATTGAAAGCCTTGCGTTTAGCTATCACTGATGGAGGACGCAGTCGCGCGTATCGCGCTGAGAACCGCATGATCATTGTCCAACGCATGCGAGCACTGGGTGGGAAATACTACGTGGCTGTTGTGGATTCACCTCATGCTTTGCCGCCACTGTCGCGCAGCGCGATTAAACACTTCGTCGGTTTAGCTGAAATCGTTTTGCGTGACCCTCCTGCTCTGCGCAGCGCGGAAACACAACTGCGTGGTGCTGCTTTGGAGCTGTTTCTAACCGACCCCACGACGGAGCCCGCAGTTGAACGATTATTGGATGGCGTTGCCGACGCAGATGGGATGGTGGTGCCGGTAGCGATCGTCGCTGCGAATAAAGCCGCTTCTTCACGTGCGTTGACAAGGCTCGACGAAGGGCTAGGGCTTGGGCAACAACCCCTTGCGTATATGCGGACGGCCCCCGACGGATTTGTTTTCCTGTCGCGCACCCCCATGACCGGCGAAGTTGCGAGTGAGCTCTTTGGTTCTTTTGCCACCCGGTTACGTGTTTTATCGGGGAGGAGATCACCATGGCGGGATCTCACCAGTGATGAGCTGACGTATCTTGTTGATCGCGCGCATGCCCTGCCACCTGGAACCGTGGACGAGTATGTTCCGCGAAGGCTCGACTGGGCTGAAGAGGAGACGGTACACACCGCACTGTCGCGACGCTACCGTGAAGTGTTGGCGCCATTGGCTGAGGATGATCCGGCGTTACTCGAGGCAGTTCAGGCATTTCTCCTCCACGGCTGCGAGTTCCGGGCCGCGGCGGAGTCATTGGGCGTTCACCGACATACGCTCAAAGCGAGGATCGATCGTGCAGAGCAGCGCTACGGGCTGCCACTAGACGATCCTTTGGGGCGAGCTGAGCTCCTCGTCCTGCTGAGCATTGATGCGCCCGAGGGCTAGCACAACGATCCTCATCGCGCAATGCCCCCTAACCGGGGGACGGCGCCGTGTGCACTGAAGATGGCTCGGAGGTATAGCGTTGCCTATAGAGGAAGCTGGTCTGACCACCAGCTGAAGTAACACCAAAACACAAGAAAGAACAACGAACAAGGAAGGCATGATCATGGCTGATACCAAGGGTTCTGTGAACACCACCACGCTGCTCGATTCCCTGCCCACTGGGCTGTTTATTGGTGGACAGTGGCGTGAGGCATCGAGTGGCGAATCGTTTGAGGTGTGCAACCCCGCCACGGGTGAAGTGCTGGCCACCCTTTCTTCCGCTAACAGTGATGATGCGGTGGCTGCACTGGACGCTGCGGCGAAGGTGCAAAAGGAGTGGGCGCGTACGTCAGCTCGCGAGCGCAGCGAGATCCTCACTCGTGCCTACCAGCTGGTCACTGAGCGTTCTGAGGAATTTGCAACGCTCATGACTTTGGAGATGGGCAAGCCCCTCGCGGAGGCGCGTGGGGAGGTGAAGTACGGGGCTGAGTACCTTCGTTGGTTCGCGGAAGAGACCGTCCGCCAGTACGGCCACACTCAGGAGGTGCCGGAAGGCGGCATTCGCATGGTTACTCGCCGTAAGCCGGTTGGCCCATGTTTGCTCATCACTCCGTGGAATTTCCCGCTGGCCATGGCTACCCGCAAGGTCGCCCCGGCTGTCGCTGCTGGCTGCACGATGGTGTTGAAGCCCGCTGAGCTGACCCCGTTGACCACCCAGTATTTTGCGCAGACCATGGTTGAGGCTGGCCTGCCGGCTGGCGTGCTCAACGTTGTCTGTGGCACTGACCCGGCGGCGATCTCCGAACCGCTCATTGCAGATCCGCGCCTGCGCAAGGTGTCCTTCACCGGTTCCACTGCTGTGGGCAAGATCCTGATGAAGCAGGCGGCAGACAGCGTTTTGCGCACCTCGATGGAGTTGGGTGGTAACGCCCCGTTCATCGTGTTCGAGGATGCAGACATCGACCAGGCAGTCGCGGGCGCAATGGCCGCGAAGATGCGCAATATCGGTGAGGCATGCACTGCTGCGAACCGCTTCCTCATTCACTCCGATGTTGTTGAGGAGTTCACCGAGAAACTGGTCACGGCCATGGAAGCGCTCACCGTGGGCAACGGTATGGACGATGGTGTCGATGTTGGTCCGCTGATCGAAGAAAAGGCACGCAAGAATGTGGCAAGCCTTGTCGACGACGCGAAGGGCAACGGTGCCGAGGTCCTCACCGGCGGTAACGCTATCGAGGGCGCTGGCTTCTTCTTCCAGCCGACTGTTCTGCGTGGTGCCAGCACCGATTCGCGGATCTTCCAGGAGGAGATTTTCGGTCCAGTTGCGTCCATCTACGAATTCACTGATGAGGATGAGGCCATTGAGCTGGCTAACTCCACCCCCTACGGCCTGGCATCCTATGTGTTCTCGGAGGACCCTGACCGTTTGTGGCGCCTGGCGGACGGCTTGGAATTCGGCATCGTTGGCTACAACGCCGGTGTCGTATCCAACGCGGCTGTCCCCTTCGGTGGTGTGAAGCACTCCGGTTTGGGCCGTGAGGGCGGTGCCGAGGGTATCGATGAATACACCGAAGTGCAGTACATCGGTGTGCGTGACCCATACGCCAATAAGTAGTTTTACCTGCGCTTCCGTGCGCATATAGCTGGGTGGGGGGCCGGGGTGCCGCCGGAGTTTGTGATCCTCTGTGCGTGGCCCCGGTCTATCGGTTGATAGATTCACCCCTATGTCATCGACTGATTCAACACCTGCGCCGTTGCGCGACCATCATGCAGATCCCGCCCGGGCAACTAGTCATGCACTTGGTTTTGGGCAGGGAGTAGCCCTGATCTTTGGCACCAATATCGGTGCCGGTATTCTTTCCCTCCCGTACGCTGCCCGCAATGGCGGGTTCCTCGCTTTGGTGGTGGCGCTGGCAATCGCGGGAACACTCACCACCATTTCCATGCTGTATGTGGCGGAAGTGTCTCTACGCACAAAGGAGCCACTCCAGCTTTCCGGCTTGGCGGAACGCTACCTGGGCCAAGCAGGTCGTTTCCTCGTCTTCGCTGCGATTGTGATTAACAGCATTGGTGCGTTGATCGCCTACGCCTCTGGTTCCGGTCAGCTGATGCATAACCTGTTTGGTTTGCCACCACTGGCAGGCACCCTCATCTTCTACACGCTGGGCTCCTACATCATGTGGAAGGGTCTCCAGGCAACTGGTTTTACCGAAGGCCTGATTACGAGTGGCATGGCCGTGATCATCTTTACCCTGGTGACCTGGACCATGGTGGGTCCCGGCATTGAACTGTCCAACCTGTGGGTGCTTAAGCCCTACTTCATCATTCCGATTATGAACCTGGCTGTGTTTACCTTCTTGGCGCAGTACGTTGTTCCGGAGATGGCCCGCGGTATGGCTGAAACGAAGCCGGAGGCACTGCCGAAGGCGATTATCGCCGGCATGGGCATCACCGCTTTCACTTTGGCTGCTGTTCCTTTCGCGGCACTGGGCCTACTTGGCACCGATGTGACTGAAGTGGTCACCATTGCCTGGGGCGAGAAACTGGGCACGGTTGCGTACTACATGGCCAACTTGTTTGCCCTGCTGGCCATGTTCACCTCGTTTTTGGCCATCGGTTTCACCGCGATGCGCAATGTTTTGGATATCTTCCACTGGCCAGAGGACGGCTGGCAGCGCGTGGCGGCAACAGCACTCACCGTCCTGCCTCCACTGCTCATTGCTCTGGCGGGCCTTGGTGGCTTCGTTTCGGCACTCACGTACGCGGGTGGTTTTGCCGGGGCGATCATGTCCGTCGTACCCGTGCTGTTGCTACATCGTGCCCGTAAATCAGGCGACCAAATACCGGTGTGGCAGGTCCGCGGTGTGGATCACGTGGGTATCCAAGCCACGATCATCGTGGTGTACGTAGCCGCGTTCATCTACTCGGTGGTGTCCTTGCTGGGATTTGTCCCGGCAGGGTGGGCCTAACCCCCGAAGGGGGTTAGCCCTTCACACCACCAGCGGTGAGCCCGGAGACAATCCGGCGCTGGAACACCAGAACCATGAGGATCAGCGGCACGGTGACCAAGGAACCGGCAGCCATGATGGCGGCGTAGGGGTATTCGAAGGCGCTCGGCCCGGAGAAGCGTGCGATAGCCACCGTCACCGGCTCCGTGGCGTTCGTTGACAGCTGGCGGGCCAGCATGAACTCGTTCCAGGTAGCAATGAAAGCGATGATGGCTGTGGTGAAAATGCCGGGTGCTGCTAGCGGCAGCAGGACCAGGCGGAAGGCTTGGCCACGCGTAGCGCCGTCCACACGAGCGGCCTCCTCTAGCTCCCACGGCAACTGGCGTAGGAAAGAGATGAGCGTGTACACCGTTAGCGGCAGCGCGAAGGAAATATTCGGGATGATCATGGCGCGGTAGGTACCAATCCACCCTAGATCGCCGAAAAGCTGGAACAGCGGAGTGACCAAGGCAATGCCGGGGAACATCGACGCTGCCAGGATGATGCCCGTGACCAGGCCTTTGCCCCGGAAGTTCAGGCGTGCCAGAGCGTAGCCGGTGAACACACCCACAATGACGGCCAACGCGGTGGTGACCAGGGAGATGATCAGGGAGTTCCCAATCGCACCTAAGAAGTCATTGCCCTTGTCCGTGGCCATGGCGTCGCGGAAGTTCTCCATGGTCACATGCGTGGGCCACGGGGTGGTGTCAAAGGTGTGCTTCTTGTCCCGCAGTGCGGTGACCAGCATCCAGTAGAACGGGGCCAGGCCCCACACGAGGATGAACAGCACGCCCAAGACGTGGCCGATGGATCCAAGACGTTTCTTCATCGTGCGACCTCCACTGCTGAAGCTGCCTGAGCTGCTTTCTTTGCCTGGCGCTTCTCTATCCGCCGCTGCCTGCGGGACCGCGTTTCCTCACCACCGACATCCGCGCCACCAAACCGGACGAGGAGGAAGGCGACGGTGAAGATGAGGAGGAAGATGAGCGTCGATAAGGCGGACGCCGAGTTGAAGTTGTTCTGGCGCATGTCTTCGACGACGAGCTGCG
>ERZ1673699.2834-NODE-2834-length-10943-cov-5.907605_pt1 | contig 10943 bp, 9 predicted proteins | sample MGYA00580229_ERZ1673699 | MGnify/ENA primary metagenome ERZ1673699 (study PRJEB41218, sample SAMN15661785) | gut metagenome | host: Homo sapiens | place: Canada: London | collected 2015-08-20/2019-03-30 | study: EMG produced TPA metagenomics assembly of... | reverse complement strand
CCACTACTGACATCTGTCCGAACTGGAAAATGGCTACTCCGGACCCAATGGTAACAGTGGGTGTGTTGTGTGAAGGTTTTCCGGTGGAAATGATTGTACGTGGTTACCTGTGCGGTAGCGCATGGCGGGCTTACAAAAGCGGTGTACGCGAGATTTGCGGCGTAAAATTGCCGGACGGAATGCGCGAAAACCAAAAATTCCCCGAACCGATCGTCACTCCGACTACGAAAGCAGAAATGGGATTGCACGACGAAGACATCTCTAAAGAAGAAATCCTGAAACAGGGATTGGCTACTCCGGAAGAGTATGAAATCCTCGAAAAATATACATTAGCCCTTTTCAAACGCGGTACTGAAATCGCAGCAGAACGCGGACTGATTCTCGTAGATACAAAATACGAATTCGGCAAGCACAACGGTACTATCTACCTGATGGACGAAATCCACACTCCAGATTCAAGCCGTTATTTCTATGCTGAAGGTTACCAGGAACGTTTCGAAAAAGGCGAACCACAGAAACAACTTTCTAAAGAGTTCGTTCGCGAATGGTTGATGGAAAACGGTTTCCAGGGCAAAGACGGTCAGAAAGTACCGGAAATGACTCCGGCTATCGTACAAAGTATCAGTGACCGCTACATCGAATTGTTCGAAAACATCACCGGTGAGAAATTCGTGAAAGAAGATACTAGCAATATCGCTGAACGTATATTCAAAAACGTCGAAACTTTTTTGAACAGCTGATAAGCGATAAATGACAGATAATAAATGATAGTTGATAGATGATAAATGATAGTTAATATGCAGCTTATCGCATATAACTATTAACTCTGTCATCTTCCAACTATCATTTATCAACTATCTTCTTCAACTATCAACTATCATTTATCAACTATCAACTAAAAAATGGATTACCCGCAACAACATATCAAGCCTTACGACGAAGAAGGAAAAAAGACCGAGCAAGTGGAACGTATGTTCGACAACATCGCACATGCCTACGACAAGCTGAACCATACCTTATCTTTAGGTATCGACCGCAGCTGGCGCAAAAAAGCTATTGCCTGGTTACACCCTTTTCAACCGCAGCGAATGATGGATGTAGCGACCGGTACAGGGGATTTTGCCATCCTCGCCTGCCGCAAACTGCAACCTGCCGAACTAATCGGCACGGACATCTCGGAAGGTATGATGAATGTGGGACGTGAAAAAGTAAAAAAGGAAGGACTGTCGGATAAAATATCTTTTGCCCGGGAGGACTGTACTTCACTCTCTTTTGCCGACAATGATTTTGACGCTATTACTGTAGCTTTCGGTATCCGCAATTTCGAAGATCTCGACAAAGGGCTCTCCGAGATGTGCCGCGTACTGAAACCGGGCGGTCATCTTGTTATTCTGGAACTTACCACTCCGGACCGCTTCCCGATGAAACAACTGTTTTCCATCTACTCTAAAGTCGTCATTCCATTATTGGGTAAGCTTCTATCCAAAGATAACAGTGCCTACCGCTATCTGCCGGACACCATCAAAGTATTTCCTCAAGGGGAAGTCATGAAAGGAGTCATCGCCCGAGCCGGTTTTAGCGAAGTCAACTTCAAACGGCTGACCTTTGGTATCTGCACTCTTTATACCGCAACCAAATAACCTAATAATGTAACCTTATGAAAACAACAAAATCAATTGGACTATTTCTACTCTGCATTTTTTGTTGTATCAATTTCACCTCTTGTGATCCGGCAAACAATGGAGGAGATGACCTAATATGGGATTTTGCTCCCATAGTTCTTTACATTTCAGTACAGGATGCTCAAGGCAATGACTTACTGAATCCACTCACCAAAGGCTCTATTGCCAATCAAGGAATAAAAGCGATCTACAAAGGGGAGACTTACGAAAAAGATGCTCCGCTAAACGAACGCACCAGAGCTTATATGGCCTATTTCACAGGTCTGCAAACAGGAGTAAGCAAAGACGGAAAATATTATCTGACTTTCGGGGAATTCAATGGCGATCATACATTCGATAATGAGAAAGTAGAAATAGACTGGAATGACGGAAAAGAACCATCTGTCATCACTTTTTCCAGTAAACTGACCTGGAAATCAAAGAAAGAACCCGTATTCGACCGGAAATTCTGCCTGAACGGACAAGAAATTGACCAGAAACAAGGTTTAGTAATTACCAGCCCCCCCTCTCAATCTGAACAGAAATTCGATATCGTTGCCGTAGAATATGGCATAGATGTAGAAACGGACGAAATTAAAGAAAAAATAAAAGCCGATTTAGAGAGTAAATCTCCCTATACCAATGGAGAATCATACAGTATATCTATTCAGGAAAAGAACTCCGGTACATATACATTACTCAATTCTGATGGCTTTCCTATAACAAAAAAGGAATTCGCAATCGAAGAAGCAGAAGCTCATGGTATGTATGGAATAACGACTGAAATAGCCAAAACTTGCAGACTTATTCCTCCTGACGACCAAATATACAACCATATAAAATTGAAATTAGGCATTGACGGCGAGAAGTCATCTAACACTTTCAATATCTTTATCGGCCGCCCTTATAATTTCTGGATATACGAAGATTTGACGGAATACTATAAAGACAAATACCCTGACGGTAAAGTAAAAGAAATAGTACGTCTTCTAAAAAGTAAACCCAATAACCCAACTAAGCAATAAATGATTATGGAAAAATATGGTTTAATCGGCTACCCTCTGCGACATTCTTTTTCTATCGGATACTTTAATGAGAAATTCAAATCCGAAGGTATCAATGCAGAGTATGTGAATTTCGAAATTCCCAGCATTAATAACTTCATGGAAGTTATCGAAGAGAATCCCAATTTATGCGGGCTTAATGTGACTATCCCCTACAAAGAACAAGTGATTCCTTTTTTGGATGAACTCGACCGTGATACCGCAAAGATAGGTGCTGTGAATGTCATTAAAATCATCCGCCAGCAGAAAGGAAAAGTCAAACTGGTTGGCTACAACTCCGACATCATCGGATTTACTCAATCCATTCAACCTTTATTGCAGCCTCATCACCAAAAAGCATTGATTCTGGGTACCGGCGGAGCTTCCAAAGCCGTCTACCACGGGCTGAAAAACCTGGGTATTGAAAGTATATTCGTATCACGCACCCACAAAGCCGATGATATGCTGACTTATGAGGAACTGACTCCCGAAATTATGGCAGAATATACAATCATCGTCAACTGTACTCCCGTAGGTATGTTTCCTAAGGTAGATTTCTGCCCTAATATTCCTTATGAGCTACTGACTCCAAACCATTTGCTCTATGATTTGTTATATAATCCGAATGTTACGCTGTTCATGAAAAAAGGAGAAGCACAAGGGGCTGTTGTTAAAAACGGTCTGGAAATGCTGCTGCTCCAGGCATTTGCCGCATGGGAGATATGGCATAAATAAGGATTAGAGAGAGTTTTTATGAGGAGAAAAGTTGTATATAGCATCATTATTATCATGCTGGCATTGACCGGCTGCACCATCGGAGGAAGTTTTTATATGTTAAACTTTTCATTGACTCCGAATGCCAAGATTTTGTCTAAAGATGCTGACTCTTATCCCTTCATGTATAGAAACTACCCTTTCCTACGTCCATGGGTGGACAGCCTGAAACAAGTGGATGCACTGAAAGATACATTCATCATCAATCCGCACGGAATACAACTTCATGCGTATTATGTTGCTGCTCCCCAACCCACCAGTAAGACAGCAGTCATTGTGCATGGACATACAGATAATGCTATCCGTATGTTTATGATTGGTTATCTGTATAATCGAGATTTAGGATATAACATATTACTTCCCGACCTGCAACATCAGGGAGAAAGTGAAGGCCCAGCCATCCAGATGGGATGGAAAGACCGTTGGGACGTATTGCAATGGATGAACATTGCCAATGAGATTTTCGGAGATAGTACACAAATGGTTGTACACGGCATTTCAATGGGAGGTGCGACAACCATGATGGTGTCCGGTGAGGAACAGAAACCATTTGTTAAATGCTTTGTGGAAGATTGCGGCTACACCAGTGTATGGGACGAATTCTCACATGAGCTTAAAGCTAGTTTCCACCTTCCCCCTTTTCCACTCATGTATACCACAAGCTGGCTTTGCGAGAAGAAATATGGATGGAATTTTAAAGAGGCTTCCTCACTGAAACAAGTAGCCAAATCACAACTTCCGATGCTGTTTATTCACGGGGATAAAGACACGTATGTGCCTACCTGGATGGTATATTCGCTCTACGAAGCCAAACCGGGACCCAAAGAACTATGGATTGTTCCAGGAGCGGCTCATGCAGTTTCATACAAAGAGAATAAACAGGAATACACCGACCGAGTCCGTGCATTCGTCGGGCGATACATTCATTAAACCTATTATAACAAGGAGTTTTAGATTCATAACAGAAAAAGTTTCTATATTTGCAAACGTAAAATAATCGTTATGAAATCAATATTGACTTTTATACTAGCAACTTTTCTTCTGTTCCCACTACAAGCTCAAGAGAAAGTATACACGGTGGACAACCTCCCGAAAGTTCACCTGCAAAACAAAATGCAATATGTTTGCAACCCGGCCGGCATACTTTCACAGGCAGCTTGTGACAGTATAGACTCCATGCTTTATGCCTTGGAACAACAAACAGGAATTGAAACGGTGGTTGCCGTAGTTCCATCAATCGGAGAAGAAGATTGTTTCAACTTCTGCCATCAGTTACTTAATAAATGGGGTGTAGGGAAGAAAGATAAAAATAACGGATTGGTTATTTTGTTGGTTACGGATCAACGTTGTATCCAGTTTTATACCGGTTATGGTTTGGAAGGAGTGCTCCCCGATGCGATCTGTAAAAGGATTCAAACCAGATATATGATTTCTTACCTGAAAGACGGAAATTGGGATGCCGGAATGGTGGCCGGCCTAAAAGCGACTTGTCAGCGGCTCGACGGTTCTATGGAAAATGATGCTCTCTCCGATTCGAACAGCGGTGGTTCTTTTGATTTTGTTCTTGCCATTCTTTGTTTTATTGCTATTGGCGGAGGTCTTGCTTTCTTTTCGGCACGCAAACAAAGCCGTTGTCCGAATTGTGGTAAACATCAATTACAGAGAAGCGGAAGTGCTGTCGTATCCCGAATTAACGGGGTGAAAACCGAGGATGTTACCTATACATGTAGAAACTGCGGACATACCATCATACGTCGCCAACAAAGTTATGATAATGATTACCACCACCGGGGAGGTGGCGGAGGTGGTCCATTTATTGGAGGCTTCGGCGGAGGTCGTTTCGGAGGCGGAGGCGGTTTCGATGGAGGCGGTTTCGGTGGAGGCAGCTTTGGCGGAGGAATGGGCGGTGGCGGCGGTGCCGGTTCTCGTTTCTAAAGAAAATAAGTAGAAAACAAATTATCAAATTCAATAAAAACAAGAAACATGAAGAAGTCAATTATTATCATCTTAGCCGTTGTGGCTATCCTTGTCATATGGGCAATAAGTGTATATAACGGTCTGGTTACTATAGACGAGAATGTAAGTGGTCAATGGGCAAATGTAGAGACTCAATACCAACGCCGTGCCGACTTGATACCTAACTTGGTAAATACCGTGAAAGGATATGCGACACATGAAAAGGAAACATTGGAAGGAGTTGTTGCCGCACGTAGCCAGGCAACTCAAATTAAAGTGGACGCTGCCGATCTGACACCAGAAAAGTTGGCGCAATACCAAAAGGCACAAGGTGCTGTAACATCAGCACTGGGCAAGTTATTAGCTATTACCGAGAATTATCCGGACTTAAAAGCTAATCAAAACTTCCTGGAATTACAGGCTCAACTGGAAGGAACTGAAAACCGTATCAATGTAGCGCGCAAAAATTTCAATGATGCTGCACAGGCTTATAACACCAATATCCGCCGTTTCCCCAAAAATATCTTTGCAGGAATGTTCGGCTTTGATAAGAAAGCATATTTTGAAGCAGAAGAAGGAAGTGAGAAGGCTCCGAAGGTAGAATTCTAAAAAGAGGCTAAATCGATCTTTATATTTTACATTTAGAGATACTTAGCAATATAAATAAATCTTTAGCTGGTGGGAAAAGAAGAAACTTTCCCACTATTTTTATTTATATCCACCTCACATTTTACAAAAGATGGCCCAGATAAGCATGGTTTTCTAATAGAAAAGTACATTTATTTTCCATTTAATCACAAATGTCATTTTACAGCATTAAATCATTATATTCGTGATGCAATCTTAAAGCATTCGCTTGGAAATAATCAAGTATCTGTTTCAATAGAGAATCAATTAATTATCAAATTTTCAACAACTATTTTAAGTACTAATATCGAACACTACTTTATGTCGTCTTTTTTTTCACAAAATATTTCTTTGTTATTCTTTATTCCACTCAAAAAGAGTATATTCGCACTATAAATCAGAGGTCACATTTTAGTAAATACAATATAACATGAAATACAAATACGATGTTTTTATAAGCTATTCACGCAGAGATTACGTTGATGAAAACTACAATGTAATACCTGGTAATGCCATAGCGGAAATCCAAAATGTATTCGATGAAAATGGTATTACCTACTGGTTCGATAAAGACGGAATTTACAGTGGACAAGAGTTCATTGAAATTATCACAGGCGCAATAGCTGAATCTAAGATGCTCATATTCATATCCTCCAAACATTCGAACGAATCGATGTGGACTGCAGGAGAAATATTCGAAGCCTTGGACGGAGAAAAAGCAATTATCCCTGTAAAAATTGATAATAGCCAGTATAATAAGAAGTTTAAACTTCTGATACGACCATTAGATTATATTGATTATCTGGAAAATCCCAAAAACGCATTAAAAGATCTACTCCGTGCCATTAATAAAGTCAAAGAAGATATTGCTCAAAAACAGCGGGAAGAAGAAAAGTTTAGAGAAGAGAGAGAGGCTAAAGCAAAGAAAGAAAAAATAAAAAAAGAAATCAGTGTTTTGGCAAAAGACTGCCAACGTTTGACTTTGCAACAAATAGATGTAGTCAACCAAATATTTGAAAAACAAATATATATAGGAAATACAACCAAGATATGTCCTATATGTGACAAGGAAGTATCAATATCTTCTAATTTTTGTAACAGATGTGGTTGGACTTTCCCTATATTATACTGTATTGATGAAAACAACACTTATCCTTTGGATGAAGAACAATTATCCATAGCTCGAACCAATTGGTGTAGTATAATAAAAAACAATTTAGAGCCCGAAAAACAACCTCTGAAGAGTTCCCCCTTACAAGCTACCGAAGAACATAAAAGTATGACCGATAATAAATATGCTCTACAAAATGCTATGGATGAAATAGAGACATTACGAAAATATCTCCTTGATGAGCGAACTAAAGTTAAGGAAATACAAGAAGAATATGAAAACCTTTTGAAAGTTCAAAAGAATATAGAATTGAAGCAGGAAGTTCCTTCTGCAAGAGAAATAGGAAATATAATATTAGACAAATTCTCTACAACAAATTCAAAGAAATATCAATCATTCAAGAACAAAAATGATGTATTCAATTTTGTTCGTTCCTTTTGCAAAGCAAGTTTTTTAACACTTAATCCTAGCTGTTACGTTGCAGATGTTCAATATACAGATCTAAAAGATGCATTATACGAAAAATATAACATCCATATTGGTGAGCATACTCTAAAATGCCACTCTACATTATATAAACTTGTTGATTCTATTTGGAATGAATATACCAAACACAGTAATTCTGACGCCAGTAGATAAATATTAGGTTGAACCAATGAAATATAATATAACATGAAATACAAATACGATGTTTTTATAAGCTATTCACGCAGAGATTACGTTGATGAAAACTACAATGTAATACCTGGTAATGCCATAGCGGAAATCCAAAATGTATTCGATGAAAATGGTATTACCTACTGGTTCGATAAAGACGGAATTTACAGTGGACAAGAGTTCATTGAAATTATCACAGGCGCAATAGCTGAATCTAAGATGCTCATATTCATATCCTCCAAACATTCGAACGAATCGATGTGGACCGCAGGCGAAATATTTGAAGCTTTGGATGGAGAAAAAGCAATCATTCCTGTAAAAATAGATAATAGCCAGTACAACAAGAAATTTAAACTTTTGATACGTCCATTAGATTATATCGATTATCAAGAAAATCCCCAAAATGCATTAAAAGATTTGCTCCGTGCCATTAATAAAGTCAAAGAAGATATTGCCCAAAAACAACGGGAAGAAGAAAAGCTTAGACAAGAGAAAGAGGCTGAAGCAAAGAAGGAAAAGATAAAAGAAGAAATCAGCATTTTGGCAAAAGACTGTCAACGTTTGACTTTACAACAAATAGATGTAGTCAACCAAATATTTGAAAAACAAACATATATAGGAAATACAACCAAGATATGCCCTATATGTGATAAGGAAGTGTCAATATCTTCTAATTTTTGCAGCAGATGTGGTTGGACTTTTCCTATATTATACTACATTGATGGAAATGACACTTATCAATTGGATGAGAAACAATTGTCTGTAGCGCGAACCAATTGGCGTAGTATAAATATGGTGAGCGAACTGCAGACCATAAAAAGTAATTTAGAAATTGAAAATCAACGATTGCAACGTTCTCTTTTGCAGGCTACCGAAGATTGCAATAGTATGAATGAGAATTTAAAAAAGAATGAATCTGCCATACAAAAAGCTAAGATTGAAATCAAGCAGATGCAAATCCTAAATAAAGAATCAGATTCTCGAATCAAAGAATTAGAGTTTTCCATAATAGAAAGCACAAGAGAAAATGAAAAAATAAAAAATGATTTACGCGATAAAGAGAAGCGTTTATTGTGTTCTATAGAAGAAAACAAACAATTACAAAAACGCCTGTCCGATGAACAAACTAAAGCTAGAAAAGTACAGAAAGAATATGAGGATCTTTTAGCAGAGCAAAAAGTCAAAACACAACCTCAATCAAAGCCTATCGTACCCAAACAAGAAGCGCCTTCTGTCAACAGATCTACAAATATGGCATCAGGAAATTCGTCTGTAGTAAATTCAAATAAAAACAAAGCATTCAAGAACAAGAATGATGTATTTGGATTGGTTCGAAGTTTATGTACAGGATCTTTAATAACTCTTGACACCAATATCATCACTGCAGGTTTACGTATATATCCTTTAATTCAAATCTTAGATAAAGATTATGAATTAACATATAGTGAGAAAGCAATCAGTAATCTATTTACCATAGGAAATCTTGTTAATGCAATATGGGAAAGAAAGACTTCTATAATTCCCAATACACTTCCGCCAGCTCAAAAGAAGAGAAAGTTCAGTTCTAAAAATGATGTATTCAATTTCGTTCGCCCTTTCTGCAAGGGAAAACTAATAACACTTAATACAGGTTTCTATGTTGCAGAAATTCAGTATGCTGATTTAAGAAAAGCATTGCTTGAAAAGTACAATATAAACATCAGTGAATATAGTTTAAGGTGCCATGCCACAGTCGGAAAACTGATTGATTCAATCTGGAGTGAACATATAAAATATGCATTATAATCTTGGCTTTACACGCATAGCCGTATGATAATCGAAAGTTTACTCCGGAATTTACCTGACTGTTTTTCTAGGCTGTACCAAAAAAAAGCTGTACTTTTGCAGCCGTATACAATATAATTCTATAACTCATGAGTAATCAACGATACATGATGCGTGGAGTAAGCGCATCAAAAGAAGATGTGCACAACGCCATCAAGAACATCGACAAAGGAATTTTCCCAAAAGCATTCTGCAAAATTATTCCCGATATACTGGGTGGGGACCCGGAATATTGCAACATCATGCACGCCGACGGTGCCGGAACCAAATCATCTCTTGCTTATATGTACTGGAAAGAAACAGGCGATTTGTCTGTGTGGAAAGGTATTGCACAGGACGCATTGATTATGAATATCGACGACCTTCTTTGTGTAGGCGCTGTAGACAATATCCTCGTTTCTTCAACTATCGGACGCAATAAACTGTTGATTCCCGGCGAAGTAATCTCCGCTATCATCAACGGAACAGACGAATTGCTGGCTGAACTCCGTGAAATGGGTGTAGGTGTATATGCTACCGGTGGCGAGACTGCTGATGTCGGCGACTTGGTTCGTACTATTATCGTAGACTCTACCGTAACCTGCCGCATGAAACGCTCGGACGTTATTAACAATGCCAATATCCGTCCGGGAGATGTCATTGTAGGCCTTGCTTCTTACGGACAGGCTACCTATGAAAAAGAATATAACGGAGGTATGGGCAGCAACGGTCTGACAAGTGCCCGCCACGACGTTTTCGGCAAATACCTCGCAGAGAAATATCCGGAAAGCTATGATGCCGCCGTACCTGAAGAACTGGTTTACTCCGGAGGATTAAAACTGACAGATACTGTAGAGGATTCTCCAATTGACGCAGGTAAACTGGTACTCTCTCCTACCCGCACCTATGCTCCGGTAGTGAAAAAGCTACTTGACACCTTACGTCCGGAAATCCACGGTATGGTTCATTGCTCCGGTGGTGCGCAAACCAAAGTGCTGCATTTCGTAGAAAATGTCCGTGTAGTAAAAGACAATCTTTTCCCTGTTCCTCCTCTGTTCAAGACTATTCAGGAACAAAGCGGTACGGACTGGGCAGAAATGTACAAGGTATTCAATATGGGACACCGTCTTGAAGTTTACCTGTCACCGGAACATGCAGAAGAAGTGATCGCTATTTCCGAATCATTCGGCATTCCTGCACAGATAGTAGGACGTATCGAAGCGTGTGACCAGACTGAATTAATCATTAAAAGCGAGTTCGGAGAATTCAGATACTAAAGAATGGCAGATAACAGTACCATATTAGAAAAAT
>ERZ1673699.2827-NODE-2827-length-10956-cov-19.157233_pt1 | contig 10956 bp, 11 predicted proteins | sample MGYA00580229_ERZ1673699 | MGnify/ENA primary metagenome ERZ1673699 (study PRJEB41218, sample SAMN15661785) | gut metagenome | host: Homo sapiens | place: Canada: London | collected 2015-08-20/2019-03-30 | study: EMG produced TPA metagenomics assembly of... | reverse complement strand
TAACGGTGGCCTTGAAAGGGAATAATCAGTGGCCTTGAAAGCTGCAAATATTCATCCAAGGCAGACTCCCCCTTTTTTCCATATATTTTAATGCGCTTTATCAGAGAGGAACCAAGAGTCCCAGAAACGTCACCCATCTCGATGAAGCTGGTGATGTTTTGTTGGGCTATTTCAACACAATCATCTACTACGCAACTTCCGAGTAACTGCTCTGGGTCCGACTGTTCAACCTGAAGAACCTCTACCAGCAAGCCGTTGGCAATTCTTCAAATACTTGGAATCCTGCTGGCGATCTACGCGGTCCGCATCCTGCTCGACTTCATCCGTCAAGAGCCATCCGCCACCCCTCGTTGACCGGCACGTAGCTAACGTCAATCACGGGGAACAGCGTTCTAGACGCCTAGATGACTGTGAGTGATCAAATAAAGGTGTTCGGCGTTGGCACTTGTTTCTGCATACTTTCCCGCACAATGGGATTAGCGGCATAATATTCTTGAATTGTCTTTTTGCTGATAATCGTGCCGCATGGAGCGGAAGGCGGCAAATCACCGCGCGCGATTTTCCAAGGGCTCTCAGCGTGCGTCCTTATGCTTAGCTCATTTCCCGTACGAGACGACAGCACCGCGCACACTGCATCTATGGTTTGCTTTTCTTCTTCAGAAAGCGTCTTTCCACAGTCGTTCACAGGAAGCTCGCCTTCACGGATAAGGAATTTTCCCCTGTGCTGCGCATACAGTTCACGACATACAGGGCCGCCACGCCATGCTTGGAAATCTTCGTCAAAAAGAGGATGTCCACGACGAGCCAAAGATTCCGCCTGCGAATAGAACGCGAGCTTTTGTAATTTCATAGTGGTCATTGCTCCACAGCGTTTAAGAATGTACGCCGCGACATCCACCACAGTTGCCATGTCAATCCTCCCCTCATATATATGAAATCTGAAATCAGTCTAGTATAGTGGATGGCCATGGACGCGCCCCTTACTACCATCAGCCTCGGCACTATCAGTCGGAACAGAGCGAACAATGCTGGGAAAATATTACGTGCAGGAGCACAATCAGTTTCGCCGGAAGAATACCAGCTCGCTATCGATACAGCACAAGCTTGGCGTGATCAGCATATCGAAGCCACTCAAGAGTGTTTTTCAGAGGTCTTAAAGTGCTCAAATTATTTTGCCGAATCCGTCTGCACTTATCGTCTCAAACGAATTGCTTCCATCATTCGTAAACTGCAACGCGCCCAAACCCACCTGAAATTAGGCGAATTGGATGATATCGGAGGATGCCGTCTGATTTTAGAGACCAATAATCAGGTCCGTCAAGCGGCTGAAATTCTGAAATCTCAAATCCCTCTCAAGAAAGGCAGCGGAGAGAAGGACTATATCCTCAATCCGCAAAAGTCCGGATACCGATCCCGCCACCTTCTGTTCAAACCTGAGACTCAAACAGGCTCTTATCAAGTGGAGGTACAGATTCGAACACAGCTTCAACATTACTGGGCAACAGCTGTTGAGGCCGCTGGAGAAATCTATGGCACCGAATACAAAAGCCCCGAAGTTCGTAGACAGGCCGTAGGGCCTGAAGACCAGGAAAGGATTCAATTCTTTCAAATTGTTTCCAGCCTATTCGCTCTCGAAGAGGGAGCCCCGCAGGTTCCCGGCTTTGAACGCAGCCAAAAGGAATTGGTAAAAGAACTTCAGACGCTTGAATGCTCATCATGCTTATTGGATGATTTGGCAGCGTCCACAGACAGCATCTTCCCTTTGAATCCTCCAACGGATAAAGCGGCAACGCTGTTTCTCCTCAAACTTTCTCGCGAAGATCAACTCCTTGATATCGAGTCTTTCCGCCAAGATCAGCTTTCTGAAGCATTGCAAAAATACGGCGATCTTGAAGACCGAATTGAGGCAGCGACCAATAAGGGAACCGAATTCGAATACAACAATGTTGTGTTGGTTTACGCCCAAAATCATGAACAGTTAAGCATTGCCTATCCAAACTATTCAGCTAATGTCAGCCACTTTGTGGACAAGGTCGGAGAATATCTGCAATAGTGTACGTTCAGTCAAGCCGACGTTTCGCGATGAGAACGGTGTCTATGCTGAACGCCAATAATGTTCAGCATAACTGGCGACGGCATGCAGATTTATTCGACAAAAGCATCAAGTAGAGCAGCGTGATGATACTCAATGATGATGTTTCATGAGGGGGGCGCCGATAATACCGGCAATCACGATTCCGCCAAGAGAAATCCGCGCGGCCGATATAAGGTTAGACGCACGGATTCCTTAATCATGCAGACTGTAGGATACTGAAAGGCAGATGCCGCGAGAACCTGCCAAGAGATAAGAAACCACGGAAGGAAACGACGAATTTTGTTGCACGATTCCGATTTTCGTGGCAAATTTCGAATCGTGCAACATTTTTTCTGTCGAAACACGATTCTCCCACCTATTTCATGCCCCCGAACCGGCTTTTCCGGCACTTTCGTGCGAGTACGGGGGTGTGCGATGTAGCACGATTCCAAAAAACGGCCGAAAAATGGAATCGTGCGACATTTACGGGACACAGAACGTGCCAAAGCGGCCGGAGGCATGCGACCATGGCAAGAAAAACGCGTCCAAGACTCCATCCCTTTCATCTATTTGACGTTCCGGCCCTCCCCTATCAGGAACAAGAACCAAGAATCCCGAAAACGTCAGCATTCCGATCGAAACAATTCCCATCCCGATATGAGAAGGGGGACATCGCAAAAGCCTCCACACACAAACAGAAAACGTCCAAGGCAACGTCCCAGATTTATGATGTTGCTCGCCTCAAAAATACATCAAAACATCCGTTCCTTCTCTCAAGAAGGAATCAGCAGAGACTGAAGCATAATGAAAAAGGAGGAGCCGACGCATCGGCTCCTCCTAGGTGTCGCCCGAAGGCTTCCACCACAATTAAATTTAGGAATCTGACCTTCCTTACCTATCTTTCATAATTCTGACATGTAAGAGATAAATCTTACATGTCAGAATTATGAAAGGTTATGAAAGGAAAGCGATGTTACCAGATCGGGAATCTCTGACTGTCGAATTCAAAAGCGAGCAGCGCCGCCCGCAATCAGACGATGAAATCGTAGATAACGTCGTTGCCCTCGCGAACACACAAGGCGGCACGCTCTATCTCGGAATCGAAGATAACGGCATAGTCACCGGCGTCTCCGAACAGCATTCCAATATCAATGGACTCGCGGCCTTCATATTCAACAAAACCGTACCGCAGCAGACCACCCGAATCGAGTCTTTTCACGAACATGGCTGCCAAGTGCGAGGTGGTGACGTTTTCTTGGACTTCCCGACCGGGAGGAGAACCCCCTTATGGCGAAGTACAGCAAGGAGCAGCGCGACAGGGCCGTGGACCTGTACATCAGATACGAGCGCTGCGCCGCGGACGTGATACACGAACTCGGCTATCCCAGCAGGGGGATGCTGCCGGTGTGGTACCGGGAACGCCTCGAGGAGGAACGCACCGGAAGACGGTCCACTCGCGGGAAACGGTACCGGCGGTACACGGACGAGCAGAAGCGGGCCGCGGTGGACCATTACCTCGGACACGGCAGGCGTCTGAAACGCACCATGCGCGCGCTCGGCTATCCGAAAAGCCATGAGCTGCTCACCGCGTGGATCGACGAGCTCGCCCCCGGCCGACGCAAGCCGGGGCACGGCCCGGTTCCCGAGGAATTGAAGCGGAAGGCGGTGGTCGCGGTCGCGTCCGGACGGCTGAAATCACGCGGGGCGGCCGCCGAACTGGGCGTGGAGGCGTCCGTCGTCGGGAAACTGGAAACGGCAGATGCTCGCCGGATCCAAGGAGACGCACGTGACGAAGACACCTGGAGAGAAGCCCTCGACGGCCGGGGAGGGGAAAACCGGCGTGGAGCCCTCTACGCCGGCGGCCATGCCGCCGGCCGCCGCCGGCCCGCGGGACGCGGCCGGCCTGGCGGACGCGGTGGCGGCGCTGGAGAAGAGGCTGGCGGAGATGCAGGCCCGTCTGGACGAGCTGGATGCCGACGTCGAGCGGCAGCGGCGGGAGAAGAGGGAACTGGACATCGAGATCGCGATCCGGAAGGGCGTGATCGAGCTGTTGGGAAAAGAGCCGGGCGCAGTCCCGGAAAACCTGACCAACCGAGAGAAGGCCATCCTCGTCAAACAGACCAGTGAGAAGCTCGGCGTGACCGCCAGAAGACTGCTGCCCATGGTCGGCATCGCGCGCAGCACATACCACTACCAGATCAAGGCCATGGACAGACCGGACAAGGACGCGTGGCTGCTGCCCTTGGTCGAGGAGGCGTTCGAGAACGGCAAGCGCGGGTACGGGTACAAGCGGATCCACCTGGAGCTGAAGGGCATGGGCGTCAGGGTATCGGCCAAACGGGTCATGCGGCTGACGGCCAGGCATGGCCTGGCGCCCCTGTTCAAGAGCGCGAAGCGGTACAGCTCGTACAAGGGCGAGCCCGCCAAGGCGCCGAAGAACCTGGTGAACCGCGACTTCCACGCCGAGCGTCCGAACATGCTGTGGGTCACGGACCTCACGGAGTTCTCGATTCCCGCGGGCAAGGCCTATCTGTCGCCCGTGATCGACTGCTACGACGGGCTTCCGGTCGCGTGGACGATCGGCACCAGCCCGAACGCGGCATTGGCCAACGGCATGCTCACCGACGCGTGCTCCACGCTCGGGGACGGGGAGAAACCAATCATCCATTCCGACCGCGGCGTTGGCCAACGGCATGCTCGCCGGCGCGTGCTCCACGCTCGGGGACGGGGAGAAGCCGATCATCCATTCCGACCGCGGCTGCCACTACCGGTGGCCCGAGTGGATCCGCATCTGCAAGGACAACAACCTGACGCGTTCGGTGAGCGCGAAGGGATGCAGTCCGGACAACGCCGCCGCGGAGGGGTTCTTCGGCCGGATCAAGCAGGAGTTCTTCCACAAGCGCAGCTTCGCGGGCGTCTCGATGGACGGGTTCATAAACATGCTGGACGGCTACATGGTCTGGTACCGGGACAAGAGGATCAAGACGGAGTTCGGACACGGGCATCATGGAGCGTCGACGCGGGCTCGGTCTTGTGGCATGATCGGTGGTGATGGAATCAATGACGAGTCCAACAAAACGGCACCGGCCCCATCGGCCTAACTTCTATTGAACAGACACACGTTTTGTCAATATGGGTGTTCGCTGGTGCGTTTCACCGGCTGGGTGGGGTCCGGTTCCGGGCGTATGCCAATTCCGTGATGGGTGCCGGAATTGTATCGTTGGAATGCCGAGGCATTGGACATGCCGATGCGTCATATTCCGCTGAGCGTGTTGATGATGGCCGGGATCCGTGACATCCTGATCATCAGCACACCGAAGGATCTGCCGAACTTCCAGCGGCTCCTGGGCGATGGCTCGCACTACGGTATGCGGTTCTCGTACAAAGTGCAGCCGTACTTTTCGGATAGCCAAGCATCCGCATGGTGCGGCTGAGCCCCCGCCGTACTCGAGGTAATGCTCCACCGCGACTCGTTTCCGCCCGTCACCGTAGCGCCTGTAGCGTTCGCTCCGTCCGGAGGGAACACCGGTGCACTCCTCCTCGAACCGGTCCGCGCACCACGACAGCAACACGCCCTTGCCGGGATAGCCGAGCTCGCGGATCACGTCAGCGGCGCAGCGTTCGTATCTGATGTACAGGTCCACGGCCCTGTCGCGCTGCTTCTTGCTGCACTTCGTCATAAACAGGTTCTCCTCCCGACCAGGGAGTCCAAGAAAACGTCACCACCTCGGTTTAATAGAGCTTTGCTGATTTAAAACGCTATTTATTGTTATGTGAATTTTGTGAAAAACTATTCATAAAGTTGACATGTTGTAGTATTTGTAATATTCTAATTGGATTTATTAGTGGCAGTACTTGAAGGCAAGGACGAATTATGGCGACACAGGAGCAGATTCGTGCTTTGCTAGAAAGCCATGCTGAGGGAGACGATAAGCGTTTCACTGCAGTGGCGCTCCAACTTGCTGCTCAAGCTGCGCGGAATGGGCAAAGTCGTTTTGCTGGTGAACTTAAGCATTTGATTGATTCTATGCGTGGTGGTGTTAAGAATAATTTGAGAACCGCTACTATTGCTTCTGATGTCCAATCTTCCTCGGATAGCATATCGGGTTACGTGTCTGTATCTTTTCCAAATGCGAAATTGTCCGAGTTGGTATTATCGGATCAAGTTAAGGGTTCTGTACGGCGTCTTTTGCTTGAACAGCGTCAGCGAGATAATCTCAAGCTCCGTGGCTTACGCCCTGATTCGCATGTACTTCTTGTGGGTCCTCCTGGGACCGGCAAAACAAGTACGGCACGAGTAATTGCCGGTGAGCTAGATTTGCCTTTGTACACGGTTCGTCTAGAAACAGTTATTTCAAAATATATGGGTGAAACCGCAGCTAAATTAAAGGCTATTTTTGATTTCGCTGCCATTTCCCGTGGAGTTTATTTTTTTGATGAGGTGGATGCGTTAGCGGTGAAACGTACCGCTGAAAATGATGTAGGTGAGATGCGTCGTGTGTTGAGTTCATTCCTGCAATTCATGGAGGAAGAAGCCACTGAGAGCATAATCCTTGCGGCTACGAATAATCCTCAGTTATTAGATCTTGCACTTTTCCGTCGTTTTGATCTTATTATCGAATATGGTCTGCCTGATTCGCAAGGTGTTAAATTACTTATACAGAATCGTCTTGCAAACGCATCTTTTTCTCGGATTGCATGGAGCAAAATATGTGAGGATGCGGTTAACCTCAGTCCTGCAGAAATCTGTCTTGCGGCCGAAGATGCGGCAAAAGATGTTATTCTCTCTGGACGTGAGAAAATCACTACTAAAGATTTATCCAGTGCTTTGGCTCGGCGTCGTTCAATTATGACTCGTTATACAGAATAAGGATTAGGGCGAATGTCTGAAAAAGCTTATAAAGATCATATTATTGTTCATGCTTTGCCAAGTTCAGAAGAATTCTCTCCTCGCGTTGGCGGTGGCAATAAACGTAGCCCATTCCAAGGCAATAGATTATTGCATGGAAAAAGACTGACGGACGAATATGAAAGCGCGATAGAACAACAGCGGAATCATGCGGATAGTGGGTATCGTATTACTTTTTCGTCATTCCCGGGTGAGGATTTGCCGTTGACCTCGTTGGAGAAAAACTCTGATGGGGGACCGCATTTATTGTCATCTTACAAAGAGAAAAATGAAGATAGCGATGTCGATTTTACTGGAACAATGCGTGCCACGATTTATGTCCCTAAAGGTCATAAGGAATATATAGAGAAAAAACTTCAGAGATATACACAAGATGCAGCCGATAAAAAAGATAAGCTGCGCAACTCACAACTTATAGAGAGCATTTCTGTTATTCGCACTGCTACTGTTCGTGATCTCTGGACTGATGCGGCAGAGGAATTTCCTACTGATGGCAAGGAACATTGGTGGGAGGTATGGTTAGTTGATTCAAGAAAGACAACTCTTACCTGCTTTCAGAATTTCGTAGAAAAAAATCATCTTCAAACAAGCGGGCAATATCTTAGTTTTTCTGATTGTTCCGTCATATTGGTCAAAGCAACGATTAATCAGTTTGAGGAAGAGGATAATCTTTTAGGAATCCTTGCTGAGCTACGGAGTCCTCATGATACGGCGAAATTTATTGAAAACTTGACACCGTCTGAACAGAGAAAATGGGTTGATGATGTGTTATCTCGCTTAACGCTTGCTGGAAAAAATTCGCCAACAGTTTGCATATTGGACGGTGGTGTTCAACGTGAGCACCCGTTGCTTGTGGATTCTTTATCGAAGGATGCGGTTTTATCTGCACGTCCGGGATCGTCTGATCAGAGGTGGCTTCCGGACCCTCCGTACATCGCGATCCGTAAAAATGCTCATGGAACTGAGATGGCTGGTCTTGCATTATATGGGAATCTCGATCAAGCAGTGCAATCTGATGGTCCCGTTAGGCTTAATCATCGTCTTGAATCCGTTCGCATTCTACCTATACAAGGGGTAAATGATCCTTCGCATTATGCCAGTATTACTGCGTCAGCAACTAAGGCTATAGAAGAATCACCACAAGGGAATACTCACCCTCGCACATATATGATGGCCGTTACTAGCGATAAGCGTGATGATGATTCCGAATATTCTGAGGGGCGGCCTACTTCATGGTCTTCCGCCATAGATGCTCTCAGCTTCGGACGGTCGATTGAATATCAAGACAACGATGAACATTTCGCTATATTGACACGTGACTCTAATAAAAAAGTCCCAAGATTGTTCATCATTTCTGCGGGTAACATAGATCCGCAAAATAAAAACTATGATGGTATTAATCCACATGACGAATCTGATACTGAACCAATCGGGGATCCTGCTCAAGCATGGAACGCTCTTACTGTAGGAGCCTATGCGAGCGACGATAAAATTCCCTCGGAGCCAAGTTATGAAGGCTATTCTCCTGCGTCGAAGTATGGAGACTTATTAGCTACCAGTCGTACTTCTGTAATGTTTGACGGGTCATGTTGGCCAGTGAAACCAGATGTGGTTGCTCCAGGCGGCAATTACATGACGAGTTCCACCGGGACTCTGGATTTTATCCCTGGCTCAGGCATTCTTACGACAAAGCCTGTTTATGCGGGCTCGGGCTTCTTCACTCTCACGAAAGACACTTCTGCTGCTACTGCGCAAGTGGCAGCTATTGCAGCGAGCATACAGGCTAAATACCCTCACCTGCGGCCGGAAACAGTGCGGGCTTTAATTGTGCATTCCGCTGAATGGACTGATGAAATGCGTAAGCAGTTTAATGAAGATGCTGAAACATGTTTACGTCGTTATGGCATGGGCGTACCTAGTGCTGAAAGAGCTTTATACTGTGCTTCTAATTCTCCGACGTTGATTGCTGAAAGTAAGATCAGTCCATTCTGGGATGATCCCAAGACCGATAACCATAATCACACGTCGCATGAGATGAACATTCACCAGTTGCCATGGCCTGAAGAGGTCCTTGAATCGTTGGGGAATAGCATAGTTCGCTTGAGACTGACTCTTTCTTACTTTATCGAGCCAAATCCCAGTCGTCGAGGCTGGAAAGGACGCTATGCATATCCTTCTTTCGGCCTTCGGTTTGCTCTTCAGAGGCGGAATGAAACTATAAATCAGTTACGTAGCCGAGTAAATGGTAAGGTTTCAAATTCTGGGAATAGAACCGCTAGACGTGCTAAAGAGCATTTCATTCTGTCGGATAAGCAAGAGCACGCGCCAGGGTCTATTCATTCCTGCATTTGGGAAGGCCCTGCTATCGATATAGCGCATGCTAATGCAGTGGCGATTTATCCTACTACGGGTTGGTGGAAAGAGAGGCCACAATTTGACCAGAGTCAGGAAGGAGTGAATTATTCACTTATCATGAGCTTGCAGACTGCGGCGACTGATGTGGATCTCTGGACTCCTATTAATAATGCTAATAAGATTATTTCTCCTGTCACTTCTTCTATTGAATGGTAGTAAACGAAGTTATTTGTTCTGAGCTATAAGTAATTAATTCGGAATAGCGGAAATCCGCACGGTTGTTGTGTCGATGGTGGCGGCGAGCAGTACCTGTCGGATGAAGTCGAGTAGGTTCGGGTCTCGTGGATTGTCAGCAGGACGCACCGAGAATCTACAGAATCGCTAAGTGTGCTGGTACGTTGTGTTTTTGATATGCATGCTGTTCGTGCCCGTGTCCTAGCTGCTTTCGCCCATCATGATTTCTTTCTCTCGTTTGTCCCTCCCGAAAAATCTACGGGGTGAAACGACTGCATGGGGGGGTATTTGTGTCCCAAAGATTGACAATCTTCAGAATGGGTAGTGCCCGCTTCTTTGCGCAGATTGGCTGTTGGCCAGCTGTTGGCGTGACTTTCATGCCGCTGCGCCTAGGTTGTCATCGAGCCGGGACATGTCCATGTATCGCCGGTCCGACCACGAGCGTGAGGTGACGTAGCGGATTCTGGCGCATACGAGCATGAGCGCGCTGTTGGAGTCGGGGAAGCTGCCCACGACCCGGGTGCGCCGGCGGATCTCCTTGTTCAATCGCTCGATCATGTTGTTCGTGCGCAGCTTGATCCTATGGTTCGCGGGGAACTCCGGCAGGAGATAGGTGGTGGTCTCGCCGACGCCCTCGCGGAGGCAGTTCGCGGCCGCCTTGAGCTTGCGTTCCTCCATTTCGCCCGCGACCGTCCCTGCCTTGGCCATGGCGGATTCGCGGTTTTCTCGCGCGAAGATGGGCTTCAGGGCGGCGGACGCCCATTCCCTGTGACTGGGCGGCGTCTTGGAGAGCACGTTGCGCATGAAGTGCACCATGCACCGCTGGTATTTCGCGTTCGGCAGCATCGAGTTGACCGTGGAGACGAGTCCGGCGCACCGGTCGCCGACCACCAGTCTGACGCCCCTCAACCCGCGTTCGATCATGCTTCGGAAGAACTGCTCCCAGCTGGCCGCGTCCTCGCGCATGCCCTCGTCGACCGCGATGACCTCGCGCCGGCCCTCCGTGCTGACGCCGATGGCGACGAGGACGCTCACGTTCTCCACGTGCCCTGTGCCACATGCCGTCCACGAACACGTACGGGTACTCGGATTCCAACGGGTGTTTCCGCCACTCGTCGATCTCCTTGTAGATCTTCTTGAGTTTGTCGCTCAATGTCTGGGATGGCATCCGCTCGCCCCACAGCAGCTGGCTGATGTCGTCCACCCTGCGTGTGCTCACGTCCGCGAGGTACATCTCCATCAGCGCCTCCTCGACGCTGGATTCGCGCCTCCGGTAACGTTCGATCACCGCCGACTCGAACAGGGCGCCCTTCAATTTGGGCACCTTGAGTGTCTTTCGTCAAATAAATCTGCGTGTCGTCACCAGTTAATCTGAACACCATCG
>ERZ1673699.2812-NODE-2812-length-10989-cov-5.566856_pt1 | contig 10989 bp, 6 predicted proteins | sample MGYA00580229_ERZ1673699 | MGnify/ENA primary metagenome ERZ1673699 (study PRJEB41218, sample SAMN15661785) | gut metagenome | host: Homo sapiens | place: Canada: London | collected 2015-08-20/2019-03-30 | study: EMG produced TPA metagenomics assembly of... | reverse complement strand
CGATCGGGCAGACCATCCGCGCGGGGGAGCTGATCGGATACAACGCCGAAGCCGAAAACGGCGAGGTGAAACTCTTCGAATTCGAACTCTGGAACAACGGCAAGCCCGTGGACCCGGAGGGATACATCGTCTTCTGACAAACGCATGAAACAACGACTTGCCATACTGGGTTCGACCGGTTCGATCGGCGTGCAGACGCTCGACATCGTCCGCGAGAACCCCGACCGGTTCGAAGCCCGCATCCTCACGGCCAACCGCAACTGGGAGAAACTGGCGCAGCAGGCCCGGGAATTCGACGCCGACACGGTGGTGATCGCCGACAAGCGCCATTACGCCGCCCTGAGCGACGCGCTGGCCGATACCGACACGAAAGTTTACGCCGGGGACGAAGCCGTGGCGCAGGTCGCCGGAGGCGGCGGCAGCGAAGTGGTGGTCAACGCCCTGGTGGGCTATGCGGGGCTGGCGCCCACGGTGGCGGCCATCGAGGCGGGCAAGAAGCTCGCGCTGGCCAACAAGGAGTCGCTCGTGGTGGGCGGCGCCTGTGTGATGCCGCTGGCCCGGGAGCGGAAAGCCCCGGTGATCCCGATCGACTCGGAGCATTCGGCCATCTTCCAGTGCCTCGTGGGCGAACGCGCCCCGGTGAGAAGGCTGATCGTGACGTGCAGCGGCGGCGCGTTCCGCAACCTCGCGGCCGAAGAGCTGGCGAACGTCACGGTGGAGCAGGCGTTGCGCCACCCCCAGTGGGACATGGGCGCGAAAATCACGATCGACTCGTCGACGCTGGTCAACAAAGGATTCGAGGTGATCGAGGCCCACTGGCTGTTCGGAACCCCGGCCGAGCGGATTTCGGTACTGATGCACCCCCAGTCGATCGTGCATTCGATGGTCGAATTCGAGGACGGGGCGATCAAAGCCCAGCTGGGAACCCCCGATATGCGCATGCCGATCAGCTTCGCGCTGATGTTCCCCGACCGGGCGAACCGTCCGGGCGAGCGGTTCAACTTCCTGAACCATCCGCAGTTGACCTTCGCCGAGGTGGACCGCGCGAAATACCCGGCGCTGGAGATCGCCTACGAGTGCCTGCGGCGCGGCGGCACGGCGGCCTGCACGATGAACGGGGCGAACGAAGTGGCGGTAGCCGCGTTCCTTGCCCGCAGGTGCGCGTGGCTCGACATCGTGCGCGCCATCCGCCATGCGCTGGAACACGCGTCGTTCACCGCCTCGCCCACCCTGGCGGATTACGCCGAAGCAAACGCCGAAGCCCGTGCGCTGGCGGCGAAATTCCTGAAATTGTAACCACATTCCGACAATGGATATTTTAGTCAAAATCATTCAGTTCTTCCTCTGTTTCACCATCCTCGTGGGCATTCACGAGCTGGGACACTACGTCATGGCGCGGGTCTTCAAAATCCGCGTCGACAAGTTCTACATCTTCTTCGACCTGGGATTCTCGCTGTTCAAATTCCGGCGCGGGCACACCGAATACGGGCTGGGCTGGCTGCCGCTGGGCGGCTACTGCAAGATCGCCGGCATGATCGACGAATCGATGGACAAAGAGTTTCAGAAACAGCCCCCGCAGCCCTGGGAGTTCCGGTCGAAACCCGCCTGGAAGCGTTTCCTGGTGATGATCGCCGGCGTGGTGATGAACGTCGTGCTGGCCGTCGCCATCTACATCGGCGTCTGCTACACGTGGGGCGACACCTACTTCTCGAACGAGGACGCCAAGTGGGGCTACAACTTCAACGAAGCGGGACACAGCCTCGGATTCCGCGACGGGGACCGGCTGGTGACCGTCGACGGCGAGGCGGTGGAAAACCCGGCGGTGTTCCTCAACTCGCTGCTGATTACCGAGGGCGACCGCCGCGTGGTCGTGGAGCGCGACGGAGAACAGGTGGAACTGACGCTCCCGCTCGCCGAGCTGATCGCGATGCGGCAGACAAAGGGGTATGAGAAGCTCTTTACGTTCCGCATGCCTTTCCTGATCGACAGCGTCGTGGCGCCGACCGTCGCCCGGTTGCAGAAAGGCGACGAGATCGTCGGGATCGACGAGATGCGGGGAACGGATTTCCGCAATTACGGAGAATACCTGAAAATGCGCGCCGGGGATTCGGTGCAGCTGACGGTGCTGCGCGAGGGGGACATGCTCTTCGAATACAAGGTGCCGGTTTCGGCAGAGGGGACGCTCGGCGTCATCGTGGCACAGCCCTACACGCCCCGCGTGCAGAAATACACCTTCTGGGAGTCCATTCCGGCAGGTTTTCACAGGGCCGGCGACATGATCTCCTCCTACTGGGACCAGCTGAAGATGATCGTACAGCCCAAGACCAAGATGTACGAGGAGCTGGGCGGGTTCATCGCCATCGGCAGCATCTTTCCCTCCACGTGGGACTGGCAGGATTTCTGGCTGAAGACCGCCTTCCTGTCGATCATCCTCGCCGTGATGAACATCCTGCCCATCCCGGGGCTCGACGGCGGACATGCGATCTTCACCTTCTGGGAGATGGTGACGGGCCGCAAGGTGAGCGACAAGGTGCTGGAAGGAGCGCAGTACGTCGGGCTTATCATCATCCTGTTCCTGCTGCTCTACGCCAACGGAAACGACATATACCGGTTCTTCATCAAATAACGCCAGGGACGCCAAACAGTTAAAACGGTCCGGATCAGTAGATTCGGGCCGTTTTTGCGTATCGGAGGGGACCGAAAACAGCAGCATTTTGTAATTTTTTTTGTAATTTCCCCAAAAAGCGAGTATATTTGACCGCAAGAGGAAGCTGCGCCCGCAGCAAAGGTTAGTTAACGAGAGACGAAGAAACCATGAGTAAGGACGGAACATACAACGGCCCGAAGGCCCCTGTATTCCGCAATTCGGAGGGGGGGGGAAATGTCCCCGAGTTCTTCCGGACCTATTATCCCATGTTCGTCTCTTTCGCCCGCAACTTCGTCCAGAGCCGCGACGTATGTGAAGACCTCGTACAGGAGGCGTTCGTCGCCCTGCTCGAACAGGGCTGCACGTTCGACAACGAATACATGGCCAAGGGATTCCTCTACAAAACCCTCCGCAACAAATGCCTTAACCATCTGCGCCATGAGCAGATACGCAGCCGCTACGCCGAAATGCAGGCGGCGCATTACAAACGCGAACGCAGCGAGAAAAAGAGCGAGGAATTTTTCATCGACGCCATCATGCGCGAAGAGTCGTCGCTGATTATCTCGCAGGCGATCGAGGGGCTGCCGGAGATGGGCCGGCAGGTGCTCAACATGTCCGTCGAAGGGCTCACCAACCAGGAGATCGCCGATGTGCTCGGCATCTCGATCAACACCGTGCGCACGCACAAATCCCGCGCTTACAAAGTCCTGCGAATCGTGCTTTCCAACCAGTGGATGCTCTTCTGAGCCGCTGAAAGCCGCCCCTGAAGTTACGATTTTACACCCTCCTAACCGATGCTGGAATAAGTTTTTACACTTTTTTCGCATCGCGTGTCATCCGTTCCCGCTTCCGAAGTGTTATAATAGTAGTGTTAGTCGGGAATATCATATCATTCATTAAGGCAGGCAGGCTGCTGGGACGTTTTTTCGTGTCGAAAACATCCCCGCACGAGCGCGAACAGCTCAAACTCCGCCTCCGGGAATTGGAAAAAGAGGACAAAATCCGCATCGTCGGGAAAATCCTCAATGCCGAAGAGCTGGAACGCCGCCGGGCGATCCGCGCCGAATGCGACGTGGAACGGGCCTGGGAGCAGGTGCAGCGCCGGATGGAGGAGCGCAAAGGGCAGCGCCGGCTGAAGCGTTATTCGCTGATGCTGCAAAGCGCCGCGAGCCTTGCGGCGGCGGTGCTGATCGCCTGCGGCGTCATCTACTACACGCACGTCGGACGCCAGAAGCGGGTGATGGCGCAGATCGCGCAGATCAGGCCCCAGGGACAGCATGCGGTGCTCTATTTCGCCGACGGCGCGAGCATCGACCTCGGACTGCGGGATTCGCTGGCGGTCCGGACCGAAACGGGCGTCGACGTGGAAATGACCGGGGAGAACAGCCTCGCCTACAAGCCCCGGAAAACACAGACCCAAAAGCAGGAGGAGGTTCCCGAGGAGTACAACACGCTGGTCACGCCCCGCGGCAGCGAATACAGCCTCACGCTGGCCGACGGCACGCAGGTATGGCTGAACGCCGCATCGCGGCTGCGGTTCTTCACCTCGGACCGGGGCCGCGAACGCCGCGTATGGCTCGAGGGCGAAGCCTATTTCGAGGTGGCGCACGACGCCCGGCGGCCGTTCATCGTCGAATCGGGCGGCCAAAGCATCCGGGTGCTGGGAACGCGCTTCAACATCAACTCCTACGAGGGCGACCGCGCCATATACACCACGCTGGTGGAGGGTTCGGTGGCCATAGCCCCGCTCGCGGGCGGCGGCGAAGTGACGCTCGAACCCGGCCAGCAGGCCGAATACAGCCGCCGGAACGGCGGTGCGATCGCCGTGAAAGCGGTCGACACGTCGCTGGCAACGGCCTGGATGAGCGGAACCTTCATCTTCGAACACGCCTCGGTGACCGAGATCATGGAGAATCTTTCACGCTGGTACAGCTTCGAATTCGAGGTCTCGCCCCTGCTCGACGGCCTCCGGTTCAGCGGCCAGTTCCCGCGGTGCGAAAACCTCGACCGGATACTCTCGATCATCGCCTCGACCGGAACGGGCATGCAGATAGACTACGACGGAACAAAGATCACGCTGAGATAGAAAATACCCATTTAAATCCTACGAATTATGACGAAACCTTTACAAACAAACGAACGGAAACTTCCGGGAGGGATTTCCGCGGTACGCCTGCTGCGGCCGCTGGCATTCCCGGCAGTCGTTTCGGTCATGCTATCCATGAGCCCATCCCCGGTGTTTGGACAAGGTAACACCCCCGGACACGAAGAGTTTGTCCGTGACAACTGCCGCACGGACACCGCAGCGGCAGCCGAGGCCGGCTATTCGGGCGAAGAGCTGCGCAGGCTCCACCCCACCGACCTCGTGAGGGCCCTCCAGCTGATCGATCCGTCGATCTGCGGCACCGACCCCGACGAACGATACGGTTCCGATCCCAATGCGGTTCCCGCCGCGATGAGCCTCCAGGGCGTAAAATCGTTTATCTGGGGAATGAGCGACGCCGACGCCCGGCCGCTGGTGATCGTCGACGGCCACAGCGAGTCGTTCGACCGGCTGAAAGATTTCGACATGCAGCGCATCGCGAGCGTCACGCTGCTCAAAAACGCCACGGCAACGGCCCTTTACGGCGTGAGGGCCGGGCAGGGCGTGATCGTCATCACGACGAAAGTCCCGGAGACCCACCCCCTGCGGCTGACCTATAATTTCGACGGCACGTTCCAGCGCGCCAGCCTGCGGGCGTTCGATATGATGGATGCCGGGCAAAAGCTCGACTGGGAGAAGCGCATGGGCGCCTACGAGGGCAACGACGCGTTGTACCAGCAGCGCATGGCGGACGTGAAGGCCAACGGCTCGACCGACTGGCTCGACATGCCCCTCCGGACCTCGTTCTCGCACCGCCACCGCGTCTCGGTCTACGGCGGCGACAGCAGCCTGCGCTACCGCGGGATGCTCTACATGAACCCCGTGAAAGGCGTGATGAAAGGTTCGAAACGCACGATGTACGGCGCATCGGCATTCATCGGCTACACGACGCGCAAGCTGGAGATTTCGAACGAGCTGAGCGTGGACATGGCCGACGCTTCGGAGTCGACCTACGGCCCGATGTACGAATGGGCACGGATGAATCCCTACTACGCGCCGGCCGACGAGCGCGGCGTGCCCTACGAAATTCTGGGCGAAGGGACTTTCAGCGAGCAGGGGTCGCCGCTCTACGAGACTTCGCTCAACAGCTTCGCCGAGAACAAGATCGCACGGGTGAACAACAACCTCACCCTGCGCTGGAAGATCGACGAGCACTTCAGCGTGGCAGGCCAGTTCAACCTCACGCACGACTACGACAAGCGTTCGGAATTCACCTCCCCGCAGTCGCTCGTTTATAAGGATTACGGCATCGACGAGATCGACCAGAAGGGCAGCTACCGCATCCTCCGCAACCGGCTGGAAAGCTATCAGGAGAAAGTCTGGGCCGATTACCGCCTCGAACGCGAACGCCATACGCTGCGCGCCACGCTCGGCATGGAGGTCTACTCGGCGACGCTGACCGACGACGCATTCCGCGGCGTGGGCATGTCGAGCGACCACATGGACTACATCTCTTTCGCACAGCGCTACGCGGCGGAACGTCCCGAAGGCGCCAAGACCTACGAGCGCGTGCTGAGCGGCTACGGCGCGGTGTCGTGGAGCCTGGACCGGACGCTGTTCGTCGACCTCGCGGGCCGCGTGGACAAATCCTCGATGCTCGCCCCCGAAAAGCGCACGGCGGGTTCCTACTCCCTGACTGCGGCTTACGACCTGAAAAAGGCCCTGTTGCCCAACTCGGGACTCATCGGGCGGCTGATGCTGACGGCCGGGTACGGCAGCACGGCGGGATATCAGTTCGACTACGCGTTCGCCAACCCCGTCTACGCCTACAATATCGACAACCCCTACCTCAACGGCATGGGTGAGAAGAAAGGCGAGATCGATTACAGCAAGGGCCTCGTGTCGTTCTACAACATGAACAACTACAATCCGGCCCTGAAATGGAAGACGACGCGCAATGTGAACGTCGGCGTCAGCAGCCGTATCAGCACGGTGGATATCGCCGTGAAATATTACAACACGCTGTCGAAGGACCTGCTGACGCTCGAGGAACAGAACGTCGCCTTCGGATCGGGATTCCGTTATGCCAACAGCGGCGCGGTCCGCAACTCGGGGCTGGAGTTCTCGGTGGCGGCGGGCGTCCTGCGCGACCGCAGCGGCCTCGACCTGACGCTCTTCGCCAAAGGTGTCGTCAACCGGAGCAAGGTCACCGAACTGCCAGACTATTCGGCCGCAGCGTTCAACACGGCCATTTTCGAGAACAGATACCACTACGGCATGGCCGAGGGCGATGCCGCCGACGGCCTCTACGCCCTGCGCTCGGCCGGCATCGACCCGGCGACCGGGAAAGAGCAGTTCTACCTGCGCGACGGTTCGAAATCGTTCGCCCCGACCGCCGAGGACATGGAGTATCAGGGCAGCATGACCCCGAAACTGCGCGGTACGTTCGGCGTGACGGCCGCTTACCGCAACTTCGACTTCGCAGCGGTCTTCTCCTACTCGCTGGGCGGCAAGTTCTACGACCTCTACACCCAGCAGGCAGTGGACCTGGCCGGGTATTCGGAGAACGTGCCGACAGCCGCCGAAGGCAAATGGAATACATCGAACCAAGACGCTGCCTATCAGGGTCTCGACAATTCGGGCGGCTACGCCTCGACGCGGTTCGTGTCGACGCGCAACACCCTCTCGCTCTCGTCACTGCGCATCGGGTACGCATTCCCAAAAAAGATCGCTTCGGCGATGCGCATGCAGGGGCTGAAAGTGAGCCTCACGTGCGACGACCTCTGGTACACGTCGTCGGTGAAGAGCCCCCGCAGCCTCTACTACCCCTATGCATCGAGCTTCATCCTCTCGCTTCAGGCAACCTTTTAAACACGCGAACACATGAAAAAAATCATATACACCGCACTCCTGCTCCTCGTCACCGTGTCATGCGACAAGTGGTTCGAGGCTGAACCCCAGGGAGGAGGGCAGTCCGGGGCCAAGGTCTTCGACAACGAAGCCTCTTTCCGCGACTACATGAACGGCATCTATACCGGGCTTCGTTCCACGGAACTCTACGGCTCGAACCTCACGCTGGGAGGCGTGGAATTCCTCGCCCAGAGCTTCAACCCCTATGCCGGGGCCGAGGCCTGGACCAAGATGGACTTCAACGACGACATGGCTCTGACAATCGCCCGGGAAGCATACGCCAAGCTCTATGCCGCCATCTACCAGTGCAACGACATACTCGCACTCTTCGCCGAGAAGCGGGACGTGGACTTCATCGCCGGATCGCGCGAAATGATGGTCGCCGAGGCCCGGGGCCTGCGGGCGTTCCTGCATTTCGAGCTCCTGCGGCTTTACAGCCCCGCCTGCACGGTGGACAGCGGCGCGTCGAACATCCTCTGGATGGAGGGCACACAGCCCCGAGGCGTGCAGATGACCACGGCGCAGCTGACCGACAAGATCATTGCGGAGCTGGAAGCCGCAGCCGCGGAACTCGCCAAATACGACCCCATCGTCACCGGCGTGGGATACGACGAGATGTCGCTCCTGGGGGCCTCGCCCATCGACCGCGTCTGGAAACTCAACTACTACGGCTGTCTGGCCGCCGAGGCCCGCGCGCTGATGAGCCGCGGCACGGCCGAGGATTTCGGCAAGGCATACGGAGTGCTGACGAAGATCATCGGCGAGGGCGGGTACGCCTTCGTGCGGACCGTCTCGGGAACCGACTACGAGTTCTCGGCGGAATTCATCTTCGCGCTGCCCTCCCCCGAAACGGGATTCTGCGCCCTCTCGGAAGAGCTCTTCAAACCCGCCCCCGACGGCAAAGGCGTGACCCTCTCGGCACGGCTCGACATCGATGACCTGCACGCCGACGACCGTCGCCGCAACTGGTTCGATGCCGACAACACGATGCGCACGAAGTTCGCCCCGGCGAGCAAGATCGACAAGTGGAGGACCGCACCGGCCATCCCGGTAATCAAAATCGGCGAGGTATACCTCATGGCCGCGGAGGCCGCCGCCAAGTCGAACCAGCTCCCGGCAGGTATCGGGCAGTTCAACGACTTCATGACCCAGCGCAACAGCGAATCGCTGAAGCTGCCCGACACGGCCACGCAGGCACAGCTGATGGAGGCCGTCGGCAGGCAGTATCAATACGAATTCCTGGGCGAAGGCGTGCGCTACCACTTCTGCAAACGCCTCAACCAGACCGTTACGGCCTACGACGGCTCGCAGATAACCGATGTCGGCAAAAAGGCTTTCCCCATTGTAAAATAACCTAAGATCGAGCAGATGAACAACATCACAAAACATATCGTCCCGGCACCGCGCAGCGCACGGCCTTTGAGGCTGCTGCGGATGTGCCTGCTGCTGGCCCTCCTGGCTTGTATCCCCGCCGGCGCACTCCGTGCGCAGGAGGCCAAAGTCACGTTCCAACTCCGGGAAAAGCCGCTTTCGACCCTGCTGGCCGAAATCCAGAAGCAGACCGGATACAAAATATTCTACAGCGACAACAACGTCGACGTTTCGCGCAAAGTGAACGTCTCGGCACGGCAGGTCCCGGTGAACAAGGTGCTCGAAAGCATCCTGCCCAAGCTGGGCCTCACCTACCAGTTCATCAACAACACCATCGTACTGTCGCAGGACCCCAAAGCCGCAGCCGCACAGGGGACCTCCGTCATGGCCAGGGCCGTTCCGGTGCGCACGGTATCGGGCGTGGTCAGGGACGAAGCCGGCAAGCCGATGGTCGGCGTATCGGTCATCTCGATGAAGGACAAGCAGCGCGGAACCTCGACGGCCGCCGACGGAACGTTCTCGTTCCGCGTGCCGGCCGACGAAACGCAGGTCACCTTCTCGATGATCGGCATGAAGACCCAGACGCTGCCCGTCGGCAGCGGGACGCTCGACGTCACGATGAAATCCGACGTCATCGAATCCGAAGCGCTCGTAATCACGGGTTTCGTACCCAAGGCCAAGAACAGCTTCACGGGTACGGCGACGCAGGTGAAGGGCGCCGACCTGGTGAAGGTCAACCCGACCAACGTGCTGCAGGCGCTGCAGGTGTACGACCCCTCGTTCGTGATCTCGGACATCACCGGCGAATTCGGGTCGAACCCCAACCACATTCCCGACCGCATCGAGATCCGCGGCGCGAACAGTATGCCCGACATCTCGGAGAACACGCTCCAGACCTACACCTCGCTGCCGATCTTCATCCTCGACGGATTCCAGGTGGAGGTGGAGAAGGTCTACAACCTCGACATCAACCGCGTCGAGAACGTCACCATCCTCAAAGACGCCGCGGCATCGTCGATCTACGGTTCGCGCGCCGCCAACGGCGTGGTCGTCATCACGACCAAGATGCCCAAGAAAGGCAGCATACAGGTCTCCTACACGCTCAACACCAGCATCCAGACCCCCGACCTCTCATCGTACAACCTGATGAACTCGAAAGAGCTCGTACAGTATTACGAAAAGATGGATATCTTCTCAGGGGGATCGACCTCCGTGGACCCCGAGCGGCGCAACCTGCTGGCAATGCTCAGGATGGAGGCCGCGAACGGCGTGGACACCTACTGGCTCGCACAGCCGCTGCGCACCGCGTTCATGCACAACCACTCGCTCTTCCTCGAAGGCGGAACCGACGTCGGCAGGCCGGGCACGGACCGCACGCTGCGTTACCAGATCAACCTCAACGGCAATTTCTCGGACGGCGTGATGCTCGGGTCGCTGCGCAACACCTACGGCGGCGGCGCGAAGCTGATCTACGACACCCACAAGCTGCAGCTGACCAGCGACCTGCAGGTGGGATTCACCGACACGAAGGATTCGCCCTACGGCGACTTCTCGACCTACACCCAGCTGCTCCCGGTGTTCCGCATCAAAGACAGCAACGGCGACTATTTCCCGAGCCTCTCGGCGAACAACATCCCGCTCTACGAAAACTACCCCTGGACCGGCATCGGCTCCGATATCCTCGGCTCCCAGATCAACCCGCTCTACGAGGCCAACAACCTAAACAACTTCTCGCGCGGCAACAACCTCAGCCTGACGTATCAACTGGGCGCCAACTGGGAAATCGTCAGGGACCTGCGCCTGCGGGGAGAGTTCAGCTACAACCGGCAGGAGAAAGTCTCCGAAAGATACGTCTCGCCCTTCAGCTCGGCCATCACCGACGGGTTGGACAACAACTCCATCGAACAGCTCTACCGCCGCGGAAGCTATGACAAGAACAACGCCACGTCGACGAGCTACTACGGCAAGGCAAGCCTGT
>ERZ1673699.2797-NODE-2797-length-11031-cov-6.054209_pt1 | contig 11031 bp, 14 predicted proteins | sample MGYA00580229_ERZ1673699 | MGnify/ENA primary metagenome ERZ1673699 (study PRJEB41218, sample SAMN15661785) | gut metagenome | host: Homo sapiens | place: Canada: London | collected 2015-08-20/2019-03-30 | study: EMG produced TPA metagenomics assembly of... | reverse complement strand
CAAAAAAGTATTACTTTTTTGACAAAGGGGTTTGCGGCCTGACTGCAGCGCACGCGCCGTCCGCCAAAGGCGGGCGGCGCGCACGTTTGCAGGCCGAGAAGTATTTTCTCAGCCGCACATGTCGCCTGAGAAAATGATTAGACTTTCTTTCGCCGCACCGGCGGCGAAACTCTACGAGGTTTTTGCAAGCTGGGTGCGCCCCTGCACAGTTCGCGCAGGGGCGTGCTGACAACTGCCCTGTTTATGGGACAGTCCATCTGCTATCCTACAGATAATGAAACAAATTTGGGAGGGATCGCAGATGAAGCATCCGATCGGTTTTTGTGTGCAGCCCAGAGAGCCCGAGGCGGCGTCTCCAACCCCGGCCGCGCAGCCGGAGACGGCGGCCGTGCCGTCGGTCGTGCGCGTGTACTTTCCCGAGCGCGGCCGCGCCTTCAGCTACTATAACGACCGCTTTGACCTGCACGCGGGCGACGTCGTCTACGTCAGCGGCAAGCTTGCCGGTCTGCCGGGACACGTGGCGGCGGTGGACTACAACTTCCGCATCTGGCTCGCCGATTATGAGCGCGTGATCGGCGCGGCGGATAGGACCGTGCGCGGCACGTTTTACGTGTTCGGCTCGCATATGCTCACGCTCGATCACGACGCGCTGCCGTATGCACAGGTGCGCAGCTGGTTTTTCCCGCCGGAGGCGGACGGGGAGTTTGTCACCGGTCACGGCCCCGGGCCGGAGTACGTGCTCGATGTCCTCGCGCAAACGCACGATTCGAGCGACATTGCCGAAAAGGGCAGCGCGTACTATGCTGAGAACCGGGTGGTCTACCTGTCGGTCGACGGCACGCAGGGGCACGCCATCGTGCAGGGCAGTGCGCCGTATGAGCTCACGTTCACCTACACGTGCGGCACAGTCAGCGCGCTCACGTGCCCCTGCTATGAGACGGGACTGTGCAAGCACGGCGCGGCGCTGCTGCTGCAGCTGCGCGAGACGGTCGACTTCCTCCGCGAGGAGCACGAGGAGGCGTTTGCTGCGAGCGACCGGTTTGCCGCCGTGAGCAAGCGCATCTTTTCTCACTTCGCGATGGACGGCTCGGCGAGCGGGTGCATCACGCTGACATAATGCAAAAGCGCCCGAAGCTGCACGGACACGCAGCTTCGGGCGCTGATTCCTTTATTGCTCCGCTGCGGGCGCCTGCCCGTACACGCGCGTGTGCACGAGTGTCTCCATCGCGCGCAGCTCGGCGCTTGTGCATGCGCCGCCGGTCGTGAGCAGGTGCATCGGCAGCGGGTCGCCGTCCGGCGCGAGCGCCGGCTGGAAGTAGGGATAGCCGGTGTTGACCGTGAAGCCGTGCCGCTCGTAAAAGCCGATGCGCCGCGCCGCCAGCTCCGTCTCCGGCAGCTCGGCCTCCAGACAGGCACGCTTGCCGCAGCGCGCCAGCATCGCATCGAGCATCTGCCCGCCGATGCCGCCGCTGCGGCAGGCGGGGTCGACGGCAAAGTGCTCGAGAAAGACAAAGTCGTCAAAATCCCACGACGCGATGAGCGCCTGCACGCCTCCGTCCGGCGCGCGCAGGATGTCAACACGGTACGCACTGTCGGAAAACAGCGCGCGCTGCCCGGCCGCGCCGCGCCGCTCCGTTGCCGGAAAGCTCTGTGTCAGCAGACGGTAGACCGCGTCGAAGTCAGCCGGCTGCATCCGTTCTATGTTCATGTCTCGTCCTCCTGTGTCATCTCGCCGCGCTCCCGGTAGCAGTCGGCAAATGTGTGCTCCACGCCGCCGGTCTTGTAGCCGACCATGGTGTCAAGGCAGACGGAATGGATACTGTGGAAAATGCTCTTTTCCACGCCAGGATTTGTCCGCCGCAGCTCGCGCAGCAGCAGCTTGACCTCCTGCCGCTTGGAGCTGCTGCCGTCGTTGCCGGTCTCGGCCGCGCGCTCGGTAAAGCGGCAGGCGCACTGGATGAATTCCAGACCGTTGTGGTGCTGCCAGGCGATGATGTCATCCTCGTGGATGCAGTACATGGGGCGGATGAGCTCCATGCCCGGGAAATTGCGGCTGCGCAGCTTCGGCGGCATGGCCTGCAGCTGCGAGCCGTAGAACATGCTCATGACGGTCGTCTCGACCACGTCGCTGAAATGGTGGCCGAGGGCGATCTTGTTGCAGCCGAGCTCGCGCGCCTTGCTGTAAAGATAGCCGCGGCGCATGCGCGCGCAGAGATAGCACGGCGACTGCCCGGCGGTACTCGTGATCTCGAAAATGTCCGTGGAGAAAATCGTGACCGGGATGTGCAGCAGCGCCGCATTGTATTCGATCTTCTGTCGGTTGGCGGCGTTGTAGCCGGGGTCCATGACAAGATAGACGACCTCGAACGGCACGTCGCTGTGGCGCTGCAGCAGCTGCAGGAGCTTTGCCATGAGCATGGAGTCCTTTCCGCCGGAGATGCACGCGGCGATGCGGTCGCCGGGCGCAATGAGGTCATACTGCTTGACGGCCGTGATGAACGGCGTCCAGAGCCGCTTGTGATAGGTCTTCTGGATGCTGCGCTCGATCTGCTGATAGGGTTCGAGTTGTCTGCTCATGTTGATCGCTCCCGCTCGTGAAGTACGCCCCCACGTTCTGGGGCTACCCGGTAGGATACCACGTCGGGGCGCGGATGGCAAGCCGCGCTTGCCAAATCCGGCACGCGGCGCTATCATAGAGGCATCTACTTTGTCAGGAGGCAAGCACCATGCCCAAACAGGCACTCATCATGATCGATATGCAGCGGGGCTTTCTCGACAGCGCGTCCCCGCTGTGCATCCCGTCGGCAGAGGCGACCGTTCCCGCGTGCGCGGCGCTCATCGACCGCTGTCACGCAGCCGGCGTCCCGGTCATCTACGCCGTGCGGCATTACCGCAGCGACGGCTCTGATGTGGAAAAGCCGCGCGCGGCCGCGTGGGCAGCCGGCGGCAAGCCGCTCTCGGAGGACTGCGCCGCGCACCTGTCGGACGCGTTTCCGTCGGCGTTCACCGTTCTGCCGCAGGACTATGTGCTCGTAAAGCCGCGGTTCTCGGCATTTTTCCACACCGGGCTCGACCTTATTTTGCGGCGGCTCGGCGTACAGACCGTCCTGCTCGCCGGAACGACCACGCCCAACTGCATCCGCACGACGTGCTACGATGCGATCTCGCTCGACTATGACGCCGTCGTGCTCTCGGACTGCACGTCCTCCGTCACGGATGCCGTGCAGGCGGCGAACCTCGCCGATATGCAGCGCGTGGGCGCCGTCGTCTGTGCGAGCACGGAGCTCCCGCTCGCATAACCTTAGATAAAGCAGCGACCCCGGGTGCAGATCGCACCCGGGGTTGGTTTCTTATTTGCGGATATCCCGCTCGCCACCGGCGTATTGCAGCACTTGCTGATAAAACGCCTCACCGCGCCAGTCGATCGACACAGTCTGAAACGGCGGCCAGAAGATTTTATGCTCCAGCTGCTTTTGTGTCATGGTCTTGAGCAACGGCACGGTGCACATGCGGATATAGTCCTGCGCCGGTGTCCCACCGCCGTACAGGTGCTGTCTGCCAATAAACGCAAAGCTGTCCCACGGGTAAAAGCGATGGAAGCACACACATTTGCGGTCGACCCCCTGTTCCGTCAGTTCATACACCGAGAACACATACGGGAACGAGACAATCAAAATGGCCGCAAGGCACACCAAAAGCAGCGGGTCGTTGCGAAAACCGGAAAACACAGCATAGGCCACCACCGCGAAAAGAGCAAGCCCCACATACCAGGCAATGCGCCCGCTCCGCAAAGGTTTCACAGTCATACTCCATCCTCCTTCATGCCGATGTCGAGATACGTGTGATGTTCAGGCCGCGCTCACCGACCTCCACACTGCCGTCCTTGAGCGAGATGAAGGGCGAAAACGACACCTTCTCCCCGTCGGAGGCCGTGATCTCGACCGTCACGTCCGGAAAAATATCGCTGACGTTGCAGCCGATCACGAACGGGCTGCCGTCCGGCTGCTCATAAAAGATCGAGCTGGTCTGCGTGAGCATATCGTTGCGCAGCAGGCGCACGGTCGCGTTCGGATCACGCGGGATGATGAGATAAAAATCCCCGTCCGAGATGTGGTGCACCGGCAGCTCCCGCCCGCCGAAATACGTCTGGCGGAAAAAGTCCAGATCCTTCGGCTCCAGATAGCCGAGGTAGGCCGCGGCATAGAGTTGGCCATCCTCATACGGCAGGGTGCTCAGCGGGTCGGGCGTCGGCGTCGGCGCAGCCGCCGCCTCCTGCGTGGGGGTGGGCGTCGCGTCCGGGGCCGGTGCCGCCGTACCGCAGCCGGTCAGCAGCAGCACACAGAGCAGAAACGTCACGAGGATCGATCGCTGTTTCATGGGTCGCCATCCTTTCTGAATCGTGATTGTATGCTTACGTTTCGTGCGCGTGGTCATAGATCTTCTGGATATCCGCCGGCAGATGGTCCGGCAGCATGGCGCGCACGCGCGTCTCGTCGCCGTCGCGCATGAGCTGTTCATAGAACCAGCACTTGAAGCGGATCATGTCCAGCGACTTCTGCAGCGATGCGATCTCTGCCTCCACCCGCTCGGCCTGCCGCACAAAGAGCGCGTGCCGCTGGGGATACGTGTCGCTGCCCTGCGCGCACCACTCCATGAATTGCCGGATCTCCCGGATCTCCAGTCCGGAGCGCTTGAGGCACTCGATCACGCGCAGCGCCTCGAGCTCCTGCTCGCCGAAGCGGCGGGCACCCGATGTGCGCGTCAGGTTCGGGAACAGCCCCTCCTTGTCATAGTACCGCAGCGTGGAGACCGGCAGATCAAACCGCTCCGACACCTGTCCGATCGTATACATGGGATCACCTCGAAAAAAATCGCAAAAAAGTGCTTGACCTAAAGCCAGCTTCAGGTTGTATGTTTATGGTATCAGATCTCAGCGGCGGTGTCAAGCCGCTCAAAAAGGAGAGGACCGGCATGGCCAAAAACATTCTCATCCTCAGCGCAAGCCTGCGCGCGGGCAGCAACTCCGAGACGCTGGCAAACGCCTTCGCCGACGGGGCGCGCGCCGCCGGGCACACGGTGGAGGTCGTTTCTCTGCGCGGCAAAAGCATCGCGTTCTGCCGCGGCTGCCTCGCCTGCCAGGCGCTGGGCAGGTGCGTGATCGACGACGACGCCGTCGCCATCACGGAAAAGATGCAGCACGCGGATGTGATCGCGTTCGCAACGCCCATCTACTACTACGAAATGAGCGGCCAGCTCAAGACCCTGCTCGACCGCGCCAACGCACTCTTCCCGTCGGACTACGCATTCCGGGACATTTACCTGCTCACCTCGGCGACCGAGGACGAGCCGGACACGGACGAGCGCGCCATCCACGGGCTCGAGGGCTGGATCGCGTGCTACGAAAAGCGCCGCCTCGCCGGAACAGTGTTCGCCGGCGGCGTGGCAGAGCCGGGCGCCGTCGCCGGCCACCCCGCACTCGAGACCGCCCGCGCCATGGGTGCGGCCATCGCATAAAACCAACACAGGAGGTATGCAATCATGAACAGCACCCTGACCCTCACGCAGGAATGGGACAAGACGTTCCCGCAAAACGAAGCCGTTGACCACTGTAAGGTCACGTTTCACAACCGCTTCGGCATCGAGCTCGCGGCCGATCTCTACAAGCCGAAGGGCGCGCAGGGCCCCTTCGCCGCCGTGGCCGTGAGCGGCCCGTTCGGCGCCGTGAAGGAGCAGTGCTCCGGCCTGTACGCGCAGGAGCTCGCCGCGCGCGGCTTTCTGACCGTCGCCTTTGACCCGTCGTACACCGGCGAGAGCGGCGGCACACCGCGCTGTGTCGCCTCGCCCGACATCAACACCGAGGACTTTTCCGCCGCGGTCGATTTCCTGTCCGTGCGCGACGATGTGGACCCGGAGCGCATCGGCATCCTCGGCATCTGCGGCTGGGGCGGCATGGCGCTCAACGCCGCCGCCATCGACACGCGCATCAAGGCCGCCGTCACATCCACGATGTACGACATGACCCGCGTGACCGCCAACGGCTACTTTGACGCCGACGACAATCCGGATGCCCGCTACGCCCTGCGTCAGGCGCTCAACACGCAGCGCACAGCCGACTACAAAGCCGGCACATACCAGCGCGCAGGCGGCGTGGTCGACCCCGTGCCGGCCGACGCTCCGTTTTTCGTCAAGGACTACCACGACTACTACAAGACGCCGCGCGGCTACCACCCGCGCTCGCTCAACTCCACCGGCGGCTGGAACGTCACGTCCCCGCTGTCGCTGCTCAACGCAAAGCTGCTCGCCTACGCCGAGGAGATCCGCAGCGCCGTGCTCGTCATCCACGGCGACAAGGCCCACTCGTGCTACTTCAGCCGCGACGCCTTCACCCGGCTGCAGGGCGACAACAAGGAGCTGCTGCTCATCCCCGGCGCCGTGCACACCGATCTCTATGACCGAATGGACATCATCCCGTTCGACCGCATCGAAGCATTCTATCATCAGTATCTGAAATAAGGAGGCACCAGCATGGTCAAACAGACTGCGGGCAGAGACGCCCTAAATGATTTTGCACCCAAATTTGCTGAGCTCAACGACGACGTGCTCTTCGGCGAGGTCTGGTCGCGCGAGGGGCAGCTGCCGCTCAAGCTGCGCTCGATCGTCACGATCACGGCGCTCATCAGCAAGGGCATCACGGACAGTTCCCTCACCTATCACCTCATGACCGCGAAGCAAAACGGCGTGACCAAAACCGAAATGGCCGAGCTCCTCACGCACCTCGCCTTCTACGCCGGCTGGCCGAACGCCTGGGCCGCCTTCCGGCAGGCGAAGGAGGTCTACGCCGACAATGGGGCGGACGCGAACGGCGGCCTCTTCGGCCTCGGCGCTCCGAACACGGCCTACGCGCAGTACTTCACCGGCGAGAGCTTCCTCAACCCGCTGACCGACCCGACGAAGACCGTTTTTCTCGCAAACGTCACCTTCTCCCCCGCCTGCCGCAACAACTGGCACATCCACCACGCGAAGTCCGGCGGCGGCCAGCTGCTGCTGTGCACGGACGGTCTGGGCTGGTATCAGGAGGCGGGCAAGCGCGCGCAGGCCCTGCACCCCGGCGACGTGGTGACCATCCCGGCCGGGGTCAAGCACTGGCACGGCGCGCAGAAGGACTGCTGGTTCAGCCACATCGCCATCGAGTGCCCCGGCGAGGAAACGAGCAACGAGTGGCTGGAGCCCGTCACGGACGCGGAATACGCAGCGCTCGACGCCGGCTGTGCACAAAACCCGTGAATTCGGGCTTCCCGGCACATATTTTCTGCATACCGCCACTTGTTCTTCCCCCTACAGCTGTGGTATGATATAGCATCCGCAAAACCCGGAGCGCTTTGCGCTCCGGGTTTTGCCGATTACGATTGCAGAAAAGGCGTTTTTCCGCTGTGCAGATTCCTGAGCAGCGAGGGGTGCTCGAGGGGGCAAGGCCCGCCTCGATTCCAATCTGCGGCGCAGGCAATGCTTGCCGCGCCGGGCGATCGCTTTTTGAAAGGACTGACGCATCATGATCCACGGTTTTCTCAAAGCCTGCACCGTCTCACCCGCGCTGCGCGTGGCCGACTGTGCATTCAACACACAGCAGACCATCGCCGCCATGCAGCGCGCAGCGGCGGACGGCGTGCAGCTGGCGGTCTTTCCCGAGCTGGGGCTGACCGGCTATACCTGCGGCGACCTGTTTTTCCAGCAGCCGCTCCAGCGTGCCGCAGTGAAAGGGCTCGCCGCCGTGCTCGAGGCGAGCGCGGGCCTTGACCTCGTGGCCCTCGTGGGCCTGCCGGTCGCGGTGGATGGCAAGCTCTACAACTGCGCCGCCGTCGTCTGCCACGGGAAGCTGCTGGGTCTGGTGCCGAAAACATACCTGCCGAACTACGGCGAGTTTTACGAACGGCGGCAGTTCAACCCCGCGCCCGCCGGCGTGCGCACGCTGCATTTTGCCGGGCAGGAGGTGCCGTTCGGCACGCAGCTGCTGTTCCGCTGCGCGGAGATGCCGGAGTTTTGCCTCGGCGTCGAGGTGTGCGAGGATCTGTGGGCGCCGCTGCCGCCGAGCACGCACCACGCGCTCGCGGGCGCGACCGTGATCGCGAATCTCTCGGCCAGCGACGAGACCATCGGCAAGGCCGATTACCGCCGCGCACTCGTGAGCCAGCAGTCGGCGCGGCTGCTTTGCGCGTACCTCTACGCCGACGCCGGCCACGGCGAATCGACGACCGACATGGTCTTTGCCGCGCATGACCTCATCTGTGAAAACGGTACGCTGCTCTCGGAGGCAAAGCCCTTTGGTGCAGGGTACGCCTGTACGGAGCTCGACCTCGGACGCATGGTCAGCGAGCGCTGCCGCAGCACGACGTTCCGGCTCGAAAATACAGGCTATGCAGCGGTCGCGTTTCACCTGCCGCTCAAAGAGGTACCGCTCACGCGGCACGTCTCGCCGACGCCGTTCATCCCGGCGGATGATGCCGCACGTGCCGAGCGCTGCGAGCTCATTCTTGCCATGCAGGCGGACGGTCTGGCCAAGCGCATCGCACATGCGCACGCAAAGACCGCCGTCATCGGCATCTCCGGCGGGCTGGACAGCAGTCTCGCCCTGCTCGTGGCCGTGCGCGCAATGCAGCAGCTCGGCCGTCCGGCAAAGGATGTGCTGGCCGTGACGATGCCGTGCTTCGGCACAACGCACCGCACGCGCTCCAACGCCGAGATCCTCTGTGAGGAGCTGGGCGTGACGTTTCAGGAGATCCCGATCGCGCGCACCGTCCACAGCCACTTTTCCGACATCGGGCAGGACGAGGCTGTGCTTGACGTGACGTATGAAAACTGTCAGGCGCGCGTGCGCACGCTCGAGCTCATGGACCTCGCCAACCGCACGGGCGGGCTCGTCGTCGGCACCGGCGATCTGAGCGAGCTGGCCCTCGGCTGGGCCACCTACAACGGCGACCACATGAGCATGTACGGCGTGAATGCCGATGTACCGAAAACACTCGTGCGCCACATCGTGCGCTACGCAGCCGACGCGGCGGAAAACGAAGCCCTGCGTGCTGTGCTGCTCGACATTCTCGACACCCCCGTCAGCCCTGAGCTGCTGCCGGCAAAGGAAAACGGTGAGATCGCCCAGCAGACGGAATCGCTCGTCGGCCCCTACGAGCTGCACGATTTTTACCTGTACTACGTGCTGCGCTTCGGCTTCGGGCCGGCGAAGATCTACCGGCTCGCGCGCCACGCGCTCGGCGACCGCTATCCGGACGATGTGCTGCTGCACTGGCTGAAAAATTTCTACCGCCGCTTCTTCGCCCAGCAGTTCAAGCGCAGCTGCCTGCCCGACGGGCCGAAGATCGGCTCGGTCACGCTCAGCCCCCGCGGCGACTGGCGCATGCCAAGCGACGCCTGTGCCGCCGTGTGGCAGGCGGAGCTTGCGCAGCTGCAATAAGACAAAGCCCCGCACCACGCCGGTGCGGGGCTTTTTACGCTCTTTCGCCTATTCAAGAAAAATTTACATTTCACCCTCTTGACCTAAAGTCAGCTTCATGCTGTATGATGACAGTAACCTGAAAACAATATGCCATATGGAGGTAAGCAATATGAAACCCCTGATCCTTTATTATTCTTACCACGGCAACACGCAGCGCATCGCCGAGCGCATCCACGCGGCCATCGGCGGCGACATTGCGCGCATCGACACCGTCGCGCCCTACACCGGCGACTATGACGACGTGGTCGCGCAGGGCGAGCGCGAGGTCAAGCGGGGCTACCTGCCGCCGCTCAAGCCGATGGACATCGACCTCGACCGCTACGACACGATCGTGCTCGGCACGCCCGTCTGGTGGTACACCTGCTCCCCTGCCATGCGTGCCTTTCTGACTGCGCATGACCTCAGCGGCAAGACCGTCTACCCCTTTGCCACAAACGGCGGCTGGCTCGGCCGCTCAATCCGGGATATGCGGGCGCTGTGCCCGGGCGCGGCATTTCGGCCGGGGCTGGACGTGCACTTTGACGACACAACGCAGCGCACACCGGACGCGGACGTCGACCGCTGGATCGCGGCCATTCACGACTGAGGGGAATCTTTGCGGGTTCTGAATCCCCGTCGCGCACAAAGCGCTGCTATTTACTTGTATTTTCTTCAAAAATGTGCTATCTTTTTGGTAAGCGGCCGCTGAGCGTCACCATGCGCGCTGCGCCGCCGACAGAAAGGAAGGGGCGAGATGGAGTCGAAAATGCTTGAAGCGCTGCGCCGCTACATTCAGGATTACGGTTGGAATTGGGGCATTGTACATAGCCTCATCAACCGCAAATTCGGCACGGACTACACGCTCGAGGAGCTGCAGCACTTCTATATACGCCGCGTCTGGCCGCAGCCGGGCAAAGCGCGCACCGTTTTCAAATGAGCCCATGGTCAAAGCACCCGGCTCGCGGCTTTTGCCGCGAGCCGGGTGCTTTTCATCGCTGCAGCTCCCCGGGCTGCATCCTGCCGAGGCGCTCCAGGCGCCGTATGATCGCGGTGCGGGAGCGCTGAAAATGCGTCTTGAGCTCCCCCACATCGCTGCCCGCGTCATACATCTGCAGCAGGGCGCTGTCGTCCGCCTCCGTCCACGGCTTGCCCGCATTGGGCGGCGACGGGCGCTTTCGCCCGCCGGCTGTGTGCTGCAGCACGCAGTGCAGCGCGCGGATGATCTCCGGCCGGTTGCAGACGCTGTCGGGCGGCAGACACTCCCCCGTCAGCGGATCGACACCGTCCGCCAGTTCGGTCAGCAGCGCCCTCGCGCGTGCAAGTTCCATTCTTCTGCTCCTTTCCACATATTTCGTAGTTCGTGCTATGGTCTCATATTACCAGAACCTCAGTCCCATAAGCAGGACAGTGCGAGGGCTTCCGCAGCCGATGAAACAATCCCGAACGGCGGCAGGCAAGGCATACAAAACGCCGGACGCTGCATCGCAGCGCCCGGCGAGATGATTTGTTGACACGTTTTGTTGACACCCCGGCGGCTTCAAAACAAC
>ERZ1673699.2789-NODE-2789-length-11049-cov-4.768874_pt1 | contig 11049 bp, 9 predicted proteins | sample MGYA00580229_ERZ1673699 | MGnify/ENA primary metagenome ERZ1673699 (study PRJEB41218, sample SAMN15661785) | gut metagenome | host: Homo sapiens | place: Canada: London | collected 2015-08-20/2019-03-30 | study: EMG produced TPA metagenomics assembly of... | reverse complement strand
AAGATGCCAGAGAAATTGACATTGTTCTGGAACATGATGGGATACTGAATCCTTTGGAAATCAAAAAAACCTCTAATCCAGGTTCCGAACTCACTAAAGTATTCGCACTTCTTGACAAGGCTTCTGTTCCCCGGGGAAAAGGTGCAATTTCAAAATGCCATCACACCGGATACTCCAAGTGTGATGGCATTTTGATTTACGGATGGGTAATTGATGTTCCCGCTAGGGAATCACAGATACTGGCTGAACTCTATCTTTTCCTTATTCGGCCCCTCAATTGTAAAAAATCTGACACCATTTTCCCAGAATGGTAAAAAATGGATTGTATCCCTGGTGGTATTCAGATCCGCCTGATTGATCAATTCATATACTTTTTCGATATCTTTTACATCAATTGCGACGTGATCAATAGCACCTGATTCCATTTTTGCGGCTTTATTCTCATAGGTCTCAATTACCAGATTATTCAGCTTGAGGAATGCAACTTTCTCATTTGTGGGAATTCCTACATGCTGAATTCCATTTAACTGCTCCCTTAACATTATTTTTCCTCCTGCTTTTTCTCATATAACAGCCCGGCTTCGTCCAGCTTTTCTAAAATCTGCTTCTTTTCCACTTCGCTTTCAACTGGAATCTGCAATTCTCCATATGCAAAATCCGGCAGGCTTAAAACTCCGAGCATGGATTTCGCATCTACTATGTAACGGCCATAACACAAATCCACATCATATGCAATTGATCCTGCAATACTGACCAATTTACTTGCATTTTGCATAGTTCCCAATATTACTTTTATTTTCATCGCTTTCACGCTCCTACGCAAACAGGCTGAGCACAATCGCACAGACCAGACCTGTAATTCCAATGATAGTTTCCATCATGGTCCAGGATTTCAAGGTCGTCTTCTCATCAATCTCAAGAAGGGAGCTGACCAGCCAGAAGCCTGAATCATTTACATGGCTGAAAGCGGTCGCGCCTCCGTTGATGGCACAGACCATAGCCGCCAGATAAAGTGGTGACAGTCCTGCTACTCCAGGCATAGCGGCCATGATTCCGGCTGCCATTGTCATGGCTACCACAGCAGCTCCAACAGACGCGCGGATCAGTGCTGCGATGAGAAAAGCAACCAATACTAATGGAAGACCGCTTTTTTCAAGGGCTGGTCCGATAATGTTTCCCATACCGCAGTCCTGGAGCACCCAGCGGATAATTCCGCCGCCAGTAATTACAAGAAGGATTTGTCCTGTAGGGCGCAGGGAACGGTCCAGGATTTTCTTTAACTGTTCTCCATCATATCCCTGTTTTTTACCAAGGAAGTACATGGCACACAGCACTGCTATGATCAGCGCTACAAATGGAGTTCCCAGAAATTCCAGCACTGGTCTCACTGGATCAATCCCAGGAATATAAGTTGAAACTGTGTTACACAAAATCAGTACCAACGGTACAAGAATAATGCATAACACGGTAGAAAACTTCGGAAGATTACCTTCTTCGGCTTCCCGAACTTCCTGGATATTTGAAGGAAGCCCTGCATCAATTTTACTGCCGATAAATTTTGACCATAAAATACCGGCAAAAATCAGTGACAGAATTCCAACGGGCACACCTACTGCAATCATAACTCCCAGATCCACGTTCAGCATATTTGCCACCAGAACAGAGCCGGCAGATGGTGGAATAAAGGCAAAGCCTGTGGCCAGTCCTGCCAGAAGAGGGATCACATAATATAAAGTAGATTTCTTTGTCTTTTTTGCAAGTCCGAATGCCAGTGGAATGAGAATCACCACACCAGCCTCAAAGAATACGGTTGTACCAACTACCAGCCCTGTGATTCCCAGAGCAATTCCAGATTTTTTTTCGCCGAATTTATTGATCAAAGTCTGGGCAACACATTGTGCACCTCCGGATACTTCCAGGATTCCTCCAAACAAAGAACCAAGTCCAATTAACAGGACAATGCCCTGAAGGGTATCCCCAGCACCTTTTTCCACTGTACTTACCAGAGTTGGAACCGGCATTCCGGCTCCAAGTCCAATAACCAATGCTGAGATCAGCAGTGATAAAATCGGATGAATCTTAAATTTAATGATAAGAAGCAGAAGCAATATAATTCCTGCTGCTGCCGCGATCAGCAGTCTGGCTGACTCCGCCGCAAATACCGGTTCTGTCATTTTGTATCTCCTCCCCAAATTTCTCATTCAATAATCTACAGTTAAACCAATAATAACACCCGCATTTTTACTATCCTATATTCGGGACTTATCAGCGTAGTGCATCTCAGATAAATTTATTACGCTGCAACATATTTATGGATGGTAGCTCGCACAGCGCCAGGTCCTGCGATCATTTCCCGGAACATGTTCTCAATCTTCTCTCCCACACCAGCTTTGTAAAGATCTGTGAAGAACAGACGCTCGTTAGAAAGGATCGGCTTCAGCTGATCCTTAAAGGTCTCAGGCTTTCCAATAACAATATCCTTTAACTGTTCCTGAAGTTCCTCATTCATCGGATCTGGTGCCAGTTCGTATTTATTTCCTGCATCATCCACTGCCAGCATATATCTTAACCAGCCAGCGATTCCAAGAGGAATTGCTGTGAGCTTAGATGCATCCCCGAATCTCTTTACATATGCCTTCACAGTCTCTCCAAAACGGATTCCAACCATCTGGGATACATCCACAGCAAGACGAAGGTTGGTATCGCCAAGGTATTCATTTGGGAAACGATCGTTAAAGAGCTCATCCACAAATGCCTGTGGAGAAAGGATTCCAGGATCAGCAACTACCGGAAGACCCTCACCATAGGCTACCATACGTGCCATTTTCATCATGTCTTCATTTGTATTCAGCATATGGGCAAAAAGGTCATATCCAAGAACCACGCCAAGAGGACCAGTTGCAGAATGGACCGGATTCAGACATACCGTTACTTTCATTCGTTCAGAAAGGTTTACTGTATTTCTGTCTGCCATGTATACGCCGAAGCCTTTTTCCAGAGCAGGACGTCCGTTGGGGAAGCTGTCCTCGATTACAAGATACTGTGGTTTCTCAGCATTTACAAATGGTGCAATGTATGTTTTCTTACTTGTGATAACAGGCTGCATACTTTCTACGCCAAGCTTCTCAAGGTCGGCTGCGATCTGCTCACTGGGACGAGGTGTGATCTTATCGATCATGGTCCATGGGAAAGCAACCACTTTCTCATCACTTACATAGCTTACAAATCCATCATCTACAAATCCGGCTTTCTTCCATTCTTCTGTCATGGTCAGCACAGACTCACGAAGCTTCGCACCATTCTGGGAACAATTGTCCATAGATACAAGAGCGATCGGATATTTGCCTGCTTTATATCTCTCATAAAGCATTGCCACCAGAACTGCCATGGCACCTGTGGCCTTGTCCGGACCATTCTGGATATCAGCCTGTACAAATGGGAACCAGGTTCCGTCAGCTTTATGTAATGCGTATCCTTTTTCCGTGATGGTAAAGGATGCCATCTGAAGGGATTTGCTGGTGAAAATTTCTTTCAGACGGTTCCACTGTTCCAAGTCTGAAGACTGAGCCTTTACAGCTTCTGCCAGAGCGCCCAGAACCTTATATTCACGGGTTCCGTCTCCATGAAGGATTACATTTAATCCAAGATTGTCATATGGTTCATAAATCTTATCCACTACATCATAGTCAAAGGTCTCCACACAGGTAATTCCTCTGTCCAGAATTTCGTCTTCCAGAAGTCCGTCTGCAATACCACCGATAAATACACGGAAAATATTGCCGATTCCAAAATGTACCCATACCGGAGCTTCTTTCGCTTTGGCAGATATTTTCTCCACATCATAACCTGGAAGCTGAATTCCTGCATTTTCCCATGCTTCATGCTCTTTGATTCCGTTTAATGTTAATTTCATGTTCTGTTCCTCCCTAATTTTCTTATTGTACAGATCTGATTCTCAATCCCAATCTGTTTTGTTGTTCTTTATGTTTCTTTTTGTTTTAACTTATGTGTATGTCTTAATTGTAAGTTGAGTATATATCTTTTCTTTTCAAAAATCCATTGACAGAAATCCTAATTTTTATTTCTAATTTTTGTATGGTTTTACCAGTAATTTTCTGCTTATTGCTTTTTTAACTGTTCTATACTAAAATGCAAGTAAGACTTAACATTATCTGATAAAGTAAAGATTACATGATTACTGTTCACTTCATAGTCTGCAATACAAGCTTTGTTACCAATGGACAGTAACATTACCTATTTGAATATTTATTAGCAGTCACTAACCTTATGTTGTACTAAAGACATAACCAGGAGACCATCATGAGTGAAAAAGGATTAACCACCATTGCTTTAAAGAAAATAAACCGTTCCAAAATTTACCAATACATTTACCGGAGCAAACTGACCTCAAAGCTACAGATCGTTCAGGATCTGCAGATGGGTCTGTCTACTGTCAGCCAGAATTTAAATCTTCTGGAAAATGAAGGGCTGATTGAGAAAAATGGTTACTTTGATTCCACCGGAGGACGAAAGGCCAATGCCATTCAGATTGTTTCGGATTTCAGAATTTCCATTGGTGTTGGAATATTAAAAAATATATTTCATATCACCGCCATTGATCTGTACGGAAACACGGTCTATACGGATACAATTCCGCTTACCTACTCAAACACAGCTGCGTATTACCAGCAGATCACTGACAAAGTCAAGGACTTTATTGACAAAAACCAGTATCCGGAGAATAAAATTCTGGGGGTTTCCATCGCTACCCAGGGAATTACTTCCCCGGATAATACCACTGTTATCTACGGAAACATTATGAACAACACCGGTATGCGTCTAAAGGATTTTTCCAGGCATCTGCCTTATCCCTGCCATCTGGAACATGACTCCAAATCAGCTGCTTTTCTGGAATTGTGGAATCATCCGGAGCTTGACAGCGCTGTTGTCCTTTTATTGAATCGAAATCTTGGCGGTGCCATTATCACCAATCACCAGATTCACCAGGGACGTTCTATGCACAGCGGAACAATCGAGCATATATGTGTCAACCCTGACGGACCGCTTTGCTACTGCGGAAACCGGGGCTGTCTGGAAACCTATTGCTCTGCCAACTCCTTGGAACAGGCCAGCGGCATGACTATAAAGGAATTTTTTCCTCTTTTAAGAGAAAAAAAATCCCCCCAGCTTATACAAATCTGGGAGGATTATCTGAAACATCTGGCTTTTGCAATGAAAAACCTGAATCTGGTTATTGATGCACCCATCATTATCAGTGGATATCTTGCACCTTATTTTACGGAAGATGACACGGATTATCTGCTGCGGCAGATCAATTCCATGACTCCATTTGAGCTGAAAGAAGAACAGATTCTCGTGGGCACACATGGGCAGTATACACCTGCGATCGGGGCTGCACTTTTTTATGTGAAGGAATTTATCCAGTCAGTTTGACACTAAAAAAGCTACTGTTCACTCTGTGACCAGCAACACGCTTCGCGATGCACAGAAATCATGCATTCGCATGATTTCGCGCCGAGGTTCTCGTTTTTTCTATGAGCTTTGCTTACAAAAAACACCTCGCAGAATGTTACCAATAAACAGTAACCTAAAAAATCAATGCAAAATATGTAATTACACATTTTTCTTGACAAAAGTTTTCGCTCTTATTATAATTACCGTTGTTAATTAACAGTGGTAATTATTTTTTTGTAAGGAGAAATAACTATGGACATTGAACTTATCAAACGTATGATGGATGCCTGTTATCAGGGCAAGCGAATCCGAGATATGCTGCCGCCTCTGCCAGATGGAGTTGCATCTTCTTTTATTCAATATCTGGATATCATTGAAAAACTGGAAAAACAGGGTATTCGAGTGAAGATATCCGATGTAAGTGACGCTCTTTCCCTCCCACGTCCCGGTGTAACCCGTACAGTGAAGGACATGGAAGCCAAAGGCTATGTGAAAAAGCTTGCATCTGCAGAGGACGGCCGGATTACCTATCTGACTGTTACAGAAGCCGGAAAAGCCCTTTCAGAGAAGTACAACAAACAGTACTTTACTATTCTATCCGGTTATGTAGACAGTATTCCAGAGGAGGACATTCTATGTACCATCCGGACCATGGAGAAATTTTATAAGATTATGTGTGAAAGGAGAATTGACCTTGACAAATGAAAAAAATGATTTTACACAGGGAAGCATTCTGAAAAAGCTTGCCCTTTTTATGCTGCCGATTCTTGGTGCCCTTATACTGCAGGCAGCATATGGTGCAGTAGACCTTCTGGTAGTTGGACGCTTCGGCTCTACATCCGGGCTGTCTGCTGTTTCTACCGGCAGTCAGGTATTGAACCTTGTGACTTTTGTAGTAACACAGTTTGCTATGGGAATCACAGTCCTCATAGCCCGCTATCTTGGCGAAAAAAAGCCGGAACGGATTGGCTCTGTTATTGGCGGTGCTGCAGTTGTTTTTGCTGTCATTTCTGCCATACTTTTTATTGTAATGATTGCTTTCGCCCACCCTATTTCCGTGCTTATGCAGGCTCCTGAGGAGGCTGTTTCACTTACCACAAGCTATGTAAGAATCTGTGGAAGCGGTATTTTCTTCATTGTTGCCTATAACCTGCTTTCTGCTATTTTCCGCGGGCTTGGTGACAGTAAATCGCCGCTTTTATTCGTTCTGGTAGCCTGTATTGTAAATATTTTCGGAGATTTATTTCTGGTTGCAGGGCTTCATCTGGATGCTGCCGGCGCAGCTCTCGCAACCGTTTTCGCACAGGCGGTCAGTGTAGTATGTGCGATCATCATCCTGCTGAAAAAGAAGCTTCCCTTTTCCATCAAAAAATCCGACTTCTGTTTTAATTCCCAATGTAAACGTTTTCTGGGAATCGGACTGCCTCTGGCTCTCCAGGAATTTCTTACCCAGATGTCCTTCCTGGCACTTTGTGCATTTGTAAACAGATTAGGGCTGGAAGCCTCCTCCGGATATGGGGTTGCCTGCAAAATCGTAAACTTTGCCATGCTGATTCCAAGCGCACTGATGCAGTCCATGGCCTCCTTCGTTTCCCAGAACGTAGGCGCGGGAAAGCTAAAGCGTGCAAAGCAGTCTATGTTCACCGGAATCGGAGTCGGACTGTTATTCGGATGTCTGGTTTTTGTTCTGATTCTATTGAAGGGTGATGTACTTGCCAGCCTGTTCTCAACTGATGCCGCTGTTATCCAGAAGGGTTTTGATTATCTGAAGGGCTTCGCTCCTGAAACAATTTTAACAGCGATTATGTTCAGCATGGTAGGTTATTTTAACGGAAATAACCAGACCTTGTGGGTTATGTTCCAGGGATTGTTTCAGACACTTCTGGTACGGCTTCCAATGTCATATTATATGAGCATTCAGCCTGCTGCCAGCCTGACAAAAATCGGTCTAGCAGCACCTGCCTCCACACTGGTAGGCATTTTGCTTAATGTAATTTTCTTTCTGTACTTCAACAAAAAAATCAATAACAGGCAATAAGTAAAAAAACAGTCCCCTACGCAGTCTGTAAAATGTACTGCGTTGGGGACTTATTTTGTGACGGGGTTATTCTTATTATACCCGTTCTGCTTTCTTTTCAGTTTCCGGTTTTTCCAAAAGCTTCTTAATACCCTGGATTGCAACCAGCACACCCAGTATTAACAGTAATACTGCAAATATCAGCTGTAAAGAATTTCCAAGATCCAGACCTGTTGTTACAAATGCTTTGGAAAGCTTTACAATTGTCATTCCAAGTGCGGTAAAGGTAACTGCCATCATAAATACCATTGGTACCCAGAGCATCCAGCCCTGACGCTTGGTTTTCTTTAAGAATACTGCGCAGGCTACCAGTGCCAGTACAGATAACAGCTGATTTGCAGAACCAAACAGTGGCCAGATTTCTGCATATCCAACCTTGGTAAGCAGGTAAGCAAGTACAAGTGTAATGATGGTTGCAAAGTATTTGTTTGTTACCACTTTCTGGAATGGACTCATATTTTTCTCATCTGTGTCGGAATCAAGGAAAAATTCCTGGAAGGACAGACGTCCTACTCTGGCTACAGAATCAAGAGATGTAAGCGCAAATGCGGATACTGCAAGATTGATCAGAGTGAACACAAGGGAGTGAGGCAAACCGATCACAGAAAGGAAGTTTGCAATCGCACCTGCGAAAATCTGTGGCTGGGTGGTAAGTCCCTGTGCAGCTGCCTCTCCTTTTCCAAATGATGCAACTGCGATCAATGCGATGATTGCAAGCATACTTTCCATAAGCATTGCACCAAAGGAAACCGGCAGCATGTTCTTTTCATTTTTGATCTGCTTGGAAGCAGTACCGGAAGATACTAGGGAATGGAAGCCGGAAACTGCACCACAGGCGATTGTTACAAATAAGATTGGGAACATGTATTGTCCATCTACATTAAAGCTTGTAAATGCCTGAAGATTACATGCCGGGTTTGCTGCAAATACACCGATAACAGCGCCCACGATCATGAAAATCAGCAGATAGCTGTTCAGATAATCACGTGGCTGAAGCAGCGCCCATACAGGAGCTACACTGGCAATCAGAATATATACAAAGATAATAATGTGCCATGTTCCAAGGCTTACATACATCGGGAACTGCAGTCCCAGCACAATTGCTGCAACCAACAGCACAATTGCAAAAGCAGTATTTACCCATTTATTGAACTTTGTGTATTTCAGGAAAAATCCAAGTCCAACTGCTTCAAAAATGAATAACATGGAAGTTGTTGCAACAGCTCCATTTGCCACTACCTTTGTCACTTCTCCTGCATCATTTGTGGCAAATCCGTTAAAGGTTCCGGCTACAACATCTGCGAATGCCGCAACAACCAGAATACAGAACAGCCAGCAGAATAAAAGGAATAATTTTTTTCCAAGTTTTCCAATGTACGCTTCAATAATGTATCCGATTGTACGTCCTTTGTTCTTTACAGAGGCATACATAGATGCAAAGTCCTGAACTGCTCCAAAGAACACACCACCGATCAGGATCCAAAGAAGTACCGGAAGCCATCCAAAAATTGCAGCCTGGATTGGTCCGTTGATCGGGCCAGCACCGGCAATGGATGCGAACTGATGTCCAAATACTACATTGGTATCGGCCGGTACATAATCAACTCCATCCTCCATTTCGTAAGCCGGAGTTTTGGCTTTCGGGTCAATTCCCCATTTGTTCTGGAGGTAACGGCCATACAGAAGATAGGCGCCGCCCAGAACTACGATAGCGATTACCATCATCATAATTCCACTCATAATCTTTCTCCTCGTCTTTCATTTGTAGTCAAGTGGTTAATATATATAAAAAACGCCCCTGTTATCCAATGGATAACAAAGGCGGAATTTCCGTGGTACCACTTTGTATTATCGTATCTATTACTAAATACGACCACTCATTGCTGTCTGTATAAACAGCTTCTTCTGTAACGTGAAGACTACGTCCCAGCTTACTGAAATTAGTTATTATTTTTTCAGCGGGATGCTCCCAGGTGATACCACAAAATACCTTCTGCCGCCTCTCACCAGTCTGCGGCTCTCTGTGTTCCGGTTATCTTTTGTAATTTGTCCTGTTCAATGCATTTCTCTTTATCTAACTAAAGTTTTACTACTTTTTTTAGAAAATTGCAATACATTTTTTGTATATATTATACGATTTTATCAATCTGTTTTTGTGCATTTTCGCTGGCCGGTATCAGTATCTTCAGGTCAAACCAATTCTCCTTTGTATCAATGGAAACAGCGCCATCATATTTATTTACCGTATAGCGAATGCTTTTCAGTCCATAACCGTGGAATTCTTTGTCCCGCTTCGTTGTGATAAACGCTCCGCCCTGGTAATTCAGTTCGGTATCATAATAATTTTCAAACCGGAGAAGCAGAAAGTTTTTCTGTTTTGAGACACTGACGTGTATTAATCTTTTTTCTTTATCCGGAATCTTCAATTCACATTCAATGGCATTATCCAATGCATTTCCAAAAATACTGCAGATATCCATAACATCCATAAAATCCAGCAGGGTTCCATCTGCAACGCAGGTAAAGGTTATGTTATGCTTTGCGCAATAAAGGCTCTTGGTAGTCAGCACGGTATCCAGCACTTTATTTCCTGTTTTGTTCTGACTTTCATATTTCTTTATATCTGCTTCCATTTTATCCAGAAATGCTTCCCTTTTTCCAGGATCAGCTTCACTTCTTAGCACAGCAATCTGATGCTTCAGGTCATGATACTTATAATTGATCAGCTCAATGCTTTCTTTTGACTGCTTGTATTGCGCATACTGATTCTGAAGCACATTCTGCACCGCCTCCAGTTCTTTTCTCACCCGGAGCTCACAGCACTGTATCAAATGTGCATATAAAATTGCAATTCCTGCAACATCTACCATAGTACGGATATTCCCCATTTCAAAAGAATATCTGCCTGTAAATGGCGTGTTCACATTCACATAACTCATATTGCTGACAGCAAATACGGCAATACTGATCAGGAGTCCGGAAAAATATTCCCTTCTGGTGATTTCCATCTGTCCATCCTTTGGCATATGAATATGAAGAATTTTGTACAATATCACTGCAATCACACCATAGATCAGAAGAATTGCCATTCCCTGCTGCCACCAGGACATCCATGCTTCTTTCCCTGTATAACACAGGATCTGCCACCCGGCAGAAGCCATAAATTCAGCTGCTACAAAAGCAATCATTCCAAAATATGCCGCATCTGTCAGCCTGATCTCACAGCAGCAAAAAACAAAAGCAACCATCAGAAAAACCGCAAATATCATACAGGGGATCCAAAAAATCAGTCTTACCCCACCGGTAGAAATCAGAAATACGCTCTGTATTCCAAATGCACCTGCCACAAGACAACCTGTTACAGCCGGTGAAAATCTTTTTTTGAAAGGCAAAATAAAAATCAGACAAGCCATCCACTCTGCAAGTGCCGTATAAAGTCTTGGAATATCGGGCAGATAATGTTCTGTCATTTTATCACCTCACACCAATATCTGGTC
>ERZ1673699.2786-NODE-2786-length-11064-cov-5.880189_pt1 | contig 11064 bp, 17 predicted proteins | sample MGYA00580229_ERZ1673699 | MGnify/ENA primary metagenome ERZ1673699 (study PRJEB41218, sample SAMN15661785) | gut metagenome | host: Homo sapiens | place: Canada: London | collected 2015-08-20/2019-03-30 | study: EMG produced TPA metagenomics assembly of... | reverse complement strand
CTGAATAATGGAATTGCTGTAGCTGCCGGCAGAGCGGACTGTTACGAAGCATTAAAGCAGGCTTTTTCACAGGACGGAGTTCCACATCAGATCATCAGGAACATCATTCCTCATATCACAGATACTACGAACAATATTCTTGGCCAGATGACTGGTGGAACGATGGGAGTGGAATTTGTGATGGAACGCACCGTCAAAGGAAAGGACGGAGACAAGGCAACGCTGGATGTTCTGATCAACGAATATGGCAAGACAACTCTTCCATATGCTTCCAAGAGCGGAGGCGAGAAGGTAAAAGCTTCTCTTGCCGTTATCCTTGCACTGTCCGAGATCAAGGCAACAGCGGCAGGAATACAGCTTGGAATGCTCTTTATTGATGAACCACCATTCCTTGATGATGAGGGCGCACAGGCTTATGTAGATGCCCTTGAGACGATCCGTGATCGGTATTCCGATGTGAAGATTATGGCAATCACTCATGACGATGCCATGAAAGCGAGATTTGGCCAGGCTGTGACGGTAATTAAAACAGATGATGGCTCAAAAGTAATCTACTAACAGGAGGGGAAGATGGCAGATAAGAAAACTTATTATTACCTGAAACTTAAAGAAGGCTTCTTCGATTCAGAAGATATGCTTCTCCTGCAAGGAATGAAGGATGGATATATCTATAGTGATATCTTACTTAAACTCTATTTAATGAGCTTAAGACAGGACGGCCGGCTTATGTATAGGGGAATTATCCCTTATACGCCGGATATGGTGGCAACAATTACACACCATCAAGTTGGAACTGTTGAAAAAGCAATGAAAGTGCTGACATCCATGGGATTCATTGAAATTTTGGATAATGGTGCAATTTATATGCTTGATATCCAGAATTTTATAGGACGGAGTTCTAATGAAGCCGACAGGAAAAGAGAGTACAGAGCAACTATAAATGCCGAAAAATCAAGGATTATTGAGGATAAAGAAGGACAAATGTCCAGACAAATGTCGGACGTTCGGGCACCAGAGAATAGAGATAAGAGAACAGATAATAAAGATAATAAAGATAATAAAAACATTAGCTTGGAGCTTAAAGGCTCCAAGCAGAACACGTTCATCTCTCTTCCGTTGATTACAGGATCTGGAAACTATGATGTGACATTTGATTATCTCAATTCACTGAGAGAACTGTTTCCGGCACTGGATGTTGAACAGGAGTTTAGATCAATGGCGGCATGGCTTGACAGTCACCCTCGTAATCGTAAGACACCGAGAGGAATCAAGAGATTTATCACTGGTTGGTTAGAACGTTCACAGAATTCAATGCCGGCATCCAGAACACCGCAAGCACCTGCAGCTACAAAGAACATGTCAACGGATCAGTATATGGAGGCAACGTCCGGCTGGTGCGAAGGGATGGGTGATTGAAGTGACACCTCAAGAATTTGATTTTATCAGAGCTTCAATCAAAAGTGCCTATCCAACATTTAATGTCATGCCAGACCAATACAGCATCAGAATGTGGTACCGCATGCTTGGAGATCTGGACTATAAGCTTTGCGAAACAGCATTGATGGAACTGTTTGCCACTCATACATACCCGCCGCAGATATCTGAGATACGGGAGAAATGTGCAGAATACACAGTTCCACACCTCAAAGACCAGGGAGAAGCCTGGGGAGAAGTCCAGAAGGCCATCAGCCAGTATGGATATTACAGGCAGGAAGAGGCACTGGAAAGCCTGACACCAATAGTCAGAGAGGCGGTAAAGCGGCTTGGCTTCCGGGAGATATGCCTTGATGAGAACCAGGATGCTGTCCGAGCGCATTTCTTCAAGATATATTCAACCCTGATCGAGCGCAAGACGAATGATGCAAAGTTTCCTCCGAGTATTCTGGAAGCGAAAAATAAATATATTGCACAGCTTACCACACACGAAAATGCGGCAATAGAACAACAGCACCGGGACCAGATAGCAGAAGAACCAGAACGTGCGACACCAGAGTATATAGATATGCTAATGCGGGAACACGGATTCAAGAGGTGACGGCATGGAGCAGATAGAGAAAATACAGGGAACAGAGAAAGAATTCATAAAAGTCTTTCAAGAGCTGTGTTACAGCCGGAGTTCATGGCAGGTGTGGGCCGATCTAATGGCGGCAATGGCTTGCACACTGGCGAATTCGGTTGATAAGACGGAACCGAGATACACTGCAAGAGAGAAAGAATATGCAGAGTGCATCAAACGCCTTGGCGGGGTAGAGAAGCCGGCCAAATGCTTTGCGATTGTGGTTGAGGCACTGGAACGCAATCCAGATCAGGACTTTCTTGGAAAACTGTACATGAGCCTTGAGCTAGGGAACCACTGGAAAGGGCAGTTTTTTACACCATACAATGTCTGTGAATGTATGGCAAGCATAACAATCAATGACAATGTACAGACATTGGAAAAACAGGAATGGATATCTGTCAATGATCCGGCGTGTGGAGCAGGAGCAACTCTTGTAGCAGCGGCAAACATATTCCACAGAAAAAAGATAAATTACCAGACACAGGTTTTATTCACAGCAAATGACATAGACCGGGTTGTTGCCCAGATGTGTTACATACAGCTTTCACTGCTTGGATGTGCAGGCTGGGTGGCTGTTGCAAATACAATATCCAATCCGGTATGTGGAGATCCACTGATACCCGACGAAAGACCTGGACAGGAATTCTGGTACACACCATTTTATTTCAGGGAAGAATGGAACTGCAGACGACAGATCCAGATTCTTAGACGCAGACATCGTGGAAAAAGTTTGTTCGGAGAATCACCGGAGCGAATAATATTTCATTTTGATTTTGAGAAGGAGATTACAAATGTCAGAACAGTTAAAACAGGAACTTGAAGCTGATACTGATCGTTTAGAGACGGAAACGGTCGCAGGCAGTGAAACAATAGGGGAGCAGGAAAAAGATACAGTAGAGGGCAAATTAGAGAGCCAGGAAGGCAATGAATCGAAGGAAGATGATATGGTTCCGATGGGGAAAGTTTCTCTTGCCGATATTATTTCCGGGATTCCGGCTCCGACAAAGGAAGAAGTCGAAGCGGCAGAAGCTGAAAACGCAAAGCCGGTAAAACAGAAGGCTAAAGAAAAACTGGAAGCAGAAAAGAAAAAAGCTGCTCAGAAAAATTTTGCGGATCCGGTCATTGATTACCTGATGAAAAGATGCAAAGAGGATCAGGGGCTTGCTGAAGATGTGATGCAGGAGGGAAAGACCTGGAACAAGTGCTTTAGTTATATCGTTGAACAGGCTAGAAAGCAGTCGAATGGCAGATCCACTGCAGTTGAAGACCAGGTTGTATATGAATGGGCAGAGGATTATTACCATAAAGATGATAAGGCTGAGGAGGATAAAAAAGCTAAAGAAGCTGCGAAGAGAAAGAAAAAGCAGGATAAAAAGGCTAAAACAGACAGCGAGAAAAAGGCAACTTCCAAGCCAGCTACAGAGCCGGAGAAAAAAACAGAGGCACCAAAGTCAGAGCCAAAACCTAAAAGGAATAATAAGGACATGGATGGCCAGCTTGATATATTTTCTCTTTTAGGAATGTAGGAGGCGATATGGATGAAAAGGAAAGAGTTGAAAGCTATACCGGCTCCGAAAGTAAAGCTGGAAACAATACATGATATTGCTGTTGCAGGCAAGGGTAAACGAGGCGTGATTTCCACACAAAAGAAAAAAGTTGGTACGGAGGAAACATTGATACTTAATGTATATCAGACCAGCGGAAGAAACAAGAGAGATATTTCATTGCTGTTTCGTGTGTTCTGTCAAAAAGAAGATTATATAACTCTTGAAGTTGAGTGCAATAAGTGGAGAACAGGAGCTTTACTAAATCTTGTTTGCAGGGATGCCGGATGGGCTGAATATTGGTGGAGCTATGAACAGCTTGAGTTCCTAACGGACATGGATGCAAAGAGAGCGGAGAGTACATTTAGAAAATGGATAAAAACCAGAGATGAATGTGGTGCACGACCTGCATTTGCACTGTTGAAACGCTATCAGGATAAAGTCAAGGCAATGCGGCTTGCAAAGAAACATAAAAAGGAAACAGATGTTATCGATCAGGAAATGGAGCGATTCAAAGCTTTGCCAGATGATTACCAGACATTTGTCGAAGAAACGGTATTCAAGGATGAAAATTACATTTTTTACAACACTGGCAGGAAGAAAGCCTATTGTACAAGCTGCAAGCACACTTTTATCTTGGAAAATAAGCATTTGAAGCATAAGACAATACCTGTTTGGAACAACAAAGACGAGGTCAAGCACAATCGAACTGTAAGGTGCCCGTACTGCAATAAATTCCTCCAAGCGAAGAGCGAGGGAATGAGTAGACAAAGTCTTGTGTCGGTTGCATGGAGTGTACTGGTTCAGCCGGATGGAGAAAATATTCTGACAAGATATTTTTGTCATATAAAAGATTTCAGACTGGATTTTCATAATCCGAGAATAACCACAAGCGAAGGATACCGAACAATACACAGAGATATCGGTGTTGCTGATTATATGTGGGCGAGATATAAGAACACTGATATGAGATGGTGCTATTACAGAGATAGATACACAGGATGGTATCCTCCGTCAGAATCAATATATCCAAGAAGTGTGGTTATGTATAACCAGGAACTTGCGGGCGATATAAAGGGGACCTGTATGCAATATAGTGTTCCAGATGTTTTTATCAATAAGATTGCCGACGATCCAAGATATTTTAACACACCATGGTTGATAGATAATTACTTCAACTCATACAGGAAATATCCATTTATAGAACAGCTGTTAAAGGTTGGATTCTATAGAATGACCAGAGAGTTTTTGGATGATAACAGACAGAACGGAAATGTATTCAATAGTGGAAAGAGAAACATTATGGAAACTCTTGGAATCGGGAAAACACAGTACAACATGCTTCGAGAAGTTGGAGACCCCAGCATAAGGGACTTGGAGATTCTTAGATATAAGCCAGACTTAAAGAGAGATGAATTCAAAACATTAAGATACATCACAGACAATGGACGAGCGAATAATTACACAAATTACATTGACATGATGAAATACACCACTCTTCATAAGGTCTGCCGCTACATATCGGATAAGAAAATAAAATATGATCATGATTACTTTGATTATATCGGATGGATTGAAGAGATGGGCTATGACATGACCAACGAGTTTAATCTGTTTCCTAAAAAATTTGTGAATGTACACGATGAAATGTCTAAGCAGTACATGAAGTTTAAGGACAAGCAGGCTAGGGAAGAGGCTAAGAGATTCAATAAACTATTACAAAAGCTGAAAAAGGAAACCACAGATGTTGAAGCTATGAATTTGAATATCGCGGGGCTTTTCATAAGACTTCCAAACAGGTTAGAGGAACTGAAAACCGAGGGCGAAGTTCTCCATCATTGCGTGGGAACATACACAGGAAAAGTACGCAAGGGGGAAACGACGATATTCTTCGTTCGCAAGATAGAAGAACCGGACAAACCATTTTACACATTGGAGTGGAAAGGCAGAGTGCTTCAGTGCAGAGGCTCTCATAATTGCGATATGACACCGGAGGTAAAAGCCTTTGCGAATATATTCCAAGAGAAAATGGTGGAGTATGAGAAAGAACCTAAGAAGCAGAGAAAGGCGGGATGATATGGCAAAACAGAGCATTAGAAGTATTCGAAAAGGAAGTGTTCAGTGGAACGAAGAGGATCGATTACAGATGGTTTCCATGCTGGCAAAAGCAGGATATGCAGTCCAGATTGTGAGAAAAGAAGTTCCCGGAGGCGAAAACAGAAAATCAGCTCAGTACGAATACGTGATCGAGTATGGAGAGAAGGTGGAGTGATGAAATTTATAGCCAGGAAACCGGTTGTAAAGACGAGGGTTTACCAGAAATATGGTTTTGTATATGTAGAAGATAAGCCTTGTTACTGTCCGAGGTGCCGGAATATATTAAATGCCGGACCGAACTATCAACCGAAATACTGTAGCGAGTGTGGCCAGAAAATTGATTTTTCAGAAGTAAAGTGGGAAGAAGAAAGACTTCTTGAACATGTAGAAAGGAGTTTGGCCAATGAATAAGAGCGGCATTGAATGGTGTGATCACACATGGAATCCAATTACCGGTTGTCGGCATGACTGTTCTTACTGCTACGCTGTCAAGATGTCACTCCGTTTTTGTGGAAACATGAAAAGAAATATGTTCCAGACAGACCAATATCGAATGGAGGGAGATTTGTTTGTCCTGGATGAACCGTTCATGAATGAGGATGGAAAGCCTGTCATATATCCATTTGGGTTTGAACCGACATTGCACAGATACCGTTTGAACACAATGGATTCTTTGAAAATGGGGAATAACATTTTTGTCTGTGCCATGGCCGATTTATTCGGAGAATGGGTACCGGAGAGTTGGATTCGTGAGATATTTGAGGTTATAGAGGAAAAACCTCAGCATAACTGGTTGCTCCTTACAAAGAATCCATCAAGATACCGCAAGATTGACTTTCTACCGGAGGGCAAACCGAATATATGGTATGGAACGACGGTAACAAACCGGGAAGATTTGGACAGGCTGAATGATTTCCCATACTATTCCAAGAGCTTTGTCAGTATAGAGCCGGTATTGGAAAATTTGGAATTGGTAAAACACCCTGATTCCGTTTCCATGGTTGATTGGATAATTGTTGGAGCGGAAACCGGAAGAAGAAAAAATCTCGTGGTACCAGAGTTTGAGTGGGTAAAGGATATAGTCCTTGCGGCCGACACTCATGGGATACCGATTTTCATGAAAGATAGTCTGATCGATATTGTTGGCGAGAAGAACATGAGGAGAGATTTTCCGGAAGAACTAAAGAAAAAGACGATAAGCAAGAAGCTTCGCAACAAACTGTATGATGTCTGCTGTGAATGCGGGACAGTAAATAAAAAAAGTGATATGTACACCCTGCTTGCCAGAAGGGAAAGAGGGGTACAACCAAAGCAATACGGATTTATGTGCGATAAATGCTTTGAAGAGTTTTGCAAAGAAAAAGGCTTAGAAGTGCCAAAGAACAGAAAAGTGGAGGATTAAAAATGGATAGAACAAGTAACAATATTGTAAGAATTGGCGGACAGATCACAGGAGCACCAGAGTTTAGTCATGAGGTATTTGGAGAGAAATTCTTTATCCTTGATTTATCTTCAAAGAGAAAGAGCGGTGTTTATGATACCGTACCAGTTGCAGTATCAGACAGAGCAGTTGATATTACAGACCTTACTGTTGGAACATTTATTTATGTGACAGGCTCATTCAGATCATTCAACAAGCATAAGGACGGAAGAAATACTTTAGTGCTGAATGTATTTGCTAATGAGGTTCAGTTTGCAGAGTGTGAGCCGGAAATCAATGAAATTGAGCTTAAAGGATGTATCTGCAAGGAACCTAAGGAAAGAGAAACACCTCTCGGTAGAGAAATCGCAGATGTTCTCGTTGCGGTAAACAGAGCTTATGGAAAGTCTGATTATATCCCTTGCATCACCTGGGGAAGAAACGCAGCTTACACAGCAGGACTTTCAGTTGGGACTAAGCTTTCGTGTAGAGGACGTATCCAGAGCAGAGAGTATAAAAAGAACGATGAAACAAGAATTGCGTATGAAGTATCGCTGTCAACAATAACAGCTGAATAATATGAGCTACCGAAACAGCGAAGGGTACAGTGACAGTACAGCTGGCATTGCCATTGGTAATGTCAGCAGGAAAGAACGAAGGGAGAAAGTCATGGGAAAGAAAAGAAGCTGCAGACGAACTATTGATGAGGATAAAATTCACGATAAGGCTGTGAAAATGAGAAAAATGACGGATGAACAGCTTGTGCATTATGTGGAAGATCGTGTGGAAAAAGCACGAAGTGAGGGCTTTAATTGTGGAAAAGCCAGTGTTCCAAAAACCGGAGAGGGAGCAAAGGAGTTTATCGCATTCCTTCAGCTGAATAAGATTCCGGGAATTGGAGCAGTAACGATAAACAAACTCATAAAGGTAGCGGAAGAAAATGGATACTTATAAGCGTTCAATAAGAGGTCTGCAGAGCAGATCTAACGGAGAACATTTTGAGGGAATGATACTTGCGGCATCCAGATTCTATGAAGAAAGAGGAATTGCAGCAGTTGATAAAACTCCGGAAGCATTTAAGGTACTGAAAGCAATGGACAGGAACAGAGGGCAGTTCATTTGCTGTTTCACTAAACAGGCTCAGCCTGATTTCAAAGGAATTCTCATGGATTCAACCATGATCTTGTTCGATGCAAAGCATACGGACAAAGATAAGATTAGCAGGGACGTAGTAACCGCTGAACAGCAGGCGTGCTTTGAAAGGTATATGAAGCTTGGAGCAATGTGTTTTTTGGTTGTATCTCTGGAATTTAAAGAATTCTACCGGGTTCCGTGGGTGGTGTTCCGGGATATGAAGAAGATTTACGGACACAAGTATATGAACCGGGAGGAACTGGAACCTTACAGGATCAAATATTCAAACGGAGTGGTGAAGTACCTTGATGGTATTGTTCTCCGGGAAAGGAATGAAGATGAAAGTACAGAAGTATGAGATCGCCAGAGTTATTGATAAATTAAAAAGTATTGTGCAGAAGAACGACCAGTTCCCAGCTCTGGGAGGGATTCTGGTAAAGGACGGGTATTTAATCGCCTCCAACTCCGAGATTACAATGAAGGTCAAATTAGAGGCCTCAGAAGGCAGTTATTTTATTATTCCAATGAAAGCCTTTGACTTGATCAAAAATCTACCGGATGGAGAAATCGACATCAGCGCAACCGACAAGAATGTAGTTATGATCAAGATAGGAGCAATTAAAAACAAATACCAGAGTTATCCTCCGGAAGAATTCAATTTTGATATTACAGAGGATCCGGAAGCCGATGGAGTGGAATTGAATGGTAAAAAGATCATGGAGGCTATAAGTCATGTTATTTATGCAGCAGCTGACGGCGGTGCGAATACACAGATGACCGGAATTTATTTTGAGGGTACAGACAGCGGAGTTTCCCTTGCCGCACTGGACGGGCACATGGTCGCAGTAGATTCTGTTAAAGCAGAAGGCGCAAAGGATATGAAGCTGATCGTGCCGAAGGCAACTGCCAAGAAGTTAATCTCCATGGGCGTGATTGATGATGTGACTCTTACATATACCAAAAACAGTGCGGTATTCAAGTCTGATGAATATACCATTTACACAAGACTGATTGAAGGAAAATACTTTGCTTATCAGAAAATGTTTACCGAAGGCGAGATTAATACATGTGCATCAAGAACTGCATTGATCGGCGCAATGACCAGGGCAAAGATGTGTACGGAAGAGAAGCAGCCGGCAGTATTCCAGATAGAAGACGATGTGCTGAATATCAGTATCCGGGATAAGCTAGCAGACTATCAGGAACAGGTACCGCTCCAGGAAACCGTATGCAAATCCATACGGTTGGGATTCGATTCAAGACTGGTCCTGGAAACATTGAAAGCCTTCACCTGTGACAATATTGCACTGGGCTTCACCAGCCCACGAACACCGATGATTGTGGAAGCAGAGGACAGCGACATGAAAGCTATGGTGCTTCCGGTAGCGATAAGGGAGGCTTAAATATGATCGAGATTATATCAGTAAAAGATATCAAAGACGCAACACCAGAGGAACTTGCAAATCTTCGCCGGAAGGGACTTCTTCCGGCAGAAGGAACCAGGAGAACATCTGGAAGACCTCTCAGCCCGTATGAGCGAACCAGAGCACAGGTGGCTGCTACTGGAAACAGATGGGCAATGGAAAACTTTATTGCCACGCACAGCTGAAAGGGGATGAAATAAATGAATTTGTATAGATATTATCAGCATGATGGATTCCGATGCGAAACTATAGTCGGAATTGTTAAAGCAAAAGACATGCAAGAGGCTGAAAAAATCGTAAAAAACCATTACGAAAAAGCATATCGAGGAGAATTCCAGCGCGATGGTTGGAAGCTGGAAGAAGTTGAGTTTTCCGATGATGGATGCAGCGAAATTTATTACGGGTGATTAATATGGCGAAGGCGTTATATAACTTATGCAAAAGGAATGGGACAGTGATGGAGTACTCCATCACTGGATCCGAAGTAGCTGAATTGATTAGCTGCAAAAAGCAGGATGTTTATAATTCTGCGAGCTACGGTCAGATGATCCGGAAAGAATTTTACGTTGAAGTTGTAGACCGGCCACTGAGCCGAACGAAAGATCTTACATTACTTTTGGAATATGACCGGGTTTGTAGAGAAATTCTTGAGAGGTGTGGATGATGAAAGTATATAAAGCGGTGCATGAGAGAGAAAACAAGTGCAAGGAATTGCACAAAGAGATGAATATGAATGTAGGCCCGACCAGACTGGTCCAGCCGGATTTTTACCTGTTGGTCGATGTGGATGACCTGCAGAAACAGGTGAATACCTTGGAAAATGAAGTTCATCGCATGAAAAGAGTAGAAGCAAGGAGGAAATGGCGTTATGGAAGAAAAAATCATTAAGATTATGCAATTGGTCCAGATAAAGAAAGACAATACAGTTGAATTTCCGGAAGAGGCTAGGAAACTGATTCGTGAGGTGGCAGAAAAATGCAGAAAATTGCCGGTTTATAAGGACAATACAGATAAAGTGGATACCTATAAGGATGGCATTACAGCAGGAGAGATATATTTGGATATGTGTCTGAAAATTGTTAATGCACCTACACAGATTCATAGGATGGTGACTCCTAAGATGATGCTCCCGCTCATTGATGATAAGTTGCAGGAGGAATTTAAAGAAACGGAGGCGAGAGAATGAGCCGGATAAAAAGCAGATTATCTGCATACCGTGATTATTTAAGACCGCTGGTAATGGAAGGCAAGCCAATGTCGTCAGAAGATGTTTTAGTTATGATTCAACAGCTACAGGATGATCTGAAGAAAGATGAAAGACCAAAACTTACAAAAATTGAGAAATGTTTTGTCGAATCTTTGAATGATAAATGGGATTACTTATGC
>ERZ1673699.2784-NODE-2784-length-11068-cov-6.229093_pt1 | contig 11068 bp, 6 predicted proteins | sample MGYA00580229_ERZ1673699 | MGnify/ENA primary metagenome ERZ1673699 (study PRJEB41218, sample SAMN15661785) | gut metagenome | host: Homo sapiens | place: Canada: London | collected 2015-08-20/2019-03-30 | study: EMG produced TPA metagenomics assembly of... | reverse complement strand
ACCGCAACGACCTGCTGAAGTTCCGCAACTTCGGCAAGAAGTCTTTGACGGAGCTCGACGAGCTGCTGACCTCGCTGAACCTGAAGTTCGGTATGGACGTATCAATCTACAAACTTGACAAAGATTAATTAAATGAGACACAATAAGAATTTCAACCACCTCGGTCGTCAGGCGGGACACCGCAGGGCGATGCTTTCGAACATGGCATCGTCGCTGATCATGCACAAGCGCATCGAGACGACTATCGCCAAAGCGAAGGCTGTACAGCGGTTCATCGAGCCGCTGGTCACCAAGGCCAAGGAGGACACGACGCATTCGCGCCGTATCGTATTCTCGTACCTGAAGCAGAAGGAGGCCGTCACGGAACTGTTCCGTACGATCGCCCCGAAGATTGCCGAGCGTCCGGGCGGTTACACCCGCATCCTGAAGACCGGTTTCCGTCTGGGCGACGCTGCTGACATGTGCATCATCGAGTTCGTCGACTTCAACGAGGCTTACACGCTGGGCATCGCTCCGGCAGCCGCTTCGGAGGCGAAGCCCAAGACGCGCCGTTCGCGCAAGCCCGCAGCGAAGAAGACCGACGCTGTCGAGGAGGCTACCGTTGTCGAAGGCGGCGAGGCCAAGAAGGCCGCAGCGCCCAAGAAAGCCGCAGCCCCGAAGAAGCCCGCAGCCCCGAAGGCCGCTTCGGCCAAGGTTGCCGCTCCGAAGGTTGCCAAGAAGACCAACGTCGGCAAGAAAATGTAACATTTCCGATGATTGCGGCACACCTGCCGTACATCGCTCGAATCCCCGAACGGGACGTACTCAGGTACTGCCCGTCCGGGGATTTTTTCACGATGCACGACATTGACGCCACACGGATCGAAAATCAGTTTCGATTTGCAGGGCATCTTTTGTGCGGCATGCCTGCCCCGGATTCTGTCCGGGGCGGATTGCGTTATGGCCGGGTATGCCCCGGTCGTACCGGAGGCGGGATTTGTGGGGCCGATCGCAGGACAGAAGCGTTTTTCGGCAGTCCTGAAATGAAAAAATCACTATTTTGGGGGATGTGTCCGATTTTGCTATTCTGAATTAATATTATATCTTTGTCACATTCTTTCCGGTGCCGGATACCTGCCCGGAATATATGAGTCAAATAAATTCCGATCTGCCGGAGCTGTTTCTCCGGTGGATAGAAACGCTCCGAATCTATGAAACTGCGACTCCTGTTGCTGCTGTTGTCTGTGCTGATTCTGGTCCCCCCCCCGCTTGTCCGGGCACAGAATAGCGCTTCCAAGCCCGGCCGGACGATGACCGGCAATGTCAAGAACGAAAAAGGCGAATTTATTGTCGGCGCCTCGGTTTATGTGAAATCGACGCCCCGGATCGGCACTGCGACCGACGCCAAAGGTGAATTTCGCTTGCAGGGTATCCCGTCGGGTACGCAGACCATCGTTTTCACCTTTATCGGCATGGTTCCTTTCGAGGTGGAGTATGCCAACCAGCGGGATATGCAGGTCGTGCTCAAAGAGGACGCCACGCAGGTCAATGAAGTGGTGGTGACGGGTATCTATAGCCGCGACAAGAACAGTTTCGCCGGTTCGGCGAAGACCTACACGGGCAAGGAGCTGCGGGCTATCGGCACGAAGAACGTCTTTCAGAGCCTCAAGACCCTCGAACCCGCTTTGACGGTCGTCGAGAACCGCGCTTTCGGTTCCGACCCCAACCGGCTGCCCGACCTCGAAATCCGCGGCAAAACCAGCCTGGTGGGCGACCTCACCACCGAGTACGACAATACGGCCAACCAACCGCTCTTCATCCTCGACGGTATCGAGGTGGAGATCGCCCAGATCCAGAACCTGAGCATGGACCGTATCGGCAGCGTCACGGTGCTCAAGGATGCCGCTTCAGCCGCCATCTATGGTTCGAAAGCCTCCAACGGTGTGATTGTCGTCGAGACGGTCAAGCCCGAACCGGGGCAGCTGCGCATTTCCTATACGGCCGACCTGCGGTTCGAGTTCCCCGACCTTTCGGACTACAACCTGATGAATGCCGATGAGAAGCTCCGCTACGAGGTGCTGGCCGGACGCTACGTCGGCGAGGACCAGGACCAGCTCGATGCGCTCTACAATTCGCGGCTGGCCGAGGTGATGCGCGGTGTGGATACCTATTGGCTTTCGGTCCCCCTGCGTTCGGTGCTGAACCATTCGCACAGCGTCTACATCGACGGCGGCAGCGAGGCCATGCTCTACGGCGTGGGGCTGAATTACAGCGACCAAAAAGGCATTATGAAGGGCTCCGAAAAAGGGGTCACCGGGGGCAATATCAACCTCGTCTACCGTACCGACAAGCTGATCTTTTCGAACGATTTCAGTTTCGATTACGTGAAGAGCGAGCGCGAGCCGGTCTCTTTCTCGACCTTTGCCCAGGCCAATCCCTATTACCGCAAGTACAATGAAGACGGGGAGATTCCGGAGTTCCTGGAACCCTATTCCGTGGCGCAGGAGTTCATCTACAACCCCCTCTACCAGCTCCGCAAGGTGGTCAACACCGACGTGACGAAAGACCTCGGGCTGCGCAACAATTTCACGGTCATCTGGCGCCCCGTGACCTCGCTGCAGGTCCGCGGGCGGCTCGGCCTGAACAAAACGATCTCTGAGCGCGAAGCGTTCAAATCGCCTGCGCACTCCGATTTCAACGGTGCGACCTCCAAGGGTTCCTACACGACGGAAAAGACCGACCTGATGAGCTACAACGGCGATGTCACCGTCACCTACGGCCGGCTTTTCGGCCATCACCAGATCAATGCCGTCGGTGGCTGGAATTTCAGTTCGCGCACGCAGAAGAACACCGGCTACGAGATTTTCGGATTCACGAGCGACCTGCACCAGAATCCCTCGTTCTCCGAGGGGTTTCAGCAGGGCGACAAACCGAGCTACACCGACCGGATCAGCCGCAGTACGAGTTTCTACCTCAACGGCAACTACTCCTACCGCAACCGTTACCTGTTCGATGCCAGCCTGCGTATGGACGGGTCGTCGGTTTTCGGTTCGGAGAACCTCTTCACGACGACGTGGGCCGTGGGCGTGGGATGGAACATCCACAACGAGGCGTGGTGCAAAGCCGAGTGGCTCGACCTGCTGAAGCTGCGGTTCTCGATCGGTAACCCCGGCAACCAGAATTTCGATGCCTACACGGCTTCGGGGACCTACATTTACAACTCCGCTTACCAGAACCTCTTCGGGACCAGTGCGATCCTCGAGAAGTTCGGCAACCCGAATCTCAAATGGCAGAAAACCATCGACAAGAACCTCGGTCTCGACGTCGACATCCTCGACCGCGTGAAGTTTTCCGTGGATTTCTACCACAAGAACACCGACCCGCTGCTGGCCCAGATTCCCGTGCCCCCGTCGCTGGGTACGACGCGCATCTACACCAATTTCGGCGGTCAGATCTCGAAGGGCTTTTCGGGCAGCCTCAACGTGGTGGTCATGAAACGGCAGTACCTGCGCTGGAGCGTGAACGCCTCGTTCAGCCAGAACAACTCGGAGTACCGCAACATCGGCGACAAGCTCGACTTCATGAACGAGAAGGGCAGCGCCACGACTTTCAAGCGTTATTACGACGGCGCCAGCCCCGACGACATCTGGGCCGTGCGCTCGCACGGCATCGACCCCTCCTCCGGGCGCGAGGTCTTCATCCGCAAGGACGGCAGCTATACGTTCAAATACGACGCCAACGACGAGGTGGTGGTCGGCTCGTCGGCTCCTACCCTGGAGGGCGTCATCGGAACCTCGATCTACTACAAGGGATTTTCGGCCAGTGTCAACCTGCGTTACAGCTTCGGGGGCGACGTCTTCGCCTCGGCGCTCTACAACAAGGTGGAGAACATCTCCGAAACGGCGCTCTACTACAACCTCGACCGGCGCGCGCTGAGCGACCGCTGGCAGAAACCCGGCGACAGGGCCCGTTTCAAAGCCATCAGCATCGACGATACTACGCCCATGTCGTCGCGTTTCGTGCTCCGGGAGAACTACATCGCCGGGGAATCGATCTCCATCGGCTACGAAACCTCGGCCCGCTGGCTGCATGTCGTCGGCGTCAAAGGCGCTTCGTTCCGCTTCTATATGAACGATATCTTCCGCCTGGCTTCCTTCAAAGAGGAGCGCGGTACGGACTATCCCTTTTCGAAAAGTTTCTCCCTGTCGATCAGCCTGCGTTTCTGATTCGAAACCCCGAAAAACCGGATGCTTATGAAAATTATCAAACTATATTTCCTGCTGGCGCTGGCGTTGCCGCTGGGCGGCTGCAAAGGCTGGCTGACGATCGATTCGTCGGACCGCATCATGGAGAACACCCTGTTCGAGAACGAGGAGGGATTTTTCACGGCGCTCAACGGCATCTATGCCGAACTGCCGCAGGCGAGCCTCTACGGCAAGTCGCTCGCGGCCGTCACGTTCGACGTGCAGGCCCAGTATTTCGACACCACGCAGCCCTCGACCCACACCTTCAACACGCTGGGCGCCTATTCCGCCGAGGCCCGCAAGACGGCTGTCGCCGACACGTGGGACAAGACCTATTTCGTCATCGCCAACGTCAACAAGATACTCGAACACTGCGAGAGCGAACGCGATGTGCTCTCCGACCGTGCCTACCACATCATCCGCGGCGAGATGCTGGGCATGCGGGCGTTGCTGCACTTCGAGATGCTGCGCATCTTCGGACCCGTCTTTGCGGAGGCTCCCGCCCGCGTTTCGATTCCTTACCGCACGAGCAGCGAACTGACCGTCACGCCGCTGCTGCCGGCGAACGAGGTGGCCGAAAAGATCGACCGCGACTTTTCCGACGGACTCGCCGAACTTGCAGAGTGGGACCCCGTGCGCACCGAAGGCCGGCTGAACGGCTCGGCGACCGGTTCGGTGCGTTACCGGAGCCGGCACCTGCGGCTCAACTATTTTGCCCAGAAAGCACTGCGGGCGCGTCTGGCCATTTATACCGGCGACCGGAAGCTGGCCGGACAACTGGCCGGGGAGGTGATCGACGAGGCCGGGGCGTTCTTCCCCTTTGCCTCGCGCGAGGATGTGACCGGGCAGACCGCCGTCGGCATAGCCACGCAGAACTCCGAAGACCGCATCTTCTCGTCGGAAGCGCTCTTTTCGGCGGTCAATTCGAAACGCACGAGCGACATCCACGACAAGTTCTTCTCGAACAAACTCGAACAGGTCAACCTGCTCACGATGGGTGAACTGGCCGTGCACAACCTCTACGATTCGGAGAGCGACCTGCGGACCTACCAGTGGCAGACGCTCAAAAACACCGAGGGTGTGGATCAGCGGTTTTTCGTCAAATACGGCCAGGTGCAGGACATGGAGCTGGGTTACGCCTCGATGGTCCCCGTCGTCCGCATGTCGGAAATCTACCTGATCGCCGCCGAGTGCGAAGACTCCAAAAAGACGGCCTATGAGTGGCTCAATGCGCTCCGTTCGGCCCGCAAGGCGACTTCGCTGCCTGCAACGGGAACGCTGGACAATGACCTGACGGGGGAGTACATCCGCGAGTTCGTCGGCGAAGGACAGCTTTTCTGGTACTACAAACGCCTGCGCAAGACCTCGATCCGGAAAATCTACAGCAACAACGGCGGCTATCTGGAGTTCGATCCGGCGAATTACCTCTTTGCACTGCCCGAGAAAGAACAGGAGCACCATAAATAGCGACCGACATGAAAAATTACAGATACGGACTGATCCCGACGCTCGCGGCCGCGGCCCTCGGACTTGGGGCCTGCAACGAATCCATCCGGACCTACGACGGCCGGACGGGCATCTATTTCGCCATGCTGCAGTCGGGCAGCGACGAGGAGAATCCCCGCTACACGGCCGATTCGAGCGTTCCGTTCGCGTTGCTGCCCAGCGGGACCGACGAACAGACCCTGCAACTGCGGGTCAAAGTCATCGGCTCGGTAGCCGACTATCCGCGCGCCGTTGCCTACCGCACCGTCGCCGACCGGACCACGGCGCAGGAGGGAGATGATTACGAACTGCCCGAAGGCGACTGCGTCGTCGCGGCGGGCGAGGTCTATGGCTATATTCCGATCCGTTTCTTCCGCCGGGCTTCGCTCGACGGAAAGGAGCTGACGCTGACGCTCGAACTGCTTCCCAACGAGCAGTTCGACCTGCCGCTGAGCGAATGGCTCCCGGTGAACGGGACCGAGACGGTGGGTACGGACATCCTGCGCCACACCGTCACGGTGAGCGACAAGTACGTGCGGCTCGAGGGGTGGTCGGACCAGTTCTACGGGACCTATTCGGACAAGAAGATCAAACTCATCTGCAGCGTCTTCGACCTGACGCTCGCCGATTTCCAGCCGGACGCCCTGTCGTATATCGAACGCAAGGTGCTGGGACAGAATTTCCGCCGCTACCTCGACGGGGAGGAGCGCGCCGGGCGGACCGTCTATGAAGATTACCTCGACGGGGAGGGCAATCCCGTCAAAATGGAATCCGGGCCGGATTCGGCCGAATAATGATTCAGAGCCTATGAAAAAGAGCTGTTTGTTTGCGGCGTCCGCCCTCCTTCTGCTGCTGGGCGGCTGCTACGGCGACAAGGGGAATTACGATTACCGCGATATCAACGAGATCGTCATCGGGGCCCGGGGCTTCGAGGGCGTGGAATATAAACTGCGTTCGGGCATCGACGAACTGAAAATCAGCCCCCACATCACGGCGTCGCAGGACCCGGAACTCACGGGGACTTACGAATACGAATGGGTGGCCGTCGGCCAGGTCCGCAATCCGGGGGAACGCACCACGATCGCCCGGACGCGCGACCTGGACTATGCCGTGAACCTGCCCAGCGACGACTACGCGCTGCTGCTGCGCATCACGGACCCCGGCACGGGGCTGATGTTCAGCCGCAGCACCACGATCTCGGTCAGCACGGCCTACACGCGCGGCTGGCTGGTCGCTGCGGAGGACGAGGCGGGCGGCACCGTCGTGGACATGGTGTCGATCAGCCGCGACACGCTGCTCCAGCGCGATGTGGTCAGGGACGATACCCGCCACAGGAATCCCCTGCGCATCTGGTGCGACAACGACGAGTACACCTCGCTGGCGCATGGGCGCATTTACCTCTCGACCGGGGAGGGGAGTTTCCTCTACGACCGCGAATCGTTCGGCACGGACGACTACACCGTGATGCGGAACTACTTCGCCAATCCCCAATACCTGACGCAAACCGCCGCTTCGGACATGATCCAGATCGACGACAAGTTCCGCGTCTTCCTGGTGGACGGTTACGCCTATGTGTACAGCATTTCGTCGGTCAATACGGGCTATTTCGGCAATCCGGTCAACCGCTATGCCGAGAGCTACGACTACGTGCGCATCGGCGACCGGATGGCCTACAACCTGAGCGGCGGCGCCGGCGCCGGGTCCATCACCACCGTCATGCTCTACAACGACGACGACAAGCGTTTCTGCTACCTGATGCGCAACAACGAAACCCTGCGCAACGCCACCGACACCGAATCGGACCTCGCGCTGTTTCCCTGGCAGACGGGGCTGGACTATGTGACGACCGTCAATTCGCGCTTTCTTTCGGGGCAGTCGGCGACGATCCTGCACGACGCCGGGGCCGGGAAGCACTGGATTTACACCTATGCCTGCCTGCGTTCCGGCCCCGGCAAGGGGGCGCGTTACGAGATCGACGCTTCGGTCCCCGTGGCTCAGGCCGCGAACTGGTGCATGACTTCGCAGCACGGCTATATGCTCTACTCGGTGGGCGGGGTGCTCTACGGCTATGATTTCCGCAACGCCCGGACACCCGTGCAACTCCTGGATTTCTCGCCCGCGGAGATCACGCAGGTCCACGCCGACATCCACACCGTGGCCGAGGGCAACAAGGACTACATTTATATCTGCACCTACGAGGCGGGCGTTCCCGACAGCGGCCGCATCCGCAAGTATGCGGTGACGGATACCGCCGACCGGATCGAACTCCGGGCCGACACGAACACCGATTGGACGGGATTCCAGCGCATCCGTTCGCTGTGGTTCAAGGAACTGTAACACAAACAATACCCGATAAATATGAACAAACGACTGATTTTGGCTGCTACCGCCGTGCTCCTGGCGTGCAGCCCGTTGCATGCGGAGCAGATGTGGCCTTTCTCCAACAAGAAAAAGAAGGCTGCGAAGATGGAAAAGACGGACTCCGTCAAAAAAGAGGACAAATTCGACAAAGCCGTCAAGGGCGCCCAGAAAGGAAACGGCCTGTTCGACTACTACCTGACGAAGAAGGGCGAGCTGCTGCTGGCCGTCACGCCCCGCAACCTCGAAGCCAACTACCTGCTGGCCAACCGGATTTCGGAGATCAGCCAGAACTCCAATTTCGTGGCCGGGCAGATGCTGGGCGATCCGTTCATGATCCGCTTCTCGGCCGACACCTCCAACGTCTACCTCCACAAGGTCAACCACTGGGAGCGCGTGGCTCCGAACGACCCCATCGAGAAGTCGTTCCGCCGCAACGTGCAGGACCCCATTACCCGGACCTTCAAAATCAAAGCCTCGCGCAACGATACGCTGCTGATCGATGTGACCACGTTCTTCGTGTCGAACGACAAACTGCTCACGCCGATCCGCCAGAGTCCGATGGTTCCGGGCGAGATGAGTGCGACGTACGACGCCGCCGGGTCGAAGCTCAAAGAGGTCAAAGTTTTCGAAAAGAACCTCGAGATCACCAGCATCCTCAATTACACCTCCGAGCCGGACGGCTATACGGTGACCGTGCGGCGGTCGATCCTCGAACTGCCCGAGGAGCCGATGAAGGTCCGCTGGCAGGACAACCGCGTGGGCTATTTCAGCTCGAAATACTACACCTACACCTCGTCGAAAGACAAGCTGCTGACGCATGAGATGATCCACCGCTGGCGTATCGAGCCGAAAGAGGGCGAGTGGGAGAAATATTACCGCGGCGAGCTGGTCGAGCCGGAGCGCAAGATCGTCTTCTACGTCGACGACGCTTTCCCCGACAAGTGGCGCGAGGTGGTGAAGCAGGGCGTCGAGGACTGGAATACGGCTTTCGAGGCCGCCGGTTTCAAAAACGTGATGGAGGCCCGCGACTACCCCGACGATCCGTCGTTCGACCCCGACGACATCCGTTACAACTGCATCCGCTATGCCGTCACCGACGTGGCCAACGCCATGGGCCCGAGCTACACCGACCCCCGCACGGGCGAGATCCTGGTGGCCGACGTCATCTGGTACCACAACGTTATTTCGCTGGTGCACAACTGGCGTTTCGCCCAGACGGGAGCCGTCGATCCGCGCGTGCGCAAGCAGGTTTTCGATGACGACGTGATGCGCGAGTCGCTGCGCTACGTGGCCGCCCACGAGGTGGGCCACACGCTGGGACTGATGCACAACATGGGCGCGAGCTACTCTTTCCCGGTGGACTCGCTGCGCAGTCCGTCGTTCACGCAGAAATACGGCACGACCCCCTCGATCATGGACTACGCGCGCAACAATTATGTCGCCCAGCGCGGCGATTTCGAGCGCGGCGTGCGGATGGTGCCGCCCCTGGTCGGCGTTTACGACATCCACGCCATCAACTGGGGCTACCGCATCTTCGAGAAGACGCGCGATGCCGAGGAGGAGCTGCCGCTGCTCAACGGCCTGCTGGCCGCGAAGCGCGACGATCCGATGTACGAGTTCGGCGCACAGCAGATTTTCCTGACGCTCGACCCCACCGACCAGTCGGAGGACCTGGGCAACGACCATATTAAGGCGGGCAATTACGGCATCGAGAACTGCAAGTACATCATCGCCAACCTCTGCGACTGGTTTGCCGAGGAGAACCGCAACTACAAGGATATCCAATCGATGTACGCCGCTGTGATCGGCCAGTACACGCGCTACCTGATGCACGTGATGCCCTATCTGGGCGGCGTGGAGTACAAGGACCTCGTGCAGGACGGACGCCAGCTGCGCGCCCTGAGCTATATTCCCGCCGAGCGGCAGAAGAAAGCCATGAAATGGCTGGTCGACCAGGTGCTTACGGCGCGTGCATGGCTGCTGCCCCAGGAGTTGATGGACAAACTGGGCCAGCCCTCCACGATCCTCGACAACGCGACTTCGGGCATCGCCGGCAAGATTTTCAGCCCTGCGACCTTGGGCAGCATCTATCAGGGCGAGCGTTCGGGCCAGAAAGGAATCTACCGCGTGGACACTTACCTGAGCGATGCCTACAACACGGTCTTCGCATCGGCCGTCCGGGGCGGTTCGCTGACCATCGAAGAGATGAACCTGCAGGGCGCCGCCGTGACTGTGCTGCTCAAAAACAGCGGGCTGACGGGTCCTTCGGGTACGGCGATCCAGTTGGGCAAGGGACTCGCGGACGAGGGGACCGACCTGCTGGTGCGTATGGCCGACGAGGCGCTGCCTCCGTTTGTCTGCAACCATCCCGAATGCCGCCACGACCACGCTTCGGCCGGGGAAATCTCTTACTACCGTCACGACATGAAGGGCCCGTCGCTCTCGGCACAGGTCGGGCAGCCGCTCTACACGGCTACGCTGCGCCGGGTGCTGAACCTCTATAAGCAGCGCCGGGGTTCGGGCGATGCCCGCACGCGGGATTTCTACGAATACCAGATCCTGAAGATCGAGGCGGCGTTCGACAATGTGAAATAATTTGCTATTCTATTATCATTTAAATATTCGTTAGGTTATGAAAAAGGTAAAATTCCTGATCCCGGCATTCGCACTGGCTGCGTTGGCATTCGCCGGATGTTCCGATGACGGCGACGACGGCCAGCCCGCCGTGACCAAACTGGCGCTGGCCGATCCGGCGCAGGCTGCGCTGACATTCGTGGCGACCTCTCCCGAGGCGCAGGTCATTGCCCTCGACACCGACGCTTCGGCGGTCACCGTCGAGCAGGTGCTGGCCGAGGGCGAGTCGAAGGCCGAGTGGTGCGTGATAACGATCCAGAGCGCCACCCGGATCAAAGTGGCTCCCGCAAACAATCTGAACACCACGGAACGTACGGCCAAATACCGCATTTCGGCCGGAACGGTGACTCCCGTGGAGTTCTCCG
>ERZ1673699.2775-NODE-2775-length-11086-cov-3.429698_pt1 | contig 11086 bp, 5 predicted proteins | sample MGYA00580229_ERZ1673699 | MGnify/ENA primary metagenome ERZ1673699 (study PRJEB41218, sample SAMN15661785) | gut metagenome | host: Homo sapiens | place: Canada: London | collected 2015-08-20/2019-03-30 | study: EMG produced TPA metagenomics assembly of... | reverse complement strand
CCTCCTCGTCAGCCGCATCTAACTTGCCGTACCGGATATTGTCCGCAATCGTTCCCGTAAATAAATGCGTATCCTGAATAACCATTGCCAGTGAGCGGCGCAAATCGTCTTTTGCAATCTGCTGAATGTCGATACCGTCATAGGTAATCGTTCCCGACTGGATTTCATAAAAACGGTTAATCAGATTGACAATCGTTGTTTTTCCCGCACCGGTTGAACCGACAAATGCGATTTTCTGTCCCGGTTTTGCAAAAAGAGAAATGCCGTTTAATACGCGCTTTTTATCGGTGTACCCAAAGACTACATTTTGAAAACGCACATCACCTTTTAATTCAACATAGCGGAAGCCGCCGTTTTCCGGCACTTTCCATGCGTAATCCGGTGTGCTTTGTTCACATTCTGTCAGTGTGCCGTCCGCATTTTTTACAACGTGACATAAATGCACGTTACCTTCGTCCACTTCCGGCTGTTCGTCCATCATGTCAAAAATGCGTTCCGCACCGGAAAGCGCAGACAACAGGAAATTGACCTGCTGGGTAAACTGATTTAACGGCATTGCACTCTGGCGCACATATACCAGATATGCCGAAAGACTTCCCAAATCCATCAGTCCCCGGATTGCAAGCAGGCCGCCCGCGCAGGCAGACACCGCATAATTCAGATAGGAAAGACTGACAATGGTTGGTATCATCATACCGGCAAAGGACAGAGCATTGGTGGACTGCTTTCTGAAATTTTCACTGAGTTCACAAAAACGCGCATAGTCTTTTGCTTCGTGATTGAAGACCTTTTCGACCTTCTGTCCCTCTGCCATTTCCTGTACAAATCCGTTAATTTTGCCGAGTTCCTCCTGCTGCCGGTTAAAATATTTTTTGCTGTGCTTTCCATTTAAGCGGATAACCACAAACATAACAATTAAAAATACCACAACAATCAGCGACAGCCGGATACTGAGTACCATCATCATTATCACCGTTCCAAAAAGCATCATGAAACTCTGGATAATCATTGCAAAGCTGTTGTTCATCGCTTCCTGTACGGCATCGACATCGTTGGTAAAACGGCTCATTAATTCGCCGTGTGTATGCGCATCAAAATACCGCAGGGGCAGTTTTTGTACGTGTGCAAATAAATCGCTTCGGATTTCACGGATGACTTTCTGCGAGGTCTTCACCATTAAACGGTTGTATCCGAGCGTTGCCAGCGCGCCGCACAGATACATCACGCCCATTGCCGCAACGGCACGCACCAGTCCGTTTAAATCTCCAGGAACGATAAAACGGTTAATGACCGGCTTTAAAAGATATGTTCCCGTAATATTGGCTCCGGCACTGATAAGTACCAGCAGGGCAACCAGCAAAAAGGACCATTTGTGCATGCCTAAATATACCAGCAGATGCCGGATTGTCTTTTTCGTGTCTTTCGGTCTTTTATATCCTACATATTTTGCCATTATAAATCCGCTCCTTCCTTCTGGGATTCGTAAATTTCCTGATAAATGCGGTTGGAAGCAAGCAGGCTTTCATGTGTACCGATACCGCTTACCCTTCCGCCGTCCAAAATAATAATCTGATCCGCATGGCGCACGGAAGATATGCGCTGTGCAATAATAATTTTTGTCATATCAGGCAGTTTCTCTGCAAGTCCTTCGCGGATTCTGCTTTCTGTCGCCGTATCAACCGCGCTGGTTGAATCGTCTAAAATCAGTACCTTCGGCTTTTTTAAAATGGCTCTTGCAATGCAGAGGCGCTGTTTCTGACCGCCGGACACATTGACACCGCCCTGTCCCATTTCGGTCTGATAGCCGTCCGGCATGCGGTCAATAAATTCATCGACACAGGCAATCCGGCAGGCTTCTTCAATTTCCGCCATTGAAGCATTTTCATCGCCCCATTTTAAGTTATCCAGCATTGTTCCCGAAAACAGTGTATTTTTCTGAAGTACCATGGCAATCGCATCTCTTAAATGCTGCATCGGATAATTTTTCACATCAACGCCGTCCACCTTTACCGTTCCCCGCACGGTATCGTAAAGGCGTGGAATCAGCTGAACAAGCGTGGTTTTTGCCGCACCGGTCTGACCGATAATTCCTACTGTCTGACCGGCTTTAATATGAAATGATACATCGGAAAGCACATATTCTTTTGCTTCTTCCTTATATTTAAACCACACATGGTCAAATTCGATTTCGCCGCGCTCTACGCTGATGTCCTTTGCATTTTCATCGGTTAAATCTATTTTTTCATCGATGACCTCAAGGATACGCGCGCCGGATGCCAGAGAACGTGTCATCATTAAAAATACATTGGACATCATCATCAGCGAATTTAAAATGAGCAGGACGTAGCTTAAAAATCCGGTCAGTTCACCGATACCAAGCCTGCCCTCATGAATCAGATAACCGCCGAATAACAGCAGTGACAGTATTGTTGCGTACATAACAAACTGCATGGCAGGCATATTTAACACGGCAATGCCAAATGCTTTTTCGGATTCTTTTTTCAGATTAAGATTTGCTTCTTCAAATTTTGCGATTTCATAATCACCCCGCACATAGGCATTGACTACACGGACTGCCGTCAGATTTTCCTGAATCGTGCGGTTCATGCGGTCTATCGCAAACTGCATTTTGGAATAGAGCGGACGTACATTTACAATAATGCAAATGAGTAAAACGGCAAGTACCGGCAGTGCCACAAAAAATACAAGCGCCAGTGTTGAATTAATGGAAAATGCCACGCCCGTTGCAAAAATCAGCATGACCGGACTTCTGCCAAACGGACGCATACCGGTTGAAACGGCATTCTGAATATTCGTGACATCGCTTGTTAAACGTGTCACAATCGACGATACCCTGAAATGGTCGATATTGGCAAATGAATACGACTGCAATTTTTCGTATTCGGCTTCACGCAGGTTTGCGCCCAGTCCCTGACCGGCAAGCGCCGCAAAACGGGCGCTTCCGATGCCAAGCACCAGTGCCGCCGCCGCACAGAGTACCATTTGAAATCCTTTTTGATAGATGTATCTTTCATCGCCTGTCGCAACACCGGTGTCAATCAAATCCGCCATAATCATCGGAACCATTAACTCCAGCACCGCTTCCACCGCGATGCAAAACAATGCCAGAAAGGCATATTTCTTATACTGTTTCATATAAGAAAAGATTCTCTTTAACATTTATTGCACCTCCAACTGTTGTATGTGCAATAATTGTAGATTCAAGTTTTTGGAATGTCAAGAGGATTTTTGCAACTTTTCCAACCCAAAATAGCCCTGTTTTTGCAACTTTTCCAACCTTTTTTGAATAAAAAATGCAACTTTTCCAACTTCTTTATAAATTTCATTCTATATATTGTGCATCGCTTTACCCCTTAAAATACAAAAAGATGAAACTCTGCACTACATTTCTTGCAAAGTTTCATCTTTTAATTTCTATACCACTTCCTGTTCACTCCCCGGAGCTGCCACACCTTCCCCGTCCCATGTGCAGGAATAAGCCGAAGTTAAATGGACGAGCGCTGTGGCATTTCCGGTGCAGGATACACCTCTTCACCTTTTTCTGTATTGCAAAGTGACACTGATTTACGGAACAAAATAATGCCTGCTACAAATAAAACTGCAATCATACCTACACCGGCGTTGATGTTTCCGGTTATCTGCGATACAAGGCTTACAATCGTTGTTCCCATAAATGATGCGCCTTTTCCGCAGATGTCCATCAGTCCGAAATATTCTCCGGACTTTTCGGCAGGAATGATTTTTGTAAAATATGAACGGGACAACGCCTGAATTCCACCCTGAAACATTCCAACCAGTACCGCAAGTATCCAGAACTGAATCTGGCTCTTTAAAAATACGGCAAAAATTGCAATTCCAAGATAAGCAAAGATACACACGGTAATCAGGCGGCAGGTTTCCATTCTGCCGGATAATTTTCCGAAAAGTATTGCGCACGGAAATGCAACCAGCTGCGTAACAAGCAGTGCCAGTAAAAGTCCTGTGCTGTCCAGCCCCAGTGCAGAGCCGTATGCCGTTGCCATGTCGATAATCGTGTATACACCGTCTATGTAAAAGAAAAATGCCAGCAGAAACATAAAAATATGTTTTTCTTTGCGGATATTGCCAAAGGTCTGTCCCAGACGGCAGAAGCTTTCTTTTACCGCGTGTTTCTGCTTTTCCACATAAAATTTCTGTTCATAGCCTTTTAACAGTGGAAGCGACATCACAAGCCACCAGACGGCAATGATTAAAAAAGCGGCTCCCATTGCCATTTCCATGCTGATACCGATTTTTCCGCTGCCAAGCACAAGCACCAGACAGACAATAAACGGCACACAGCTTCCGATATATCCCCATGCATACCCTGCCGAAGAAACATAGTCCACGCGGTCTTCGTCTGTCACATCACCAAGCATGGAATCATAAAAAATCAGGCTGCTTGAAAATCCGACTTTTGCAATAATGTAAATAACCAGAAATAACAGCCAGCCTTTTGCAAGTCCAAGCAAAGCACAACTGGCTACGCCTGTTAAAATCGCCGCCGTAAAAATCGGCTTTTTAAACCCTTTGGTATCCGCCATGGTTCCGAGCACCGGACCTGCAAGTGCTACAAGAATCGTGCCAACCGATGCCGCATATCCCCAATATACCAGATAGTCCACCGATGAAATCCCGGCATTGCCTGCCAGATAATTGAAATAAATCGGTAAAATTGTCGCAATCAGCAATGTAAATGCTGAGTTTCCCACGTCATACAAAATCCAGTTTCTTTCCTTTTTTGTTAATTTCTTTCCCATTTTCTTCTCCATTTCTAAGTGATATACGTTCTGCCGTTTGTTTACCCGCACATTTCCAGCGGTTCATCTTTTTCTTTACCGCCAAATGTCAGACCATACCGCTTATCAAACGGAATTTTTCCCGATGCGCTGTCCTCATACTCATCAATTAGCCGCTCCGCCAGCTTTTCGGCATCGCGGTAGAGCTGCATCAGCATCTGGGTGCTGTCCGTGCATTGCGGATTTTCGCTGTAATTGACTAACAGACCGTGCATTTCCTTATAATTTCCCGTTGCCTTTAACAGACCGCAAATCAAAAAACGCTTAAAATAGGATGGAGCTATTAAAAGTTTATTATTGGTAATCATGCCCTGTAATGCCTGCTCTGCCTGCTGTGGCGTTACATTTTTATAAAACGGACTGATAACCTCGGCATTTTTCAAAGTAGGATGAATATGCCCCGTCAGATTGTGTGTCAGCGGATTAAACCCATCCGTCAGCATTAATTTACGGTCGAATTCCACTTCGATTTCCGTATGGCTGACCCCGCTTTCCGCAATTTTTTCATCAATGTAGCCGTGACAGCTGACGTCCAGTGCAAAATGACAGCAGAAGCCGTAAATATACGCTTCACACGCTTCCTTATTTTCCGCTTTCTGCATCACCAAGGATGCCTGCCTGAAAAATTCAATGCCCGGACGGTCGTGCATCGCATATCCGACCTGATTGACCGGATTTGCAAAGAGCGGTTTGTAATAAAACAAAATATCCGGTCCATGCAGTCCGATATCATATAATTCCTTGTACTTTTCTATAATTTGTTTGGGCTTTCCTGTGAGATTACGATAAACCTCCTGCCCCATTCTGTAATGTGCATATGTTGATGGCATATTTCCTCCATTCCGATTTTCCGAGCAACCTTGTTGCGAGGTGGCGATGAGAAACTCGCGCAGGCGATTTCTCATCTGCCAACAGGGTTGTTTGTTTTCGCTCTTTATATCACTTAGTTTATCTCAGACTTTGTAAAATCTACTACCTTATTATAGTAAAATATCCGTAAATTTTTTTGAAATGTATGTAAAAAGGCAAAAAATATCTTCCCTGCTGGTTTTACCCGGTAAGGAAGATCCTTTTTACACACTCATCGCCGTTCTGCCTTTGCGCGTGCTTTTTTCCAGCCGCTTACAGCAGTAAATAAATGCCGGTATCAGAAAGATGTCGGCGGCTATCCATGCACACGGATTGGCAAGACATGCACCGGTGTAGCCCGTTTTCGGCACAAGCAGGACTGCAGCAAAGGTTCTTGCCGCCATTTCAAATACGCCTGCAAGAATCGCGAATACTGAAAAGCCCATACCCTGTATGCAGAAACGCACAACATTGACAAAGGTCAGTGGAATATAAAACAGCGCACTATATAAAATAAACTGATATGTCAGATGAATGATTTCCACTTCATTTGCATCGACAAACAGCAGGGCGATGTAATCGGCAAAGAAATACAGCAGTATCAGCGCACCCACGCTGTAAACCGCACCGATAATGCCTGCTGCACGGATTCCTTTTCCAAGGCGCTTTAATTTGCCCGCACCGACATTCTGCCCGCCGTAGGTTGCCATAGTGGAACCGAGCGCATCAAACGGACAGCACGTAAATGTAAAAATCTTACTGCCGGCGGTCATCGCCGCTACATACGTTGCACCGAGCGTATTGACGGCGGTCTGCAAAATAACACTGCCGATTGCCGTAATTGAATACTGAAGCCCCATTGGAATCCCGTTCATGCAGAGATTGATCATATACCGTTTTCCCGCCCTGCGGTCCTTTGCCGAAAGCTTTAAAACCTCGTAGCGTTTATTCATATAAATCAGACAGGCAACACCCGATACAAGCTGTGAAATATCGGTTGCCACAGCTGCTCCCGCGACACCGATTTTAAGTCCCTGAATCAATACAAAATCCAGAATAATATTTAACACTGCCGAAAACACCAGAAAGATGACCGGCGTCTTGCTGTCGCCCAGCGCACGGATAATGCTGGATACAATATTATATAAGAATACGGTCGGAATCCCGGCAAAAATAATGACAATGTACGCATACGCATATTCATAAATGCTCTCCGGCGTGCGCATTACCGTCAGGATATTCCGGCAGAAAAAGACGGAAAGCGCCGTCAGCACAATCGAAAACACAACGCTTAATAAATAGCCGTTGTATACATAGCGCCTGAGCTGTTCATATTTCTGCGCACCAAACTGCTGTGCCACGGGAATGGCAAATCCACCACACACGCCCATGCAGAAACCAATAATCATAAAATTGATACTGCTTGTTGCACCGACACCTGCCAGCGCATCAACCCCCAGTGTTTTTCCTACAATCATGGTATCCACCAGATTATAAAACTGCTGGAACAGCATACCAAACAGCATAGGTATGGAAAATCCCAGAATCAGCTTCATCGGTGAACCCTCTGTCATATTCTTTGTCATGAGAAACCTCCGTAAAAAATTCTTACAAAACGATCAACTGTTCTGCGTAATACACCGGATAAATGCTTCTCCATACCGTGCAAATTTATTTTCACCGACACCGTTGACATCAAGCATCTCCTGCTGTGTATGCGGCATTTTATGACACATGTCAATCAGTGTCTTATCCGAAAAGATAATGTACGGCGGTAAATTTTCTTCTCTTGCAAGTGTCAGACGCAGCTGCTTTAACACACCAAAAAGCGCAAGCTGCTTTGGCGAAAGCGTATCGGTTGCACGGCTTTTTGCCGTTTTGACCTTTGCCTCTGCCATTTTTTCCGTCCGTTCTGACCAGCGGATTGAAAAAGAAGCGCCCTCATCTAAAAGTTCTTCGCATGTTTTATCCAGCTTGATTATTCTATAGATGTCCGGCGTTTCTGTCAAGTACCCTTTTAAAAGCAGTTCTTCTGCAACCGCCTTTAGCTGCGCTTCGCTTGTTTTGCTCTGGATTCCGAAGGTTTCATAGCGGCTGACACCGTAGCTTTTTAACTTTGCGGTATTTGAACCTCTTAAAATGCCAATAATCACTCCCATTCCATACCGCTGTCCGCTCTCCCGGATACAGGCAATCATATCCCGGCAAAGCACCGTAACGTCTTTTTCTTCAAAGGAAGCATTGCAGTTGCCGCAGTTGCCACATTCCCTGCGGTTTGTATACTCCCCGAAGTAATTGAGCATATATTCCCGCAGACATTCTTTAGTTGCACAGTAAAAACGCATTTTATTTAAACGACGGATATCATTTTCTCTGATAACATCTAAATCGTCCTGCGTAAATTCAGTATTCTGCCCTTTCTGTTCAATCAGAAATTCATGAATAACCACATCCTGCGGCGAATAAAACAAAATGCACTCGGCAGGCTCACCGTCACGTCCGGCACGCCCCGCCTCCTGATAATAATTCTCAATACACGCGGGCATATTGTAATGCAGGACAAAACGCACGTTGGATTTGTCAATGCCCATGCCGAATGCGTTGGTCGCCACAATCACCTGCGCCCTGTCGTAGATAAAATCCTCCTGGCTTTCTTTGCGGGTGTCATTGTCCAGACCCGCATGATAGCGCGCCGCAGCAATGCGGTTTTTACGCAGCATCAGATATACATTGTCCACATTTTTTCTTGTAGAACAATAGATAATACCGCTCTCGCCCTTGTGTTTTTCCAGATAATCCAGAATTTCGGCATCCTTCTGCTTTGTTTTGCGCACTTCAAAATACAGATTTTTCCTGTCAAATCCGGTGATTAATACTTCCGGATTCTGCAGTCCTAAAATACACTGGATATCTTCTTTAACCGTCTGCGTTGCCGTTGCCGTAAATGCGCTGACAACGGGACGTTTCGGAAATCGCTTTATCAGATTGACAATTTTTAGATAGCTCGGTCTGAAATCCTGTCCCCACTGGGAAATACAGTGCGCTTCATCGACTGTAATCATGGAAATGTCGGCATTCATGACAAATTCCAGGAAGCGGTCGGTTTCAAGGCGTTCCGGTGCAACATATACAATTTTATACCGCCCGCACATTGCATTGTAGAGTGCCTTTGTAATCTGTGTTTCCGTCAGGGCGCTGTTTATATATGCCGCATGGATTCCGGCATCGTTTAATGCTTTCACCGGGTCAATCATCAGGGAAATAAGCGGCGATACCACTACCGTAATTCCCGGAAACATCAGCGCCGGAACCTGATAGCAGATCGATTTTCCCGCGCCGGTCGGCATAATGCCCAATACGTCCTGCCCCCGCAGAATCGCATCAATAATTTTTTCCTGGCCTTCCCTGAAACTGTCGTAACCAAATACCTTCTTTAATACTTCTAGTTTTTCCAAAATCTTCCTCATTCTGCCGCAAGGGCGGCTTTTACTTCGTCTGTAATCTGTGCGCCGCCATTTTCCTGCCATGACCGCACAAAGATATCAAAATATTCCGGCGGTTCTTCGCCGCAGATGATTTTTAAATAGGCTTCTTTTTCATTTTCCTTTAATTTCCACCACTCCGACTTCATGGTTTTAGTGGTTTTAAAATACAAGGACGGTACTGTAATCACCGAGCCTTCCCGGATTGCCTCACACGCTTTAATCCGTGTCATATACGCCGCCCACGCATCGGTCCCTGCAGATTCTTTATTTTCCATATAATTTTTACACGCAGTATAATAAGACTTTTCAAGCAGCTTTAAATCGTCTTCCTGCTTTTCGCCGGAAAAAACTGCCGCAATATCCTCATAGCACAGCTCCAGCGCATTGTTATAATCCACATTGATTGCCAGCGGTCTTGCCGTGGGTTCTACATTTAACTGATAATATTTTTCAAATTCTTCGGACGAATCACACTCATAGCGGATTTTGTCAAACATTACACTGATCATCTTCGCGGCAATTTCAGGGTGTTCGTAACCCTTCCTTACAACCACATATTTATATGCCGGATTCTGGCTGTGATACGAGGTATTGCCCTGCGCATCCGTCGCTATCAGATACGGCTGCCAGTCCGGCTTTTCAGACTGCGCTACAGCACTGACCGCAGATGCCAGCGGATTATTTGCCGCCCACCACGGTCCAAAAAACGAGCCGCATTTTCCCTGTTCTATCATTTCAATCAGATTCGATGTTGTATGTATCAAAAAATTTTTTTCAAGGATTCCTTCATTATAAAGTGTATGCACATATGAAAGCGCTGCTTTGGCTTCGTCTGTCACCGAACCGTATACCACCTCGCCGTCATCACCTGTAATCCACTGCTTTGGGTATGCCCCATAGGAAGCAAAAATCAAATCGAGCAGATATTCACTGCTGTAGCCGCACTCGCCTGCAATCTGTGTATCACAGACCAGTCCCACGGTTTCTTCCCCACCCATTTGATTATCTATAAACTGACGTACAATTTCAACCACATCTTCTATGGTCTGCGGTGCCGAAAGTCCCAGCGTATCCATCCAGTCTTTCCGCAGCCACACAAGGTTCGGTCCGTCCGTAATATTCGTTTCGGGCAATGCCATAATTTTACCATCAAATGTCACGCTGTCTATCAGGTCTTCGCCGTAGCTGGCATACATTTCACGTATTCTGTCACTGATACAGTTCTGATACGCTACCGTCAGGTCTTCTATCATATCATTTTCGATAAGCGTTTCCAAGTCCTCATAATTGCTCACAAGCATAATATCCGGCAGTTCATTCATTGCAATCGCCATGCTCACGTTGGTATCATACTGCTTATCGGCTTCTTCAAAAACATCCCTGTTCTGGACATTAATCACTTCCTTAATATACCGCGTATACGCATTGTCTTCATACGTATCCCCCGCCGGCATATTGGAATTATTCGTGCTTATCATCTTTCCCAGTGTATACACAACCGTTTCGGGATACGCGCCAAACGGCGACGATACCGCAGCCTGCATCTGCTCTGCATATTCCTGCCGCGAGGACAAAACACGATTAGCCGGGCTGTTACACCCGGCTAAAATCCCGCCCGCAGCTCCCGCCGCCAGCAGACACAAACAAAATTTTTTAAATCCTTTTATCATTCCACACACTCCAAAACTGAGTCATCCTCTGCAAAAAGCCCTGCCACGTCACTCTCTCGCAGGCTTTTCACAGAAATCAGCCGCCAAGCCTTCCGTCTACACAGGCTATTTCACAAAGATAAGCCGAAGTTAAGCGACAGCGGTGAGGCGTTCTTTGTGAAACACCCACGCCGCAACCGTCACAGGCTTTTTGCAGAGATAAGCCGAAGTCAAGTAACACGTTGAGGCGTTCTCTGCAAAAAGC
>ERZ1673699.2765-NODE-2765-length-11118-cov-5.121667_pt1 | contig 11118 bp, 7 predicted proteins | sample MGYA00580229_ERZ1673699 | MGnify/ENA primary metagenome ERZ1673699 (study PRJEB41218, sample SAMN15661785) | gut metagenome | host: Homo sapiens | place: Canada: London | collected 2015-08-20/2019-03-30 | study: EMG produced TPA metagenomics assembly of... | reverse complement strand
CCATGAAACGTACCACCGCTTTCTTAACACTTTTTCTGGTTATGGCACTCGCCTCCTGCAAGTCTGATAAAACCGTGGGCGAAAATCCCTTTTTCGCCGAGTGGGACACGCCCTACGGGGTTCCGCCTTTCGACCGGATAGCCCCCGAACACTTCCTGCCCGCCTTGGAGCGCGGCATGTCGCTGCACGATGCCGAGATCGACGCCATCACGTCGAACAACGATGCGCCGACGTTCGAGAACGTCATCCTCGCCTACGACGATTCGGGGCAGATGCTCGCGCAGGTGGGGCTGATATTCGGCATGCTGTGCGAGGCCGAGAACACCTCCGAGATGCAGGCCCTGCAGGAGCAGGTGATGCCCCTGCTGACGGCCCACGCCGATAAGATACGCCTGAACGAAAAGCTCTTCGAGCGGGTGAAAGCCGTCTACGACCAGCGCGCCGCGCTCGACCTCGACGCCGAGCAGAGCCGCCTGTTGGAGAAGACCTACCGCGATTTCGTGCGTGCCGGGGCGTTGCTCGACGCCGAACAGAAAGCCCGCCTGAAGGCCATCAACGGGGAGCTGTCGCTGACGTCGGTGAAATTCGGGCAGAATATCCTCGCCGAGAACAACAACTATACGCTGATGCTCGAGTCGTCCGACCTGGACGGCATCCCGGCCAACGCCCGCGACCAGGCCCGCGAAAAGGCCGAGGCGATGGGCAAGAAAGGGAAGTATGCCTTTACGCTGCACAAACCCAGCCTGATCCCGTTCCTGACCTACTCCCAGAAACGCGAGCTGCGCGAAGAGATTTACAAGGCGTATCTCAACCGCTGCAACAACGGCGACGAGTATGACAACAAGCAGCTTATCAACGACTTCATCCGCCTGCGCACCGAAAAGGCCCACCTGCTGGGCTACCCGTCGTATGCCGACTACGTGGTGGCCGACGAAATGGCCGGGACGACCGACGCCGTCTACAAGCTGCTGAACGAGATTTGGACGCCCGCGCTGGAGAGCGCCAAGGGCGAGCTGGCCGAAATGGAGGAGCTTTTCAAAAAAGATTATCCCGACGGGGAGTTCGCTTCGTGGGACTGGTGGTACTATGCCGAGAAGGTCCGCAAGCAGAAATACCAGCTCGAAGAGGAGCAGCTGCGTCCCTATTTCTCGCTGGAGAACGTGCAGTCGGGTATCTTCTTCCTGGCGAACCGGCTGTACGGCATCACGTTCCGGCCCATTATCGTGCCGCTGTATCACCCCGATGCCATTGCCTACGAGGTGCTCGACACCGACGAGTCGCATCTGGGCGTGCTCTATTTCGACTACTTCCCCCGCGACGGCAAGAGCCAGGGCGCGTGGTGCGGCAACTATGTGGAGCAGACCTACAAGGACGGCAAGCGCGTGGCGCCCGTGGTGTCGGTCGTCTGCAACTTCACCCGTCCGACGAGCAACACCCCTGCGCTGCTGACCCTCGACGAAACCGAGACGCTGTTCCACGAATTCGGGCATGCGCTCCATTTCCTGTTCCACGACGTGAAGTACCGCGGACTGACCGAGGTCGAGGGCGATTTCGTGGAGCTGCCCTCGCAGCTGATGGAGAACTGGGCCTTCGAACCCGAGCTGCTGAAGCAGTACGCCGTGAATTACCGTTCTAAGGACGATGTGATTTCGGAATATCTGGTTGCGAAGCTGCGCCGCAGCGAACTGTTCAACCAGGGCTTCATGACCACCGAACTGATCGCTGCGTCGCTCTCGGACATGGATATTCACTCGATTACGGAATACGAGCCGTTCGACCCGATGGAGTTCGAACGCAAGGCCCTGACCGAGAAGCGGGGGCTGATTCCGCAGATCGAGCCGCGCTACCACTATCCCTATTTCTCGCACATCTTCGACGGCGGCTATTCCGCGGGCTACTATTTCTACACGTGGGCCGAGGTGCTGGACAAGGATGTCTTCGAGGCTTTCCGCGAGAGCGGCGACCTTTTCAACAAGCGGATCGCCGATGATTTCCGTCGCAAAATCCTTGCCCGCGGCGGTTCGGAGGACGGCATGACCATGTACCGCGACTTCCGCGGCAAGGACCCCGACAAGCGGGCGATGCTCCGCAGCCGGGGGCTGTGGAACGAACCCGAACCGGTCGATTCGCTGGCCGGCGCGCCTGAGCCGGCCGAGGGATTCCGCGTAAAGGCTGTCCCCGAAAACTGACCCGACAAACCCAATTCAGAAAGAAACCCGCAAACCGAATAAAAATGAAAAAAGTACTGTTTATTATGGCCGTTTCCGCTATGGCGGCAGGCTGTGCCGACAATTCGATCCCCAAAGCACAGCTGCCCGAACTCGATAGGTCGAACCCCCTGCTCGCGGCGTGGGACACGCCCCACGAGACCCCGCCGTTCTCCGAAATAAAGCTGGAGAACTACGAACCGGCGTTCGACGCCGCAATCGCCTGCTCGCGCGCCGAGGTCGAGGCGATCGTCAAAAACCCCAGGAAGCCGACTTTCGGCAATACGATCGTGGCGCTGGAGCGTCAGGGCGAGCTGCTCAATCGCATCTCGGGGCTCTTCTTCAACCTGCTCGAAGCCGACTCGTCGGACGAGATGCAGGAGATCGCACAGCGTGTGCAGCCCAAGCTGACGGAGCTGTCGAACGACATCTCGCTCAACCCTGAGCTGTTCGCCCGCGTGAAGTATGTTTACGAGCATCCGGGACGCCTCAAAAAAGAGGATAAGAAACTGTTGGAGGATACTTACAAAGGATTCGCCCGCAGCGGCGCGGCTTTGTCCGACGCCGACAAGGAGCTCTACCGCCAGTACTCCTCCGAGCTGTCGGCGCTGACGCTGCAGTTCGGGCAGAACGCCCTCGCGGCGACCAACGCCTTTACGCTCAACATCACCGATCCGAAAGTGGTGGCCGAGCTGCCGGCGTTCGTGAAAGAGGGGCTGGCCGCCGAGGCCAAAGCCCGCGGCGAGAAGGGCTGGACGGTGACGCTCCAATACCCCAGCTACCTCCCGTTCATGACCTATTCGTCGAACCGCGCCCTGAAAGAGAAACTCTGGCGGGCCAGCAGTTCCAAGGCGCTGGGCGGCCAGTTCGACAACACGGAGATCGTGAAGAAGATCGCCAATACACGCCTGAAGATCGCCAACCTGCTGGGTTACAAGTGCTATGCGGATTACGTGCTCGAAAACCGCATGGCCGAGAACACCGAGACTGTCAACGACTTCCTCGCCGAACTGCTCGACGAGACCAAGAGCTATGCCGACGCCGATTACCGCATGATCGCCGACTATGCCGCGTCGCTCGGCTTCCAAGGCGAGCTGATGCCCTGGGACTGGGCCTATTACACCGAGAAATACAAGGATGAGAAATACGCCCTGAACGACGAGCTGGTGAAACCTTACCTGAAGCTCGAGAATGTGAAAAAAGGCGTCTTCATGCTGGCCGAGAAGCTCTACGGGCTGAACTTCACGCCCGACGAGAAGATCGCGGTCTACCATCCCGACGTGACGGCCTACGACGTGACGGATGCCGACGGCCGCTTCATGGCGGTGCTCTACCTCGACTTCTTCCCCCGCGCTTCGAAGCGTTCGGGGGCGTGGATGACCGAGTTCCGCGGCACGAAAATTGAGGACGGCAAGGAGACCCGGCCGCTGGTGTCGCTGGTGATGAACTTCACCAAGCCCACCGAGACGACGCCTTCGCTGCTGACCTTCGATGAAATGGAGACTTTCCTCCACGAGTTCGGACATGCCCTCCACGGCATGCTGGGCGAGGGCAAATACGAGTCGCTGACCGGCACGAGCGTCTACCGCGACTTCGTGGAGCTGCCCTCGCAGATCATGGAGAACTGGGCCACCGAGAAGGAGTTCCTCGACCTGTGGGCCGTGCATTACGAGACCGGCGAGCCGATCCCGGCCGAGATCGTCGACCGCATCGTCGCCGCGCAGAACTACCTGGCGGCTTACGCCAACGTGCGCCAGCTCTCGTTCGGCATGACCGACATGGCCTGGCATACGCTCACCGAGCCGTTCGACGGCGACGTGGAGCAGTTCGAGGTGGCTTCGATGGCCCCGACGCAGGTGATGCCCGTCATTGCGGGGACCGCGATGGCGCCCTCGTTCGGACACATTTTCTCGGGCGGGTACGCTGCGGGTTATTACGGCTACAAGTGGGCCGAGGTGCTCGAGGCCGACGCTTTCTCGCTCTTCAAAGAGAAAGGCATCTTCAGCCGCGAGGTGGCTTCGTCGTTCCGCGACAACGTCCTTTCGAAAGGCGGCACGGAGCATCCGATGAAGCTCTACGAGCAGTTCCGCGGCCACAAGCCCGAAACCAAGGCTCTGATCGGGAAAATGGGACTCGGAAAATAGCCCTCCGGCTTCGTTCGTAAAGGAAGGAGAACCCGCGGGGTTCTCCTTCCTTTTTGTACCGGGGTGTCCGAAATTGTTATTTTTTCGTGTTTTTTTTGTATATTTGTACCCGGGACAGAGAATTATTTTACGACAAGACTATGACAGAATTATCGAATACCGCGTTGATTCGGGCTATCCATGCCCATACGCCGCCGGATTCGACGCCGGCGTCGGTGCTGATGGATGTACTCAATATCGGTCGCGAGGCCGCATACCGCCGCATGCGCGGCGAAGTGCGGTTCACTTTCGACGAGGCCAGTGCGCTGGGTGCGCACCTGCGTTTCTCGCTGGACGGCGTTACGGGTTCCTCCGTCGGGGGAAATGCCCTTTTCAGCCTGGCGTTCACCGAATTCGATGCTTCGCTCGACCTCTACAACGGGATTCTCGAGCAGAACATCCGCTTTTTCCGCGAAATAGCGTCAGACTCCACGGCGGTCTTCGCTTCGGCGGTCAACTCCATTCCGGCCGAATATTACCTCAAATACGAGAACCTGACACGCTTCAAACTCTTCAAATCGCTGTACCAGCACGAGATGGGCGATGTGTCGGTGCCGACGTTCGAGGAGCTGCAACTGTCGCCCTCGCTGCGCCGCAATGCCCTGAATATGTGCAGAGCGTCCAGCTGGTGGCCCAGTCCCACGTCATCTTCGACGGAAGTGCGTTCATGCATTGGGTCAACGCCATCCGGGCGTTCCGGGCGATGCACCTGATTTCGGACCAGAGTGTGGCCCTGTTGAAGGAGGAACTGTTCGAACTGGTCAAAGATTCTGAAAAGATGGCCGGCGAGGGCGAATACGAAAACGGCAACAAGGTCAATTTCTACCTCTCGGAGGTGGACCTCGAGGCGTCGTATGCCTATATCTCGTCGGAACGCTACAAAGTGGCGGGAATCGCGCTCTTTTCGCTCAACTCCATGCACACGTTCGACCCGATGATGTACGAATATGTGAGGAAATGGGTCCGCAACCAGCGGCGCTTCGCCTCGCTGATCTCCGGGACCGGGGAGTTGTCCCGCATCCACCACTTCAAACGCCAGCGGGAGATTCTCGGCCGGTTGGAGTAGCGCGCGGCATAAAAAAGAAGGAGGAGAGTTTCCCAACTCTCCTCCCTGAAGCTTTCCGGATTGATGAATAATGGTTGCGTCAATATTCGGCAATCCTTTCAACTTCTGTGGGCGTCACTCCATGCAAATGAATTCTTCATAGCTCCTTTCGAAACTTGATACAAACATACAGCCATCGGGAGGTAAAATCAAGGCGATAATCGAAAAAACGACGTTTTGAAATCTTCTGATTTCGTGTATATTGCGGCATCGGCGGGTGATTGACACGTAATTCGTGTATAAAATATTGTATGTTTCGGATATCGAAACGGAATCGTGTTTGTCGGTTCGTTTATCGAAACAGGCGTTTCGGGGAAAAAGCAGCGAATGCCCGTTTACGCCTCCCCGCCGGAATCGTGCCGGGAGCAGGGCGGGAGGCCGCGGGTTCGTATGCCGTTCCGGCGCCTGAAAACGAAAAAGGATGTCTCCATTTGGGGACATCCTTTTTGAGTTGAGCTACCAGGATTCGAACCTGGAATAACAGGACCAGAATCTGTTGTGTTACCATTACACCATAGCTCAGTAGATTTTGGTGATGCAAAAGTAGGGCTTTATTTTTCAAATGCAAAGAAAATTCCGAAAAAAATTTCGTACATTTGCTTTAATCTCCTTCGGGAGAAACGTTTGAAACGCAAAAATTACATAAAATCAGAAAATTATGGGAGTTAAATTTCGCCTGATCGTCATGAACTTTCTCCAGTATGCCATCTGGGGGTCGTGGCTCATCTCGCTGGGTGCCTATATCGGGGGGCTCGGGTTTTCCGGATTGCAGATAGGCAGTTTCTTCGCCACGATGGGTGTTGCTTCGTTGTTCATGCCCGCCGTGATGGGAATCATTGCCGACCGCTGGGTCCCGGCGCAGAAGTTGCTGGGGATTTGCCACCTCATCAGCGGCGGGTTCCTGATCGCCGCGGCTTCGCAGACGGAGTATGCGCCGCTGTACAGCTGCATGCTGCTGAGCGTGATGTTCTACATGCCGACCATCGCGCTGTCGAACTCCGTGGCCTACAACGCCCTCGACCTGGCGAAACTCGATTCCGTAAAACACTTCCCGCCCATCCGCGTGTGGGGCACCGTGGGATTCATCGCCGCGATGTGGTTCGTCGATTTGGTGCAGATCGGAGGCGTGCAGATCAAACTTACGGCCTGGCAGCTCTATGTTTCGGCGCTGCTGTCGTTCGTGCTGGCCGTCTATTCGTTCTCGCTGCCCGGGTGCGCCGTCGACCGCAGCGTGCGCAACCAATCGTGGGTCGATACGCTGGGGCTGCGCGCCTTTGCGCTCTTCAAAGAGAAGCGCATGGCCATCTTCTTCATCTTCTCGATGCTGCTGGGCGCCGCGCTGCAAATCACCAATGCTTTCGGAGACACCTATATTCAGAACTTCGGAACGATGTCCCAGTATGCCGATTCGGCTATCGTGAAGCACTCGGTGATCCTGCTGTCGCTGTCGCAGATGTCCGAAACGTTCTGCATCCTGCTGATCCCGTTCTTCCTCCGGCGTTTCGGCATCAAAAAGGTGATGCTGATCTCGATGCTGGCCTGGGTGCTGCGCTTCGGGTTCTTCGGCGTGGGCAATCCCGGTTCGGGGGCTGTGTTCCTCATCCTCTCGATGATCGTTTACGGTGTGGCGTTCGATTTTTTCAACATCTCGGGATCGCTGTTCGTCGAAAAGGAGACCAGCCGCGAGATACGTTCTTCGGCGCAGGGCGTCTTTATGATTATGACCAACGGTTTCGGCGCTTTCTTCGGTTCGTATGCCGCGGGTGCCGTGGTGGATGCCTTCCACTGGCCCGATTCGTGGTTCATCTTCGCAGGATATGCCCTCGTGGTGGCCATTGTCTTCGCCTTTGTTTTCAAATACAAGCACAACCCCGCCGAAATGGAAGGGGTGAAGCATTAGCAGGCCGATGGAGATTTCGATCCGGGAGAGCTGCATCCGTTGCGGCCATTGCGTGAAGGTGTGCCCTTCGCAGATTTTCGAACAGGAAAAGGCCGGGGCTCCGGTGACGCTGTGCAAGCCCGAGAACTGCATCGGTTGCGGTCATTGCGTGGCCGTCTGTCCCACGGGGTCGGTGGCGCACGGGATGTTTCCGCCCGAGCGGGTGCATGCCGCCGATTACGTCGCATTGCCGACGCCCGAACAGGTGGAGCTGCTGTTGGCCGTGCGGCGGTCGAACCGCGCCCTTAAGAAAAGTCCCGTGCCGCAGGAGATGCTGGACCGTATCGTCGCGGCGGCCGACCGTGCCCCGACGGCCAGCAACGCCCGGCAGCTGGGCTATACGCTGGTGACCGACCCGGCGATGCTGCGGGAGATTACCGAGTATACGCTCGGGGTGTTCGGCAAGCTGGAAAAACGACTGCTCAATCCGCTCGTGCGGCCGTGGCTGAGCCGCCTGCTGCCGGGTGTCTACCGCTATGTGCCGGTCTTCAAACGCCTGCGGCGCGAGTATGCCGAGGGCCGCGACCGCGTGCTGCGGGGTGCGACGGCGGTGCTGTTCATCCACGCTCCGGAGGCGAACCGCTTCGGGGCGGAGGATGCGAACCTGGCTTGCCAGAACGCTTCGCTGATGGCCGAGGCGCTGGGCGTGAGCCAGATTTACATGGGTTTCGTACTGACGGCCCTCCGGCAGGACAAAACAGGACGGCTGCCCGAAATGCTGGGGCTCGAAGGCCGCCGCATCCGTGCGGTGATGGCCCTCGGGATGCCGCAGTTCCGCTATCCAAACTACATCGACCGCGAACCGGCGGAGGTGACACGGAAATAGGCTCGTCCGATAAAACAGATACCCCGGGGCTTCAGCCCCGGGGTATCTGTTTTCGTATTCGCTGTTACTGTGCGTAGAACTGGATCGTAGGGCCGCGGAACGTGAAGTCGTCCGAGCCTTTGACGACGATCGCGTAACGGGCCGCCGGAATCGCCGTGAAGGTAAATTCCTGCATACTTCCGCCCGTCACGGCCGTTTTGGTCCCGATCAGGGTATAGCTTGTTCCGCCGTCGGTGGAATAGACCAGCGATAGGTCGGGCGTTGTGGTTTTGCCTGCGATGGAGGTGTTCTGAACGGTGACCTTTTCCACATTGTTCATATCGGTATTGGCAATCAGGGCGGAGACATACGTCGTGGCGGCGTCGTAGCCGATGGGGGTGCCGACCCGGGCGTAGGTGTCGCCCAATATGCACTCTGCTTTTTTGGTGCCGTTGGTTCCGATCCATAGCTGGCTGCTGTAGAATTGTCCGAAGGTCAGTGTCCATGATACACTGCGGATAGGCGTCGGACCCCATTTGCCGTATCCGGTTCCGGTGGTTATATTGTCGCCCGGATTGAGCGTATAAATGACCGTGGCCTGTCCCATGCTTCCTTGCGTAATAGTGACGGTCTGCGGTTTGGCATCCGCATAGGTGAATGTCACCGTGCCGCTGCGTTCCGACCCCGTGTCGTTGGGGTCGACCGTGTAGGTCACCTGCCCGTCAGTCGAGGTGTCGAAGCTGTGAATCCAGGTTGCATCGCCTGCGTCGGCCGCGATGGCGGCTCCCGATACGGGATTCTCGATCGTGTAGGTTGTCGTGATGTCCTGGCCTTCGGGTGAGGCGGCCACTGCCGTTTCGCTGGTGATATTTAACTCTGTGGGCAGCGGAATGTTGTGCCCTGCCACGACCCGGAAGTCGAGGAGGTATCCGCGTGTACCCGTAATGTCGACTTTGACTCTCGATTTGGACCCCTGTGCCGGGAATTCGAAAGCGTAGTATTTGTAACTGCCTGTCAGCGCGACGTTCTGCGACGCGGCTTCCCCGGCGGTGACCGTAAGGCCCGAATTGTCGGTACCGTAAGTTTTGGCTTTTGCGAGTACTGTGAATGGCTGCGACAGGTCGAGGTCCGTAGTGGTGAAAGAGCCCCGGTTACCGCTCGTTCCGAATTTGAGAGCGGGGGTTTCCGGGTAGGTGTATGCCGTGGCAGAGTAACGGGCTGAACCGTCTTCGGCTTTGGGGTAATCGCCGATTGCCAATACCTTGTTGCCGGTCGTTTTTACCCATGAAAAATCGTCGGAGAACGGCAGGGCGAAGCCCGCAGCCTCGGCCGTGATGTGCTCTTCGGTGAGTGAGACGGTGAGCGTATTGACTTTGCCGGGCAGCAGGTTGACCGGTTGTGCAAGCGTGATCGTGCGGCTGATCCGGAAGCCTTCGGTAGCGGCCTCGACGGTGAGCGTCGAGCCGGCGGGCAGTTCGCGTGCATAGACGCTCAGATAGGTCGCCGACGTGCCGTCGAGCTCGTATTGCGTTGACGAGGTATAGGTCGCGGTGACCTTGTTCGACTGGCCGTAGGAGGGTTCGAGGGCCTTGCCGTTGACCAGATTGAGGGTCAGACGTCCGGCCAGCCAGTTCTGGCCTCCGGCGACCAGCGAAAGCGAGGAAACATGCTGCCCTGTGAGGCTTTTGGCGGCGGAATTGTCTTTCAGGACGATTTTGACGATGGCGCTGACCCGTTGGAACTGCAGGTTCCCGACCGCGGTCCCGTCGGCTGCCATGGCGAGCGGCTTGCCGATCAGCAGGTCCGCCCGGCCGTCGAACGACGTGGCGGTAGGGGTCTGGTTGGTCGGGAGGTCGACGCGTGCGCCGGCCTGGTCGCCCGAGCCGCTGATGCCGTTGGCCGTGTAGGGATAATAGGTGTAGAGCGTGGTGCCTGCGGAGATCGTGCCCGAAAACGTGGTTGTCAGGGCGCGTTCGGTGGCGTCGTTGGTGAACGCGACGTTGTTCGACGTGCCGTCGGTGCTGACGCCTATCCGGTCGTTGACCGACCAGTAGGGCGTCGTACCCTCCATTTCGGTACGGGTGCCCTGGGTTTGCGTGTCCGGAGCGATCGAGGGATTGCCTGCCGTGAGGGTCAGTTTGATTGGCGGGGATTCCGGAGAAAGGGCCTCGTCGGGATTCTCCGAGCAGGATGTGAGGAGGATTGCAGCTGCTGCAAAAAGCGCTCCTGTGCGAAATAGGGCTTTCATGGGGCGGCGGCGTTTAAAATTCGTAATCGTTTCCCGGCCAGATTTCGCCGCCGGCGCCGCCTTCCTGCCCGTAATCTGCGGGGTCGCTCTCGGCGAATCCTTTTTCAATGTGCACATCGACGATGTCGACGGCAGGAGGGGAATAAACAATTCCCCCTCCCTCTGGTAAGAAGCGGGGTTTTTCGTACATAGTCACAACGGTTTTAAATTGGCGTCGTTGACAATATAACAAAAAAGAGCGTATCCGGAAACAGAATCGTCCCGGATTCGACCATATAAACAGAAATAACGTTGAAATGCAGCTTTTGTTCCCGGCGGAAACAGGCGGATCAGTACATGTTGTCGTACATCGACTGCGACTTGTCGTATTTCAGGTCGGAGAGCGACGCGGCTTTGACGCCGATGTTGAAGCTCCACGAACGGTGGTAGCCGAACGGAATCCACGAGAAGGACATCTGCCAGCAGTGGAGGTCGCGCGAGATGGAGACCGACGAGGTCGTGAGCTTCTTCTGTTTGATGTCGAAACCGCCCTGGAAAGTGACGGCCGTTTTGGGCGTGACGGTCAGCGAACCGTTGAATCCGATCGTCTGGGTGACGTTCTTGCGGTAACCCGTCGTGCCGTTGTTGACGT
>ERZ1673699.2750-NODE-2750-length-11180-cov-5.891326_pt1 | contig 11180 bp, 9 predicted proteins | sample MGYA00580229_ERZ1673699 | MGnify/ENA primary metagenome ERZ1673699 (study PRJEB41218, sample SAMN15661785) | gut metagenome | host: Homo sapiens | place: Canada: London | collected 2015-08-20/2019-03-30 | study: EMG produced TPA metagenomics assembly of... | reverse complement strand
GGGCGCGGTGCTTACCGACGTCCCAACGGACGGCTACACGCTGCGTCAAAGCCCAGACGCGGTGAACATCATCGCGCTTATGGATACCGCGCTTCGCGGCCACTCCGGCGCAGTGACCGAACACATCGTCGCCTCGCCAGCGGAGTTCGTGGACGTGCTGTCCACGTTGGACGTGCCGGTGGCGGACGAGCAACGTTATGCCGCCGCGCACCAGGCACACCTCGACTTCGCCGCGATCAGCCAGCCGGATACCTGGCGTGAAGCACCTGAAGGCACTGCCCACCTGGAGGAGGTGTTCCGGCAGTTACAGGAACAGGTCGGCAACGACGGGATCTACACCTTTGGTGCCGGCGACCACTGCATCTGGGCCCAGCGTTTCCTTCGTACTGAGCAGTTTCCCTCCCAGCTGGGCATGCGCAACGGTTCCATGGGGTACTCGGTGCCCGCGGCGGTCGCAGCCGCCCTGGAGTTCCCGGAGCGCACCGTCGTCACAATTGCTGGCGACGGCGAGTACCTCATGAACGGCCAGGAGTTCGCCACCGCCGTGCAGGAGGGCACGGCCTTCCTGGCGGTGACGGTGACCAACGGCCAGTACTCCACTATCCGTGGGCACCAGGAGAAGCACTTCCCGGGAAGGGTGAGCGGAACCCAGATGGTCAATCCGGATTTCGCGGAGGTGGCGAAGGCGTTCGGCGGCCACGGCGAGTTGGTCACCGCCGACGACCAGGTCGCCGGCGCTATCGAGCGGGCGCTGCGAAAGGTGCGCGAGGAGCGCGTGCCCGCCATCGTCAATGTGATTGTGGCGCAGGAGCTGGGGCTGCCGGAGTAGCGCCCTTCCAAGGCAGCGCCGCCAGTGCGAGCGCCGCCTGCGACGGGACGGTGACGTCTAAACCGGTCTGCGCTTTGAAAGATTGGAGGCGGTTGACAACTGTGTTCCGGTGGCAGTGCAGCAGTGCTGCTACATCTTTGGTGGATCCACTTTTCAGGTATGCCCCCACGGTATCCACCACATCAGGCGCACTCTTGCGCAGCTCCACTACCCCGGCGTGCGCAGCGTGAAGCTGCGTAGGGAGTAACGGGCGGACCTGCTCGGCTGCTAACGCCCAGGCAACGTCCTCGACAGGAATGAGGCGGCCGGGGTTCTCTGCGGCATCGAACATGGTCACACTCGCACGAACGGCCGCACGCACCGCCGCCAGGCTGGGCAGCTGATTAAAGGTCACCGCGCCGAGATGGTCTGTGTGATCCCGGATGAAGTCCTGGGCTTGTTTGCTGGCGGGAAAGAAGGCGGCGTACAAGCCGTGGTATCCGTGACCGTAGATTTCTCCGCGGGCAGCGAGAGGCTCCAGCACGGTTTGAGCTGGAGCCCACTCGCTTGGGTGGAAGACAACGAGATTGATGGCGGTGCCTTCCGCAATCCCCAGCGCCCTGGAGATGGCCCCCATAGCCTGCTCTCCCAAGTGTTCCGCTGAAAACAGCCGTTCAATGTGGCGGGCGTGGGCGAAACGGGCGTCGCGCCGCGCCCGTGCCTGCTCAGCTGCGTACGCACCGCGGATATGCACGGTGTAGCGCGACACCAACCTCTGAATGTCGGCCACATGCTCCACCAGCAACGGCAGCTGTTCTGAAGAGACCGTTGCGCGGAAACGGTCCCACAACACGGTGAAGTCGATCTGGATGGCATCTACGAGAGCGGATAGGCGCACGCCCTGGTGCGCCCGCTTGGTGCCGAGTTGGCGGGCGTGTGCTGCGAGTGAATCTTCATCCATCCCGTATTCGAGTTGCACCAGGAAAAGCCCCAGGATGCTGGAGGCCGTCGAGCGGAGTTCAGCGTCGTCCACGATGTCTTCGCGGTAGTAGCCCAAGTCGTGGAACTGCTCGAGGAACGCGTCGACGAGCACCGGCAAGTCCTCACGAACCCGCTGGACAAGGTCGCTCCAGCTTTCCGTTGAATGAGTGTGCATGTGCACAACGTTACAAGCGCGGTTTATGAGATGTGCCAGAAGTCTGCAAAGAGGTGCCGATCACTGCGCCAAGCCCATAGTGTCAGGGGACACAATTTGAAGCTGCACGGAGGAGGCGGGCACATGAACGCAACCACCATCGTCAACGCGCGGGCAAGAACGATGGACGGCGCGGGCGGCACCGCGACGTCGATACGCATCGGCTTCGGCCGCATCCTGGAGGTGGACAACGAGCCGGCGCCCGGCGACACGGTGATCGATGCACGCGGCCGCACCGTCATCCCTGGGTTCAACGACGCACACGCGCACAGCGTGTGGTTCGGCCAGACACTGGGAGAGATCAATCTTGCGAACGCGCGTACGCGTGACGACGTAATCGCGGCGCTGCGAGAAGAAAACGCCGGAGAGTGGGTCGTAGCCAGCGGATTCAACCCGAACCTGCTGACAGACGGTCCACTGCCCATCGCCGATCTCGATCAAGCAACCGCGGGGAAACCGCTGTTGATCAAGCACAACTCCGGGCACGCCTACACGGTCAACAGCGAGGCGCTGTGCCGAGCCGGAATCGATCCAGCGGACCCGCCGCAGATAGAGGGCGGCGAAGTGGTCGTGGACGACACCGGCAACGCCACTGGGCTATTGGACGAAAACGCTATGCGTCCGATTAACGACGTGCTGCAGCCGGAAAGCGAAAGCACCATCACCGACGCTCTTGACCGCGCGGGCCGGCGCTACCTCAGCGAAGGCATCACCTCGGTGACAGACGCCGGTGTCGCTGGCGGATGGATCGGACACAGCCCCCAGGAATTCGGCTTCTACCAGCGGGCGCGCGAGACAGGAAAACTCCACGTGCGCACCCAGGCGATGATCACTCTCGACGCACTACACGGCATCGACGGCCACACCGACGACCCAGCGGTGCACGGCCTCGACGCCGGCATCCGCACGGGACTTGGAGATGATTTGTTGCAGATCGGGCCGGTGAAAATTTTCACCGACGGATCCCTGTTGGGAAAGACGGCGGCCATGACCGAGGACTACGCCTGTTGCTGCCACGCCGGCTACTTCCAAGACGACACTGAAACGATGCGTTCGCGCGCACTCACGGCAGCTGCCGGCGGATGGTCGCTGGCACTGCACGCGATCGGGGACAAAGCGGTGGATTTCGCACTGGACGTGATCAGCGAAGCCGTCGATAAGCAAGGGCCCCGCACGATCCCGCACCGCATCGAGCACGGCGGTGTGGTGCGAAACGACCAAATCGAACGCATGGCTAAAGCGGGCATCGTACTCGTGCCGCAGCCGCGTTTTATCGCGGAATTCGGGGATGCGATGGCCGAGGCGATCGGCGCTGAACGTGCAGCACTGTCCTATCCGGCGAAGCGGCTGCTAGAGGGCGGCGTGGTGCTGCCGGGCAGCTCCGACAGGCCGGTGGCTACGGGAACTCCGCTCGCCGTGGTGCAGAGCTTTGTCGAACGCACCACAGCCTCTGGCAAGGGGTACGGGCCGGAGGACCAGATCACCGTCGATGAGGCGCTGTACGCCTATACCGCGGGATCCGCCGCGGCGACTGGCTGGGCCGGGAAGAAGGGGCAGATCGCGCCTGGTCAGCTCGCGGACCTTGTGGTTTTAGGAGCTGATCCAGCCGAAGTGCCAGCCAGCCAGATCGGCGACATTCCCGTTGAGGCGACGGTGCTGGGCGGGGAACTCGTCCACGGCAACATATAGGAAGGACTTCGAACACAATGCAGACCATTCAGCCAACAGACGAGCGGTTCCTCTCGGACTTTGCAGAGATGAGCGAGAACGGCGCAACACCTGGTGGCGGTGTGGAGCGTCAGGCTGCGAGCGAAGGCGACGTGAAAAACCGTGCCTGGTTCGCCGTTGTGCTCAAGGGCTTTGGCGCGGAAGTTGGCTATGACGAGATTGGCAACCAGTACGGGCTTTTCGAGCTGGTGCCTGGCGCGCCTTACGTCGCTGTGGGGTCGCACCTGGACTCTCAGCCGCTCGCGGGCCGCTTCGATGGCGCCTATGGCGTTCTCGCCGGCGCTCACGCTGCCGCGCGCGTGGCCGCGAAAGCGAAGAACGGCGAGCTGGCGCCCCGGTTCAACCTCGCGGTGGTGAATTGGTTTAATGAGGAGGGCTCCCGCTTCACACCTTCGATGATGGGCAGCTCCGTCTTTACCGGCGCCCTCGACCTGACCGCCGCACGTGAAGCGACAGACCTGCAAGGAATGACCGCGGGCGAGGCCATTGATGCCGCGAAGTGGGCACCGCTCATCGACGTTCCGGAGCTGGCAACCTACGCCGAAATCCACGTTGAACAAGGCCGGGAACTCGAAGACAACGGCAACAAGATCGGTCTGGTCACCGCCACCTGGGGTGCGCGCAAGTTCGCTGCCACAGTCCACGGAGAGCAGGGCCACACTGGGTCCACCATGATGCGGGACCGTCGCGACGCATTGTTCGGCGCCTCGTTGGTGATTGCTGGGGTGCGCCGTCTTACTGAAGAGTTTGAAGAAGGGCAGTTGCAGGCGTCGGTTTCGCAGCTCACGCTGGAACCCAATTCGCCGGTGACCATTGCGCGCGAGGTCCGCTTCAATGTCGATCTGAGATCCCCTTCGGCTGAAGTGCTGGAGAAGGCACGGGTGCGTGTCGACGAGATCGTTGCGGCTGCCTCCGACGAGGCAAAGGTCGACGTTGACCTCGAGCTCACACACGAATGGACGCTCAACCCCTACCCCGAGGCCGGCGTGGAGCTGGCGCGCGCGTGCGCAGAAGAGCTCGGATTGCCGCACCAGGAGATCTTCACGGTGGCGGGCCATGACTCAACGAACATGAAGGAGCACTATCCCACCGTCATGCTGTTCATCCCCAGTGTTGACGGCATTTCCCACAACGAGGCCGAGTACACCACGGACGAAGACTGCCTCACCGGATTGGCTCTGCTTACACGGGTGCTCGAGGAACTAGCAGTAGGCAAGCTCGCACCCGATGAACGCCGAGCTCAAACGCTGACAACCACCAACCATTCCGGATTGCAATAGCCCCCTAGGAAAAGGACCCACAAATCATGTCCACTGCGTTTAGCCGATCTTCTTCCGGCGACAAGATAGATGACGGTCTGCCTCAGCTGCACAGCGACGAGCACATTGCGCAGTCCCGAGCCGAGTTTCAGATGGATCAACTCTCAGCGGCTGACGCTGAGGTAATCAAGGAAAACCGGGCCGGTGACGTTCCCGACGGCAACTTTTTGTCATGGGCCATCACCTTGTTCGGCACAGCTGTCGGTGCCGGCATCCTGTTCTTGCCCATCGACGCCGGAAGTTTCGGGTTCTGGCCGCTACTCATTGCCACGTTCCTCGTGCTGCCGCTCGTGTTTTTCTCCCACCGCACGTATGCACGCATCGTGTCCGCGTCCCCAGAGAAGGGACTGGATGTCTTGCAGGTCGTCACAGCCTTGACCGGGCGCAAGCGCGGCCTGGCTACAGCCATCCTCTACTGGCTCGCTATCTACCCGACGGTGCTGATCTACGGCATCTCCATCACCAACACGGTGGACAGCATGATCGTAAACCAGCTCAACGGCCCGCACGTGAACCGTGTTGTGTTGGCAACGATTTGCGTGGGCCTAATGACGGGTGCTTTCGCCCTGGGGAAGAAAGCTACGTTGTGGCTGGCAAACATCCTGGTCTATCCCCTGCTCATCGCACTCGCCGCGGTGTCGATCTACCTCATTCCGAAGTGGGATCTCGCCGGCTTCATGGAGTATGACTCGGGAACTCCGCTCTGGAAGTCGCTGCTGTTACTTTTGCCGGTGATGGTGTTCTCCTTCAGCCACATGGCGGCGCTGTCCCAGTTCGCCCTTGACGTGCAAAAGAAGAAGAAGGGTGATGTCGCGGCGACCGAGCGCGAAGTGTCCAAGATTGAGCTGATCACCGCTACCATGCTCGTGTTCTTCACCATGTTCTTCGTGTGGTCCTGCTCGTTGACTCTCGGCGCGGAGGGCATGGATGAGGCCCGCGCACAGAACATCCCGATCCTTTCCTACTTCGCCAACGTCACCAACACCCCGTTCATGGCGGTGATCAGCCCGGTGATCGCCATCTGCGCGATCGCATCTTCCTACTTCGGCCACATGCTGGGCACTGAGGAGGGAACCTCCTATCTCATCCGCGTGGCGGCTCCGGGAGTGGCGGACAGGATCAACCCGCAGGCGCTGCGCTGGTGCATCTACGTCTTCGTGTTTGTCACCACGGTGCTGGTGGCGGTGATCAACCCGTCGATTCTGACGCTGATCTCTGCGGTCGGTGGCATCTTCGTCGCCTTCCTCGTCTACATCGTGCCCAACCTGTTGTTTAACAAGGCCACCGCGTTCAAGCATTACGCTCGCCGTCCAGACACGATCTTCGTCCTCGTTATGGGCTTGATCATCATGGGCGTGACTATCTGGCAAATGTTCTAAGAAAGGAGCGCTTGTGCTTCGCGCAGATCTTTCCCTCTTCCCGGACTACAAGCCCGGAAAGTCTGACGAAACAAAACTGAAGTTGTCTGCCAACGAGGCGAATTTTGGCCCCCTGCCTACCGCGTTGGAAGCCATTCGCGAATCGGCGTTACGGGCGAACCGGTACCCCATTTCCGGATCGCCAGTGCTGCGTAAAGCCTTGGCTTCTCGTCTCGGCTTGGCGGAGGAACAGGTCGTGGTCACGCCCGGGGCATCGGCCGTGATCCAGCAAGCCGTTTTGATGACTTGCTCTGCAGGCGACGAGGTCCTGTTTCCCTGGCGCAGCTTCGAGGCCTACCCGCTTTACGCTCGAGTCGGCGGGGCCACCCCGGTCCAGGTGCCGCTCGGTGAGGACGAAGCGATTGATTTGGATGCGGTTGCAGAAGCAATCACAGACCGCACCCGTCTGATTATCATTTGCAACCCGAATAATCCCACCGGCCTGACCATCACCAAAGACGAGTTCACCGAATTCATGCGGCGGGTCCCGGAAGACATCGTGGTGGTGTTGGATGAGGCATATTATGAGTTCAACGATGCTGAAGATACTCCGGATGGGGTCGAAGAGATCGCAAAGTATCCCAACCTCATTGGCGCGCGAACGTTTTCCAAGGCCTATGGCCTGGCGGGGTTGCGTGTCGGCTACGGCTTCGGCAACCCGGAGTTGATCCGCTCGCTCGGGCTCGTCGCCCTTCCCCTCACCGTCACAGAGCTGTCCGAGCTTGCGGCCGTCGCTTCGCTGGAGGCGCACGATGAGCTCATGGTGCGAGTGAAAGAGACGCAAGCCCAGCGCGACCGGGTCTCTGAGGCGCTTGGTCTGCAACGTTCCCACGGAAACTTTGTCTGGATTCCGGGGGAAAACGGTGCTGAAATCGAACAAAAAATTAGCGCCGAGGGTGTCATCATCCGCAGCTATCTGGATTCGGGAGCGCGCGTGAGCATCACCGATGAGGCGGAGACGGATCAGTTCCTCGAAGCATGGAGACGCGCGGGTTTATTTGCCGTAAAATGAGGGTATGACCAGCGTCTTCTACACCACGTTCTACGGCTCCACCCGCCAGTACGCCGAGGCGCTGGCCGCCCGCCTCGGCACGGTCGCGAGCGAGCTGCCCGCCACCCTCGACGCCACCGGCGGCCCCGTCGTCGTCCTCTCCCCCGTCCACGGCCCCTCGCATCCGGGCGTGCACTTCATCAAATCGCTGCCGGCGATTGACCGTCCGTTGGCTTTGGTCACTGTGGGCATGACGCCTGTCGATGTCGCAAGGCACGACGACGCTTCCGGCCCCCTCCTCGGCGACCGCGCCGGGCAAGTGACCCGCTTTTACCTGCCCGGCAGGCTGAACTACTCGGAGCTGACCACCGCTCACCGGTGGGCGATGAAAGCGCTGGTGGGCGCGCTGCGGCTCAAGCGCCAGCGCACCGAGAACGAGCAGGCGATGGTGGACAGCTACGGCCGGGACACGGACCGTGTGGACCTGACGCTGCTCGACCCGGTTGTGGAGTGGGCGCAACGCGCCTAGCGGCCGGTTATCGCGGCGCGTCGTGTTGCCTTATCATTCGTGTGGCCTATACCACTCAGATGTTAAGGAGTACCTTTGACCACTGCGGGCAAAGAGTTCAATTTGGAACACCTCACCGTCGCCGACAAGCGGCAGGTGGAGGAAAACCGATCCGGCGCCGTTCCCGATGGCGGCACCCTGTCCTGGGCTATCACCCTGTTCGGCACCGCCGTCGGCGCCGGCATCCTGTTCCTTCCCATCGACGCTGGCAGCTTCGGCTTCGTCCCGCTGCTGCTGATCACCCTGTTCATCGGCCCGATGGTGTTCTTCTCCCACCGCACCTACGCCCGCATCGTGGCCGCCTCCCCGGTCAAAGGGCTGGACGTTTTGCAGGTGGTCACCGCGCTCGCCGGCCGCAACCGCGGCCTGATGACGGGCCTGATGTACTGGCTGTCCATCTACCCCATCGTGCTCATCTACGGCGTGAGTATCACCAACACGATGGACAGCTTCGTGGTCAATCAGCTCAACGGCCCCGAAGTGCCGCGCTGGCTCATGGCCCTCCTGTGCGTCGGCGTGCTCACCGGCGCCTACGCCCTGGGCAAAAAGGCCACCCTGGCCTTTGCCAACCTGCTGGTCTATCCCCTGATCATCGCGCTGGCCGCGGTGTCGTTCTATCTCATCCCACAGTGGGACCTGGCCAGCTTCCGCTCCTACGAGTCCGACGTGTCGCTCTGGAAGGCGATGCTGCTGATCCTGCCGGTGTTCGTGTTCTCCTTCAATCACATGCCGGCGATGTCCCAGTTCGCCCTGGACGTGCAGAAGAAGTACCCGAATGACCTGGAGTCCACCAAGAAGGCCGTGGCGAAGACCGAGCTCATCACCACCGCGCTGCTGGTGGTGTTCACCATGTTCTTCGTGTGGTCCTGCACCCTGGCACTCGGCGCCGACGGCATGGACGCCGCCCGCGAGCAAAACATCCCCGTGCTGTCCTACCTGGCCAACGAGACCGACACGCCGTTTTTGGCGATCCTCTCCCCGATCGTTGCCCTCTGCGCGATTGCCTCGTCCTACTTCGGCCACGTCATGGGAGCCGAGGAAGGCACCACGTATCTGGTGCGCGCCGTCGCGCCGGGTGTCGCAGAGCGACTGGACCCAAAGAAGCTGCGCTGGGGCATCTACGTGTTCATCTTCGTCACCACAGTGATCGCCGGCATTGTTAACCCGTCGATTCTGGACCTGATCTCCGTGGTCGGCGGCGTGTTCATCACATTCTTGGTGTACATCGTGCCGATGCTGTTGTTCCGCTACGCCAAGGACTACCAGCGCTACGCAAACAAGCCCGAAACCTGGTTCGTGTTCGTGCTGGGCGCCGTGATCATGTGCGTGGCCACCTGGCAGATGTTCGCGGGCTAGAACCTAAAGGTGCACGACCTCAACGTCGCCCTTCTCCGCGAGGTACTCCGCGGCCACCGACCGGTGACATTCGGCGGGGTCGGGTTCTGAGCAGAGGAGAGCGGAGCCGTCGATAAGCTTGGGTATCTCGCGCTCGGCGAACTCGGCGTGCAACTGCTTCGCAAACTCGGCGAACGGCAGGCCCTCCTTACGGTACGCGCGCATGAGGTCCTCGCTGGGCGCCAGCGCGAGCTCGTGCGTGTAGCCGATGCCCGCGATGGTGTCGAGGAACCACGGCAGGTCCGACTGCTTGGTAAATCCGGCCAGTTGGTTCGTGTTGTGGCGCCGGATATCCACGACTTGTTTCACGTCGTTGTTGCGGAGAATGTCGAAGAACTCCTCCGCGGTCTTCTTGCTGTAGCCGATGGTGTAGAGCCGCATGTTTGCGACTGTAGCGGCCTTGGATCCACGGTTGCGGACTCCGCATTGCGGACAATTCCGGGTGGACCAATTATTCGTGGCGGCCAACGAAAAAGCGGCCGCCTTGCGAGAGGACGGCCGCGCGGTGCGCTGGTCTAGCGAGGCATGAACTGCTGCAGCATAGGCTGGATGAACGGGCCCGCGGCGGAACCGATGGCGGCGAGCACGGCCAGCACGACGCCGATGATGATGCCGGCCTTCTTGGAGTCGGACATCGGCTGCGACTGGTAGTTCTCGCCGTTCATGCAGGCCTGGACCGCCTCGGCGTTGTTGGCGGCCGCGATGGTGTCCGCGTCGGAAGAACCGAATGCTTCGCCCACGTCGGAGGAAGTGCGAACCAGACCGACATTCTCGGCAGTGAGCAGGTCAGCGTAGCGTTTATCTTTTTTGATCTCGTTCTTGTAGACGGAACCGCTGCCCTGGCCGTCGAGGTGCAGGTTGCAGACCATGCCGTAATCGGACATTCGGTTCGACGCAGCCTCGGCCGGGGCGGCACCGAGGGACAGGGTCATGGTTGCGGCCAGAGCGGCTGCGGCGAACTTCTTCACAGGGAAACTCCTCGTCTGTGACAGGAAAACAACAGGTTCAGTTATGAATATATCCTAACAGTCGGATGTCGGGGAACGGGGGTGTCCTGCGGGGTTGTCGGCGCTCCGTTTGCACAAGATTACATGCGAGAAGGTGCATAAGGTCCCTACCTGCAGGTTTAAATCTAGACGACCGTCCCAATTGTCGATTCGTACAAAACTGCCCTGAATCCGAGCTCACCCGACCCAGCCCCGCGCCGGGACCCTGCAACGAAAGGCCCTTAACTACACTGTCTAACCATGACTGAGGCGACCCCGCACCGCTATACGGCCGAACTGGCCAACACCATCGAGCAGAAGTGGCAAGCGCACTGGCGCGAGCACGGCACGTTTAACGCGCCCAACCCGGTCGGCGACCTTGCCACCGGCGAGGAGCTGCCGAAGGACAAGCTCAACGTCCAGGACATGTTCCCGTACCCGTCGGGCGCTGGCCTGCACGTGGGCCACCCGCTTGGCTACATCGCCACGGACGTCTACGCCCGCTACAACCGCATGCTGGGCAAGAACGTGCTGCACACCCTGGGCTACGACGCGTTCGGGCTGCCGGCGGAGCAGTACGCGATTCAGACGGGCACGCACCCGCGCACGACTACTGAGGCGAACATCAAGAACATGACCCGCCAGCTGGACCAGCTGGGCCTGGGGCATGACCGTCGCCGTGCCGTCGCCACGACGGATCCGGAGTTTTACAAGTGGACGCAGTGGATCTTCCTGCAGATTTACAACGCCTGGTTCGACGAGGACCTGCAGA
>ERZ1673699.2749-NODE-2749-length-11182-cov-7.960367_pt1 | contig 11182 bp, 6 predicted proteins | sample MGYA00580229_ERZ1673699 | MGnify/ENA primary metagenome ERZ1673699 (study PRJEB41218, sample SAMN15661785) | gut metagenome | host: Homo sapiens | place: Canada: London | collected 2015-08-20/2019-03-30 | study: EMG produced TPA metagenomics assembly of... | reverse complement strand
CCCACGCTCTTGCGCGGGTTCATCATCGCCTGCATGGGGGTGATGCCCGGCTCGCACCATTCCCCGTAATCCATACCGTTCAGCACGGTGAACTTGGCGTAATCGCCGCCCTGCTGCTCATCGGTCGTCTGCTGCGCACGTCCCAGCAAAAAGCTGTACCAGCGCTGCATCATCTCGTAGTTGTCCGCCAGAATTTTGCGGTCACCCGTGCATTTGTACAGGGCATACGGCACCAGAATCGCCGCATCGCCCCACCCTGCCGACATACACAGCATGGGGGTCATATAGCCGGGGCGAGCGTTCGGCGGGGCGATGTTCGCCATACGTCCGTCGGGGTATTGGTTCAAGCGGCACTCCGCCAGCCATTTTTCCGCCACGGGGTAGCAGTCCATCAGGGTCAAGCCGGTTTCGATAAATACGCCCATATCCCCTGTCCAGCCGGCGCGTTCGCGGGTCGGGCAGTCGGTGGGGATATCGCAGAAGTTGCCCTTCTGGCTCCAGACGCTGTTCTTGACAAGCCGGTTCACCGCGTCATTTCCACAGGTAAACGCGCCCGTCACCGCCATATCGGAGTAGACGGCGTAGGCAGTAAACACGGCATCGGTCAAATCGGCGTCGGTTTCGACCTTGGCGTAGCGAAAGCCCATAATCGTAAAGTGGGGCTTGAAGTGGTTCTCGCCCTCTTTGCAGACAAGCTCCAGCATCTGGGCGGTGCCGCCCTCCTTGTGGCGGTTGCGGTCTTGGAAGTTTTCTTGGGTAAAATTGCCGTTTTCGTCCAGCGCTTCGCCGCAGGTCAGCTTGACCTTTTGCCCGGCATGGGCGGTCAGCGCCATCTCCACATAACCGGCGATATTCTGCCCAAAGTCCAGCACGGTTTCGCCGTTGGGCGTTTGCAGCAGCTTGCCGGGGAAGGCTTCGTGTTCCAAGATCGGTACGGTATTCATACCGGTGATGGGCAGATCATCACGGTAGGTGTGCACACCGTGCCAGCCGGTCAGTTCGCCTTCGCGCCGTGCATCGTAGACCTCGCCCTGCTGCATATCGTTTTGGCGGATCGCCCCGCACTGCGTTGCCTGCATCGTGTTATCAGAAACGCAGACGGCTTGGCCGTCCACCTCCAGCTGAAACAGCACGCCCAGCGTGTCCCCAAACAAATCACGGTCACCGTCCACGCCGCCCGTGCTGCGGTGCCAGCCGTCACCAAGGGCAACCAGCAGCTCATTTTCGCCGTCGCGCAAATATTCCGTTACATCGTAGGTTTGCGCCGCAAGGTGCTTGTCCCCGGTAAAGCTGCCGGGGGCCAGAACCATATCCCCAATGCGCTTTCCGTTCAGCCATGCCGCGTACAATCCCTTGGCCGTGATATACAGCCGTGCCTCGCCCTTGGACGCCGTGAAGCTTTTGCGCAGGTACGATGCCGGACGATGGGGCTTGTACGACTCGGCTGCACCCTTGCCCGCGGCTTCTTTTTCCGCCTGCTTGCTCTCCCAGTTGGGGCGGGCAAAGGCGTTGATGGCATCATCCCCGGGGATGTCGATTTTTTCCGTTTCGGGGTCTACCCATTTCCCTTGCCAGTCACTTTGCGCCAAGCCCGTTTCAAAGTGCGCCGCACTCCACGCGCCGGGGGTATCGTTTTCGTCCCACAGGCGCACGCGCCAGCATCCGCGCACGCGCGAGCCGCCCACAGTCGTGGCATCGGCGTGCATAGCGGTGCTTTGCACCTTGCCGCTGTGCCAAACAGTTTCGTCGTTCGCGGTCAGTTCAATTTCATAAGCAGTCTGGCGCAGGCCGTCCGCGCATTGCCACGACAAAAACAGCGCTCCTGCATCAATGCCGACAGGCTCGGTCAGATGGTTGGTTTTAAGGTTTATTGCTCGCATCGCTGGGTACTCCTTTTATTATACTATTTATAGTATAATGGAAATTTCTCAGCAGGCGAACTCAAAAATTACGGATAAGGGATGAAAATTTCAAAAATATCAAATAATGCATGAATTTTTATCTCATTTCTGGATTCGATGCCCTTATTATACGCTTACTACACCGTATAATTGCCTTATTCTGATGTTCTCCAGTAAGATTTGCTATCTTTTTACCGTTTGCACCCGTTCTCATGACCCTCTTTCTGGTGAAAATTTATCACCACATGCTGTGGATGGGATCGAGCTCGACATTGCGGAAGAACTTGCCGGAACCGGTCGTGATGAAGTACTCACCTGCGAGGTTATCGGCCTGAACGCCCATGTTTACCCACTCATGCGGCTCGGCATCGAAGTAGGGGCGGCAGGCAGCGACCTCCGCCGCCGTCATACGGTAGGTCAAGTTGCCGCCGTTGCGCTCGTGCCAGCCCTGCAGCCAGCCATCGTTGCACATGTTGCCAAACTGGAACAGCTGTTCGCTCAAGGCCGCGTACCCGCCATCACCAACCTGATTCGTAAGGATCTTTCCACCCTTGCGGAGGAGAAAATGCTTTCTCCCGCGATGATGCCTGTGTACGGTTAAACCAAACCGCAGAAAGCTCCATTATGAACATGATCAAGTGGGTCAGCGTTGCCGCCGACCGTGCAGTGCGTACCATCCGGGAAACACACCAGGTCAACAGCATTGCGGGTAAGATCCGCCAATACTGCCAGGAACACTTTGCTGAAAAGATTTCCAACCGCGAAATTGCTGATGCCGTTTACCTGACGCCGGATTACGCCAACCGCGTATTCAAAGATGCTTATGGTCTGTCTATCAAGGACTACTTGACCGACCTGCGAATGCAGAAAGCTCAGCTGCTGCTGCGTGATGAAGCTAACACCATCAGCGAAGTAGCTGCCCAGGTGGGCTTTGATAATTTTTCGTACTTTTCCACCCAGTTCAAAAAATATACCGGTCTGACCCCCAATGAGTGGAAGCGCCAAAACGGGTAAATTATCGAAACATTCGCTCTATAAAGCAATAAAATAGCAAGCGCATCATCGCTGTTTTTCCTCTTCTCAGGGGATCCATGTGCAACATAAAGCGCTTGCTATTTTTATTTCACTTTTTTTCCGTCAACTCTTTCAACAATGCCCGGCACCCAATGTTGACATCCTGCCAGGTGGCTTCAAAATCACCGGTATACCACGGGTCAGCCACATCGCCGCTTTGCCCGGCATGCGCCAGCAGCAGCGAGCACTTTCCTTCCGGGTCGCCGCCGCAAATGCGGGCCATGTTGCTCAGGTTCATCCGGTCCATTCCGATCAGGTAACCAAACTCCTCATAATCCTTGCGGGTCATCTGCCGGGCCGCATGTCCATCGCAGCGGATGCCATGCTCCGCCAGTTTGCTTCGGACCGGTGGATACACCGGGTTGCCCAGTTCTTCCCGGCTGGTTGCTGCGGAAGCAATCACGAACTCATCTTCCCGCCCCGACTGTCGCACCAAGTCTTTCATCACATACTCTGCCATCGGGCTACGGCAGATATTCCCATGGCAAACGAATAATATTTTTGTCATCCCGTCATATCCTTTCTAACATCTCGAAGCCGCAATATTACTGTAATCCGTTATTTTATTTTTTCTTTTCAATCTTGTCCCCAAATTACGCGTTTTCCCATAAATTTCCACTCAAGTTACTGGCAAATGGTGTAATATGTAATACATGGTATAGCAGCTGCAGCAAACCTCCGCCTGTTTATCCTGGCATTCTTCTTGCCCCGCCCGCCGCCAAAAGCTGCCTACAGGATACCACACGCAGCGCTAAATCACAACCAGATTCCCTGCACCGCCCCGTTTTCTGCAAAATTCTCTTGCAAGGTTTCGCACCGCCAACTATAATGTATTTATATATTATAAGTAAAGGCGCATGGCACAGCCGTTTTCCGGGCTTGCCGGGTGCTTTGGATTCCAAACAGAAAGGGGGCCGCCCGATGCCTCGCATTGCCGTGGTGGATGACCAGCCGGATATGCGGCAGCAGCTGTGCAGCATGATTGACCAATACAGCCGCGAGAACAACTGTATGCTGGAAGTTACCGCTTTTTCGGACGGTGCCCAGGTCATAACCAACTATTGCAAGGGGTTTGACATCATCTTTCTGGATATTGAAATGCCGGAGCTTGGCGGCATGGACGCTGCCGAGCGCATTCGCACGGTGGATCCGGATGTGGTGCTGGTGTTCGTTACCAACATGGCGCAGTACGCTATTCGCGGGTATGAGGTCGACGCCCTGGATTTTGTGCTCAAACCGGTCAATTATTACCAGTTCAGCACCAAGCTGGCCCGCGCTTTGCAGCGGGTGCAGCGCCGCAAAGGCGGGCAGATTGCATTACAGACCGCTGGGGGCGTGCAGCTGCTGAACACCGAGGACATCTACTGGCTGGAAACGCGGGACCGTATGCTGCATTACCATACCTCCACCGGGGTATGGTCCGTGCGTTCCAGCCTGCAAAATGCTGAAAAGCAGCTGGCCCCCTACCACTTTGCCAAATGCAACCAGTGTTACCTTGTCAATCTGCGGTATGTGCGGGCGGTCCAGAACGATATGGTCCAGGTTGGGGAGGACCGGCTGGAGATCAGCCGCCGCCAGCGGGCTGCCTTCCTGGCTGCGGTCGCCGCCTATGTTGGGGGTGCCATGTAATGCTGCCAAATCTCCAACAATTTCTTTCTCTTCTTGTCTGTGGGATACAGCTTTGGGGCGCAGCACTGACCTACTGGCTCCCGCTCCGGCACTCGCCGCACTTTTGGCAGCGGGCGCTGCTTTGCCTGATTCCCTACATTCCCCTTTCCACATTTTTATTATGGGTGGATTACACGCCTTCCTCGCTGTTCCTGCGGGCGGGGGCGTATATTCTGTTTTGTATGTGGATGATTTTCGCTTCCCACAGCTGCACCCAGTTGGACTGGTCCGGCGCCAATTATTGCGCCATCTGGGGAATTTTGAGTGCCCTGACGACATTTGAGTTATGGCAGCTTCTTGTCTGGTGCCTGGCACAGGTAAACATATTCCTGCCATTGGATCAGCCCTCTGCTTTGCTGCTGCAACTGCTGTTTTTTGCCGCTGCGTACTGCCTGCTGCGGGTAACTGTTGCCCATTCCATGCCATATGAAGGCAGCTACCACATCGGTCCCCGCCAGCAAATCAGCGCTATTATTCTGGGCGGCATGTTCGTTCTGCTGTTTTTAACAATGCAGACCGTCACCAACACCGGAGTATCACGGGAAACTTCTATCTTCGTTGTTGTCCCCCTGGCACTCTGCCAGCTCTACTGCATCACCCTTTTATATTTGCAGACTGAGCTGTTCAAAAAGGCGGCCATGGAAAAAGAGATGAGCTCGCTGAACATGCTGTATGAACGCCAGCGCCAGCAGTATCAGGTGGCCAAGCGGAACGTACAGATCATCAACCGCAAATGCCATGAGCTGAAAGTTCAGATCGCTGATCTGCGCCGCATGGCCCCCAACGCCGCGCTGCAGCAGAGCCTGAACGAAGCCGAAGCCGCCGCCCGGCAGTATGACGCCAGCACCCAGACCGGCAGTGAGGTTTTGGATGTCGTGCTGACCGAAAAGAGCATGCTGTGCGAAGCCCACCACATCAGCATCAACAATGTAGCGGACGGTACCTGCCTGCACTTTATGGATCCGGCCGATCTGTACGCTCTGTTTGCCAACGCACTGGATCATGCCATTGAGTTGACCCGCAAGCTGCCGGAGCCGGAAAAGCGGATGATTGACCTGCTGGTCTGCAGGCGGCAGGGGTTTGCTGTTCTGAATATCATCAGCGCGGTGCCCGATGACCCGGATCCTGACCGCGAAACCTGCGATGAGTTAAAGATCATCAAGCGCATTATCCAGAAGTACAATGGTTTTTTGACTACCGAATCCAACGGCGGATTTTTTGCGATAAAAGCCGTTTTCCCGGTCCAATAAAGTTCCCTCAAAATTTCAGGTATAAGATTTACGCCCTTGCATTTGTACATATTGCACAAATGCAAGGGTTATTTTTTTGTCAGGCAAAAACCGTTTATTCCACGCAAATGACCGATTATGCAAAACCCATTGCGACATTTTTCGCTGTTCGTTACAATAATAACAGCAAAAAGAAAGGATGGCTGCGCCATGCGAGAAATCACCAAAATCATGAAGGGCTGGGAATTCACCGGCCCCGACGGCACCACCACAACGGTGGACCTGCCGCACACCTGGAACGCCCGCGACGGTCAGGACGGCGGCAATGACTACTGGCGCGGCACCTGCATCTACCGCACCCGTTTCGCTGCTCCCCAGTTTGACACCGCCTCCCAGCAGGTCTGGATTCAGTTTGACGGCGTCAACGCCAGCGCCCATGTGGTTCTGAACGGCTCCCCCGTCTGCAACCACGACGGCGGCTACTCCACCTTCCGCGCCAACATCACCGAACTGCTGCGGGATGAAAACGAGCTGACCGTGGAAGTCGACAACAGCAAAAACGACCGCGTTTACCCCCAGAAAGCTGACTTCACCTTCTATGGCGGCATCTACCGCGATGTCAGCCTGATGGTGGTCAGCAAGAACCACTTCACCCTGGATTACTTCGGCGGCCCCGGCATCCGCATCACCCCCACTGTGCAGGGCGCAGATGCCAGCGTTCAGGTTACCACCTGGCACGATGGCGAGGGCGAAGTGAGCATTGAGCTGCTGGACGCTGCCGGCAACACCGTTGCCACCGGCAAAGGCCCCGATATCACCCTGACCATCTTCAACGCACACCTGTGGAACGGCGTTAAGGATCCGTACCTGTACAGCTGCAAGGCCCGCCTTGTGGTGAACGGCACGGTGGAAGATGAGACCACCACCCGCTTTGGCGTGCGCAGCTTCAAGGTTGACCCCAAGAAGGGCTTCTTCCTGAACGGCAAGTCTTACCCGCTGCACGGCGTTTCCCGCCATCAGGACCGCAAGGGCCTGGGCAACGCCATCACCCGCGAGATGCACGACGAAGACATGGCCCTGATCAAAGAGATCGGTGCCAACACCATCCGCCTGGCTCATTATCAGCACGACCAGTACTTCTATGATCTGTGCGATGAGGTCGGCATGGTTGTTTGGGCCGAGATCCCCTACATCAGTGAGCACATGCCCAACGGCCGCGAGAACACCATCAGCCAGATGAAAGAGCTGATCATCCAGAACTACAACCACCCCTGCATCGTCTGCTGGGGCGTTTCCAACGAGATCACCATCTCCACCAAGGACAAGAAGGACATGCTGGATAACCACCGCCAGCTGAACGACCTGTGCCACGAGATGGACAAGACCCGCCTGACCACCCTGGCCTGCTACGCCATGTGCGGTCCCTTCAACCGTTCGGCCCACATTACCGATATGGTCAGCTGGAACCTGTACCTGGGCTGGTACGTTCCGGGCTTTATCCTGAACGACCTGTGGATGGGCTTCTTCCATCTCTGCTTCCCCAACCGCCCATTCGGCTACAGCGAATACGGCGCGGAGGGCATGCCCAACCTGCACAGCACACACCCCCACCGCGGCGACCACACCGAAGAATACCAGGCCAAGTACCATGAGTACATGCTGCGCTGCTTCAAGCGCCACCCCTGGATGTGGGCCACCCACGTTTGGAACATGTTTGACTTTGCTGCAGACGCCCGTGACCAGGGCGGCGAGCCGGGCATGAACCACAAGGGCCTTGTGACCTTTGACCGCAAAACCAAGAAGGACAGCTTCTATCTGTATAAAGCATGGTGGAGCGATGAAGCCTTTGTGCACATCTGCTCCAAGCGCTTTGTGGAGCGCACCGGCAGCACCGCTACCGTAAAGGTTTATTCCAACCAGAGCACCGTTGCCCTGTATGTAAACGGCAACAAGGTAGGCGAGCAGACCGGCGAGCATGTTTTCACCTTCAAGGTTCCCCTGAACGGCGAACTGCACATTCAGGCCGTGGCCGGTGACCGCACCGATGAGTCCGTCATCCGCCATGTAGATACCCCCAACCCGGAGTACAAGCTGCACAAGACCAAATCCAAGAGTGCAAACTGGGTATAATCTATTTGAACACTCTGTATTTTGTTCTCGCTTAATACAGTTTGTTATAGAGCATTTTCTAACAGGAGGAGAACACAATGAGTAAGAAACCTAAAGTTGGGATGTGGTCCGGCCTGACCGCCGTTACCGCCGTCCTGACCGCAGGCGCCATTGTAGGCACAACGGTTGCGTTCCATTATACGACCACCGTTAATAACTACCTGGACGCCGACACCTACAAGATCATCAAGGGCGACAGCAACGAAGACACTGAGTACTTCAAGAGCGATTTCACCTCTGATGAAGAGCGCGAGTCCTACGAGGCTGAGCTGTGCGCACAGGTTGAAGCCGAAGGCGCAGCCCTGCTGAAGAACGACAACAACGCCCTGCCTCTGGCAAGCGGCGCAAAGGTCAGCCTGTTCGGCCACGGCTCCGTGGACCTGATGTACGGCGGCACCGGTTCCGGCTCCGTTGACACCAGCAAGGCTCCCAACTTCAAGCAGGCTCTGGAAGATCAGGGCATCCAGGTCAACAGCACCCTGTGGGATCTGTATTCTTCTGACGATATGATGAAGAACTACAGCCGCATCACCCCGGCTGCCATCTCCGATACCCTGGAAGCCAACACCCAGTACGCTGTGAACGAAGCTCCCTGGAGCAAGCTGTCCAGCGCTGAGTCCAGCTTTGCTGACTACGGCGATGCTGCTATCGTCGTGTTCTCCCGCTCCGGCGGCGAGGGCGCTGACCTGCCCAGCGGCGAAAACGGCACCAATGATTCCTGGATCAAAGGCCAGGAGGGCGACGGCAACTACCTGGCCCTGTCCGCTGAAGAAAAGGAACTGCTCCAGAACCTGAAGACCCTGAAGGACAACGGCACCTTCAAGAAGATCATCGTTCTGATCAACTCTTCCAACGCCATTGAGCTGGATTTCCTGAACCCGGAGATCTGCGGCGAGGATTACGGCATTGATTCCGCTATGTGGATCGGCGACGTGGGCCAGACCGGCATCAACGGCGTTGCCCAGCTGCTGGCTGGCGAGGTTACCCCGTCCGGCAGCCTGGTTGATTCCTACCTGTACGACAACATGGCCAACCCCGCCATCTATAACTTCTACACCCAGGCTTACCCCAACGCAGCAGATTACAACCTGCTGACTGATGGCCCTGATGTGCAGGGTATGTACAGCGTGTATCAGGAAGGCATCTACCTGGATTACCGTTACTACGAGACCCGCTACGAGGACGCTGTTATGGGCACCGGCAATGCCGGCGACTATAACTGGTCCACCACTGTTGCCTTCCCCTTCGGCTATGGCGACAGCTACACCACCTTCGAGTACAGCGATTTCAATGTGACCGAGTCTGCTGATGCATTCGATGTCACCCTGAAAGTCACCAACACCGGTTCCACCTACTCCGGCAAGGAAACCGTTCAGCTGTACTTCCAGAGCCCCTACACCGATTACGACAAGGCCAACGGCATCGAGAAGGCTTCTGCTGAGCTGTGCGGCTTTGCCAAGACCGATATCCTGGCTCCCGGCGCTTCCGAGACTGTCAACATCACCGTTGACAAGAGCGAGCTGCGCACCTATGATGCCAACAACGCCAAGACCTATATTGTTGACGCTGGCGACTACTACTTCACCGCTGCCACCGATGCACACAACGCTGTGAACAACATCCTGGCTGCCAAGGGCTACACCGTTGAGAACACCGATGGCCGCATGACCGCCGATGGCAACGTTGCCCTGACCTACAAGTGGACCAACGCCGCTCTGGACAGCACCACCTACGCCACCAGCGAAAACGGCACTGCCATCACCAACCTGTTTGATGAGGCTGACCCCAACAAGAGCAGCAGCGCTCCCGGCGAAGTTACCTGGCTGAGCCGCTCCAACTGGGTTGCCACCTTCCCCACCCAGCCTGTTGTGCTGAACGCAACCCAGACCCTGGCTGATCACCTGGCTTTCACCCGTTACGACGGCAGCAAGGCTGACAGCGTTGAAATGCCCACCCTGGGCGCTGACAATGGTCTGGCTCTGGTTTCCATGATCGGTGCCGACTATGACGATCCCCAGTGGGATACCCTGCTGGATCAGCTGACCTTCAACGAGATGGTCAACACCATCACCCTGGGCTTCCACAACACTGCCGCTGTTGAATCCATCGGCAAGACCCGTACCAAAGACGAAAACGGCCCGCAGGGCCTGACCGCAGCACTGACCGGCGGCGCTTCCGCTATGTGCTACACCTCCGAAGACGTTATGGCTGCCACCTTCAACGTTGACCTGATCAACGATGTGGGCCGCTGCATTGGCGAAGACTGCCTGGCCATGGGTTACTCTGGTCTGTATGGCCCCGGCATCAACATGCACCGCACCGCTTACTCTGGCCGTAACTTCGAGTACTATGCTTCTGATCCGTTCATTGCCGGCACCATCTGCGCTGCCGAAGTCAACGGCATCCAGTCCAAGGGCGTTTACGTTTACCTGAAGCACGTTGCCCTGAACGACTCTGAATCCAGCCGCCGCGGCGTGAACACCTGGCTGAACGAGCAGGCTGCCCGCGAAATCTACCTGGAAGTTGCCGACAAGGCCATCACCGATGGCGGCGCCTGGAGCGTTATGACCGGCTTTAACCGCTGGGGCGCTTACTGGTGCGGCGCTTACGATAACCTGCTGACTGGCTTCCTGCGCGGCGAACTGGGCATGCGCGGCATGATCATCACCGACTACTCCGGTTCCAGCAAATACATGGATCTGGCCGATGGTCTGATTGCCGGTTCCGATATCTGGGATAGCCCGGACCCGACCATCCACACCACCCTGGCTCCGAAGTACGAGAACGATGCTTACATCGTGACCGAAATGCGCGAATCCATGCACAAGATCCTGTACACCGTTGCCAACTCCAACGCCATGAACGGCTGGTCCTCCGCTGACCGCCTGAAGGTCATCACCCCGTGGTGGAAGACCGCCCTGTACGCTCTGGACACCGTTCTGGCTGTTCTGACCGTGCTGTGCATCTGGCGCCTGGTTGTTGCCATCAAGCGCAAAAAGACCTGGACTGCTGAGCAGGCTGCCAACACCGCAAGCGCTCAGAATCAGCAGTAAGGTTTAGGGCAACACCGCACAATTCCCGCCTTGCGGCTTAAGCACCGCTCCGGCGGCTGCGGCACGGCATCTGCGTTGCCAAAATGCT
>ERZ1673699.2731-NODE-2731-length-11260-cov-4.511379_pt1 | contig 11260 bp, 9 predicted proteins | sample MGYA00580229_ERZ1673699 | MGnify/ENA primary metagenome ERZ1673699 (study PRJEB41218, sample SAMN15661785) | gut metagenome | host: Homo sapiens | place: Canada: London | collected 2015-08-20/2019-03-30 | study: EMG produced TPA metagenomics assembly of... | reverse complement strand
ATCAATTAAATGTTGAGCAATGCTGAGCAACCCCATATAGGAATAATTGGGTTTTGCATTTTTAACATCGTAGTTGAACTGCTCAGCGATAGCATAAATGCCGGAACCATAATCATATTTACTGTTATGAAAGAATATCGTTCTAGCAATAGAATTCACCATGTTATAGAGGACACGTGATTGTTCCGATTGTTCACGGAAAGCTTCGTAATCAGGGTGCTGTGAGGAGACGAGATAGGATAGTCTTCTCATTGTTCCTTCAAGCCTCCCTGATGATGATGGTGGTAGTGGATGAGTTTATTATGTTAGATTGTACCATGAAAGACTACAAAATGGAAATGTTTACTCAATACCTATCGGGGCTGCTATACTCACCTCTGAATAGTCTTTGCCCTCCCTAAATGTGTTAAGGGCAATCAAAAGCAAGGATAGGTTTCGCAAAGGTGTATTATGGGATTTTTTGGAAAAAAGAAGCAAGGGGACACACATCAAAGCAGCGATGATGACTTCTCATTCTTTGACACCATTGAGGATGACTCCGATTTTTCCGCTGAGAACTATGTTGAACTTGGCTATGGGGACATGGATAACCTTGGGTTGGGTGGGGCTGACCAAATCAGTGACGAGGCTGTCCGCAAAGCAAACAGTGATGAAAAAGAAGAAGAGGGTGTAAATTTCACCAAAGTCATCATTTTCATCACTGTCTTCGTGCTTCTTGGAATCGGAGCGTACTCCTTAGTTAGTAACGACAATTCAGGAGAGCCACCAGCACAGGAACAGCAGAGCTCTGAACAGGCTGATAGTGATGCAGCCGACAACGGTAAGAAAACCGGTCTGGTTGTCACTGAGCAGGTCGGGAAGGAGTTTGTCTCCAACGAAGACGGAAACCCAGTTAATGGAACAGGTGTCATTCTCGCCTTCGATTATGCCTACTACACCAAGAGGGACGGAAAAGCTGCGCGGGAGCTGTTCAACCCTGAGGCGAAGTCGTACAACGCCTCTTATATTCAGAGGGAAATCGACAAGGTTCCACAGGGAACCACCTACGAACTTTCCATCACACCACAGAGGATTGGGGAGTCATACGTAGTGAAGCTCAAGCTGAATATCCCAGGAAGTGAACCTGTGGTGTATAACCAGAAGTTCACCACGGCACAGCGTGGCGATGGTACATTTTATATCAAGCAGTTCACATCCTCTACATAAGAAAAGGGTCTTCTACCATGGGTTTAATGACGAATTTCACCTCAGTCTTGGTTGCATTGGCAACCTCCTTTACGGCAGCTTATGCTGACATGAATGTTGCTCCACCACCGGATAAACTCTACAACTTCGCACAGAGGAATACTGAGCAGGCTTCCTCCATCGCCCAGGGGTCATCCATGACTGCAGGAGTAGTAGTTATTGACCGTGCCAAGGGTAACGCAATGTCTACTAATGATACACCCTCTCATCAGCAGTTCCCATTGGAGACGCTTGCAAAGCTTCCCATCATCTTCTATGCAGTACGGGTTGACCCAGAGGTGGCTAAAGGGAAAGTCAGTGATGCTATTTCCATGATTCAGGGTTATTCCGCTGAGGCTACCACTGCGATGTGGGAAAAGTATGGTGGTGTGAGAATCTTGCAGGACTTGTCTCAGCGATACAATCTCCAGGAGACCACTGCGAAAACTGAGTGGTTCAATTCCTCCATGTCTGCAGTAGATGTGGGCAGGCTCATCAGAAGGTTCATCGATGACAAAGAGGTCTCTGCAAAGGAGAAGCGGTGGGTGTTCCGACTTATGAGAACATCGCCAGCCTCCATCTCTGGAGAAGACCTCTCATGGGGAATTCCAACGGTTGCAGGATTAGTCAATGAAAACAATGAAATCATCAAGCAGGACACCGACAAAACTGACAAAATGCCGGTGACTTGGATGCAAGGATGGTCTCCTACTGGAAAAGACCCAATGGTGCGTCATTCTGTTGGGCTCATTGGTCCTGGTTATCGATTTATCACAGTAACGCTGGGGCAATTCCCTTCCAGTACCTCCAATGAGGATGCCAATAGGGTATCCACACAGACTGTGCAGGAGCTCCTCAAGGGAGGGGATGGAGGTTCAACTGGAGAGGGAATTACGCTTGGTTCTGAGGATAAAACCGATGATGCTGCACGAGAGAAGTTTGTGGCTAAAAACAAAAAATATATATAGCATTTTCCAATAATGTGAGCTTTATCACAGATAATATGCATACCCCCAGGTGGGCGAAAAAGGGACACTGAATCTATAGTTGTCGAATCCTCCAAGGATGACTGAGAGTGCTATTGTGTACTGATACACCCACCTAAAAAGGTGACGAGATTCCATCGAAGAGAGGGCAGAAAGGCTCTCTACCAGGGGTTTTAATGCATTGCTCCTGGTAAACTAGGTCATAATGAGAGGTTGACAGCGTATGTCTATTACTGTTTATTCCAAGCCTGCCTGCACTCAGTGCCGTGCCGTAAAGAGGCATCTTGATAGTCGCGGTGTTGACTACAAGGAGGTTGACATGTCGGTTGACCAAGACGCTCTCAACTTCGTCCTGGACAAGGGATTCCGCCAAGCTCCAGTGGTTGACATGGGGGAGGGAACCGTATTCTCTGGATATCGCCCCGACCTTATCGACTCCGTTATGAAGACCGAGCTGAAAGTCTCATAGGATACTTAATGCCCGTCCCAAAGAGTGGGAGGGGGACAAAAAGAGGTCGTCTCGTGGAATACCACCACGGATGACCTCTTTTTGGTTGACCCGATGGATTGCGTTATGATTTTCAGGAACACGGCTACTCAGCCCACTATCACCGAACATTGTTCACCAGGAGGACTTCCATCCATGTCACTATCTCGCAAAGGGCTATCAACACTATGGGTGTATTGCTCTATTGTCGTCATCTTTTTATCCATTGTGGTGGCGACAGCAACAATCTCTCCTGCTGCAGCAACTCACCACACCATAACAGATGACCACCCACGGTCACTATCTACAGGGTGGGTTGACAACCCGCCAAAGAGCCTGTCTCACAAATGGACTATCTCCGGGGTCACCAACATGGTTCACGCACCTGGTGTTACCGTTGCAGCAACCAACAACGAGGTGTTCCGCGTCAACCCCGATGATGGCAGTAGGCTGTGGGAATACAGCCGAAAGGATGCTACCGTCTGCGACGTGCAGCAAGCATGGGGAGACGTAGTTGTCATCTACAATCCAGGGCATGGATGCACCGACATCACGAGGCTGGATTCAGAGACCGGGGAATACGTTTCTCAAGCTTCCTACGCCACAGACCAAGACCAAGCTAGAATGGTGTTCGGCAATGAGTCTGACCTTCTGGCTGTAGCAACACCTCATATGGTGCGCGTACTTCGGGATGAGTTGGTAACCACCGCTGAGTTCGGGCAAAAGGTTGACCCCGAAAACCCGTCATCAGTAAACAGGTGCAACATTTTTGATGTGTCGGTAGGACCAGAAAGTTTCGCCGTTGCTCACGATTGCACCTCCACGGGGACAGGCACAACACACGTCACTGTTTTAGAAAGCAAACCAGAAGATTCCACGGAACCAGGAACTGTTGTCGATGTTGATACTAGAACCACCGATTCAGTTACCATTCCGGTGGTGACCTTGGCTCAGGTTCAATTTGTTACCCAGGGGGTCAATCCAACAGCGTTTACTTGGCAAATTGACAAGGACAAGGAAGAAGTTGGCTCCCGCCCAGTTAACGAGTGGGAGTATGGACTGGGTGGAGCTAGCTTCGATGGAATCGGCTACGTATGGCTAGTGGGAACCACATTGCAGCAAAGGTATGGTTCCGAGGATGTATCCCAGCACACACACAAAACAGTCGGTGCTTCTGGATTGCCAATGGAAATTGATGGTAGACTACTGTTCCCAACATTTACCGGAGTATCACTCTGGAACCCAGATAATGGGCATGTCACCCCCATCAATTTTGATACACCAGTTAACACGAAGAAGATTTCCGTCTCTGGTTCCACTGTGGCGGTACTATCCGAGGGTTCCTTGATTGGGTTCTCAGCATCCTAGGAAGGCATAAAGGGAAGTTATTTATGACCAAACGCTCCGTTTTTTCAGCGCTATGGAAGGCAATTGTCATTGTTATCCTATTAACGACAACCATTGCTACCGCTGGTGCCTATGCCTTTGTCAGAGGGGTGGACAGTGCTCCTGTTCCGGATTCGCCAAAGAACCTCAAAACCCAATCGGCAATCACCATTGTCGCCCGTGATGAGGTGACCCCTATCGCCACCATTCAGCCTCCAGATGGGGTGAGGGAAATCGTCTCCAGCCAGCAGATTTCTCCTTATATCAAGGAAGCCCTTATTGCAGCTGAGGATGCAACATTCGAGAAGAACCCTGGGTTCGCCCCGCAGCGTATCGCTGCTGCAGCCTATGGGCACCTCACTGGAAATGAGAACGCTGGTGGTGGCTCCGGAATCACTCAGCAGCTGGTGAAAAACACTCTCGTTGGAGACGAGGTGAGCTTGGATAGGAAGTGGAAGGAGGTGCTGTCTTCCACGCGACTGACATCAACATGGACGAAGGACGAAATCATCACTGCATATCTCAATGTGGTGTACTTCGGGCGCGGTGCACTAGGAATTGAGCGTGCCTCTCAAGCCTACTTCGGGAAGCATGCCAGCGAGGTTAATCGTGAGGAGGCTGCTGTGCTAGCAGGGGTGGTGCAGTCCCCGTCTGCTCATGACCCAGCCGTCAATGAGGAGAGTGCACATAGTCGATTTGAGTATGTCAAGAAGCAGATGCTAAAGACCGGCATGATTGACGAAAAGGAATTTGCATCCATGTCTTACCCAGAGGTTATTCCACCAAAGCCACTAGATGTGTCCACCGGGTTGAACGATGTTACTGGGCATATCGCATCCCAAGCTCTCATGGAGTTGGCTGCGAAGAAAATCACCAAGGATGAGATATTTGACAATGGTGCAACTATCGTCACCACCATTGACCCCAATGTGCAGGAGACAGTTGTTGAGCAGGCTAGAAACGCTCAAGCTAATAGCGGTTTGATTTCAGCTGTCGTTAGCGTTGACAATGCCACTGGAGGAGTTTTGGGTATGTACGGTGGAGACAATGGACAGGGCTATGACAGGGCTAGCAATGAGCAGCTCACTGGTTCAACATTCAAGATTTTCACTCTTGCTGCAGGGTTGGAGTCAGGTGTCATCGGTCTAGACACCCAGATTTCATCAGACCCGTACCAACTTGGCAATCACACCGTAAATAACTCTGAAGGGATGAGCTGTGGGACGTGCTCTGTTGCTGAGGCGACAAAGCAGTCCCTGAATACCAGCTTCTATCGTATCGTGGACAAGCTGCCTCGGGGAGCTAAATCAGTGCGCTCCATGGCGAAGAAACTAGGCGTAAAAGCCTCCTTGTCGGAAGCAGACGGCAGTGTCAACCATTCTATTACCCTCGGCACCTATGGGACTTCTATGAGAGATATGGCGTTTGCGCTATCCACTATTATCAATGGTGGTTCACGACACTCCAACCACATTGTTGACCACGTGACGAACCGGAATGGACAGGTGATGTTCCGTGCTTCCACTGCAACTAAGCAGGTGATTTCTAAGAGTACTGCAGATGATGTGAAGACAGCTCTTGCTCCTATTGCTGATTATTCCAATGGTAATGGAATTGGAAAACCGTCCTACTCCAAGACTGGAACCACTGAGCATCCCAGCGGATATGGAAACCGAGATGGGCTCATGGTTGGCGGTTCTGATTCCGTCACAACCGCAGTATGGATGGGAATGGAAGATGGTTCAGCACGTAGTGACCTATGGGGTGCGACATATCCAGCATCTCTATGGAGCTCAATCATGAGGAATATCGGATAGCAAAGGTAGTTCACAACATGCCCGGTGCTATTGTTTGTGGATAACAAACTTTTAACCACTTATAGCAAAGGGCGTGTTTTTTATGACGTCATCCAAGAAGCCAGGGCACTTCGGTGCAAATTCCCCTAAGTATGTGTATGGACGAGAAAATCTCGACTACGATGAGTCCAAAAATAAGGCGAAGTCAATCAGTGAGGAGGTAGCGGAGAGCGCCTCCTCAGACTTTCATAGAGGAAATTCACATAGTGATGGTGTGGAGGGATATGAAGAAGTTTTCATGGGTGGCAGCGGAAACGTCTTTGATGATGAGGGGTGGAACATTGCGGGGACACAGGGTGGAGACGAGGAGCCACTCGGCATTGATGCATTGGATGACATCGACAGAGACCTTGACCCTACTGTAGAAGGTTCTACTGCATGGTTGGTGGAGCACACAGAGGGAGCCTGGGAGAAGTATGATGCTATTGCGTCATCTCCGTTCTTCTCTGAGGTGAACCGCTCAATTGTCGCTCACAAAGAGGCTCACGACGAGCATAACGACAATTTTAAGGATGCCACCAAGAAGCTTGATAAAGCTGTTGAACTAGGCGAGGAATTTGACGGTGCTGAGTCCATCTATGATGAGGCTCAGGAGGCGCTCAAGCACTTTGAAGCCTTTGATGCGCTGAGAATGAGGCGAGAAGGATACCTTAATATGGTTGCAACCAGTCTCAATGGTGCCACCGAGGCTGACATGGAAGATATGACAGTTAGTGATGATGAACTAGGTATCTCTGACAGTGGTCTCCACTCTATTGGATATGCTGAGACAGGTACACGAGAATGGTTGGAGATGCGCCAAGACTCTCTAGGTGGTTCCGACATGGGTACGTTGGCGGACAAATCATTCTTTGCCACTGATTCGACGGACAAGATTTGGGAATCGAAAATTAAGGAGATTTCCGACGAGGAAGTAGAGGCACAGCGGAATTCTCATGATGGTGAAATCAAGGATGCTCCCTCCCGTGGAAACGCCATGGAAGACGTCATCGGTGCCCTCTATGCACATCAAACTGGATTGAACATCGTTCACAACAAGTCCACATGGAAGACCGAAGATGGCTCACAGCATATCAACTTTGACTTCGCTGAGCACGACGAAAATGGCGACTTTGTTGGTCCAGTAGAAATCAAAAACGTCAACGATGGAAGAAAATGGGGGAATCCATCTGAGGGGCTAGACGGTGTTCCGAGCAACTATCGCGCGCAGGCTCTCCAACAAGCACTTCACTCCAATGCATCCAAGGTGACAGTTGTTGCCATGATGGGTGGGGAAACCATGAAAGCCTACTCTGAACCCATGACAGATGAGCTTCGTGAGGAGGCTAGAAAACTAGCTTCCACCGCACCAAGCTACATGGAAAAGGCACGTGAAGCCCGCAGGAAGTACCAGGAGACCGGCGAGCTGCCACCACGCCCAGATGCATGGAACGGGAAATCACGCAAGGGAATCCCCAAGATGGCCACCAAGACGAAGAAAATCAGCGGTGATAAGGCTCGTCTCATGAGTAAAATGGCTGTGATAGGAAGCACCGATACAGAGGAAATTGCCAAGAGATTCGTCGATGCAATGGGAACAGCCAACACCAAGGAGTGGACTCAGGATAAGCAAGAGGAGGCGTTTAAAAAGGTTTACGGAACCCTAACACCACATGGTTCATTCAATGGGGTGGACATTGAGACAAACGCCATGGGTCCAACCCAGGGAAGTATCATCGAGTTTGGTGGGGTGGCTTACAACATGGACTCCGGGGAAGAATCCAATAGGCTGGGGGAGTTGTACAAACCAGAGGGAAGATTCTCCGAGACCAAGGGAACCGGAGCTTCTGATGTGCACCATATCACCCCGGAGATGGTGTCCGACAAGGAGGAATTCTCATCGGAAGACAACCAGGAGAAGCTTCTTAAATATCTTTCCAGTAATGGTCCAATCGTCTCCCATAACGCAAAGTTTGAGAAAGGATGGTTCCGCGCTCACGTCAAGGGGTTCGCTGAAGAAGAAGCCAAGGGGAACATTCGATTCGTTGACACGATGGACATTGTTCAACACACCATGGATACAGATAGAAACACCCTGCAGTCCTTCGTTGGGGGATACGGAATTTCCGAGGAAGAGTACAAGAGTAGAGCTCACAGGGCGACAGATGACACGGAAATGATGATGGAAGCGTTTGTACGTTGGTCAAAGGACGATTCCAGGAGGCAGTAGCCACAACAAAGGAGCCCCCCCTACCAGAAGTTGATGGTTTTCCGGCAGGGGGCTTCTGCAAAGATGGGAGGGACACTAAAACAGCGGTGCTTCTTCAGGGAAACCAGGAGGTTCCACATCAGATGGTTCAACCTGGATGTAATCATCTAGGTTTTCTTCCGGAGGGACACCAACAATCAGGGTGATTTCCTGTCCGGAATCAGAGAAGACCTTTAATTCCCCGGATGAGAGCATCTCTGCTATCTCCTCTTCTGTTATATAGACGGAATCAATAAATCTTTCTCGATAAATAACATCCGCCATCACCTCCAGTGGCATCACAACCCATGAACCATCCTGCCCTCTTCGAGACACGGAGCACACAGTGTATTTATCAATAGCCTCCAACCACTTTCCGTGTGCTACCGCAGGAAAGGGCTCAGCCTGGTGGTACTTGGCTCCACCAATTGCCTCCCACATCCCATTGTCAACAACGCAAACAGCCTCCGAGGTGGACTTTCGATATCTCTTGATGATGAGCATCCCATACCGTGCACCATAATTGAGCATCTCGGTTTCCGTTTCTCTCCACCATTCCGACACTCTCCATGAGGACTCTCCGCCAGGGCTTTTACACTCCACCGCCATCGGTTCACCATGACATTCCACCCCATAAAGGTCACCCCTATCGCTGGCACCAGACTTAGGCATTCTGGTTATCTTTTTATGGAGCGCTGTGCTAAGGTACTTGGCACACGCTGTTTCAAATGCTGTGCCAGCCTTTTTCGCTGTCTGTCTATTTCTGGACATAGTGCACTCCTCCGTGTCAATGGGCAAATTTGGTAACGGCTACAATCATAGTCTATAGTTGGCATCAGTAGAAATGCTAACCGTATAGCAAAAAGAAGGACGTACACCATCATGGCTAGTTCCACAGTAGAAATCATGAATTTCCCCTTGGCTGAGGCTAAGGCTATCGTTCCAGCACCAACATCTCTTATTCCAGAACACATTGACGTTATGTACGCTCTGTGCATTGACCTCCCGGGATTCGGAGAGAGCGAGTTTGGTCCAGTTGTTGGATGGAAGGATAAGCATGATGAATCCCTCTGGTATATTTCCGCACCACATGGCTTTGCTACCATGGGGAAGCATCGTGAGCGACTAGAGTCTCTCATCAGTGATGATGTGGCGAGAATGCAGGTCTACAACCCACACGCCTCCATCACGGAGATGATTATCACCAAGAAGGTCATCAAGGAAGACTTCTCATGGGACGCGCTCTGTGATGCATATGAGCGAAGCGAGACCTGGAGGGAAAACATCACCGGGTTCCTCATCGATTCCTTCAACAATCAGTCCATCATGTGGTGGTCTGCTTTTCCAGCCGTGGATAAACCGGGAACCAGGGCAATGCTGGCACTCTCCAAGGTTAGCCCAGAACGAAGGGCAGAGCTTCGTGAACCTGTGAGAAGCTATATGGAGGCAATGTCTAAGAAGGATGGCACCTCAAAGCTGTCGCACAATTCGTCTGTCAGGAAGCACGCGGAGGCAGAAGCGGACATCGCAGAAAAGGAGCTCGTTGAGGCTCTTGGTGGTGATATGATGATTGCCGATGACTACGTATCTACCGCTGATGATGGAATGACGTTCCTCGCCTAAAGGCAAAGTGGAACGCTATCAGACGACTCAAAAGGAGAATGCATGTCAACCAAGGACAACAGAGATGGCTTCACTCATGACCCATCCGACGCACCAACAGAAATCTACCCTCCGGTAGACCCTCCTCGCAGTGGTGATTTTGCTGATGACCACTATGGGTACAGCGAAGACTACCCAGAAACAACGGAATTCACTCCAGTTGATGGATATGCCACTCAGCAAGGGTATGACCGGAATGGCGACTACAACTTCGAGTTCGATAAAGAGTTTGAACAAAACAAGGCGCTATACGACTACATCAATGTGCCGTCACGATTCAAGGATGGCGACTACATCAACCGTTCCAAGTATGAGGAGCTATACGATGTAATGGTCGAAACCGGAGAGTGGTCGAAGGACATCCAGGAGAGACTGGTATATCGACTCAATGTTTCCGGGCAGGATATCCAAGAGCTTTCCACTCAGGTGGAGAACTTGGAAACGCGACTACACAACGAAAAGAGCCAGACTTTCGCCAAGGATAACTCCATCCAGGAGCGCACCGAGAAGCTAGACCGGGAAGAGAAAGCTCTGGAAAGCGAGAAGGCACGACACAAGGCTCTCCTGTATGGCTCCATCATCGCTGCTGTCCTATGTGCCATCATCGCCATTGTCGCGCTGCTAATGTGGTCAAGCGCCAAGAGTGACTCCGCCAGTGAGTCTCAGCGAAGCTCGGTGCATCAGGAAAAGATTACTGAGCTGGAGAAGGCTCTCAAGGAGAGCCAATCTGAGTCGTCTGGGCTATCTGGGCAGAACAAGGAGTTGCAGGAGAAACTCAATTCCGCTGACCAGCGTGCTAAGGATGCTGAGAAGGCAGTAGAGGATGTTCGCAAGGATTCCGTTTCCAAGGATGAGCAGATTGGAAAGTTGGAGGAAGAAGTCAAGCAGCTTCGTGACAATCCAGTTACTTCCACTTCTACGGTTACTAGGACTTCTGTTAGCACGGCATCTCCATCCCCAGAGGATTCCGTGACAGTGACCGTCACTGAGACTGCTGAACCAGAGCCATCTGAGTAAACCCCATACAGGGTGGTCTCACCTGCATCATCAGAGTATCGTCTCTGTATGTGGGTGGGTGCCATCACCAGTCTATTGAAACACACCTCTAGAATAAATAAGGAAGGGACACAAAATGTCCGAAGAGAAGAACGCACAGTTCATCATCACTATCGTTGACCCAGAAGAGCAGAGCTTCGATAGGAGTGAGCTTCGGTTTGACCAGCCTTTCACAATCCTGAGATACCTTACTAAGGAGGCAGAAGATGGTTCGGTTAACAGCGCTTTGGGTCTATCTCACCACAACCTAACGGCAACCCTAGAAGGGCAACCGGAAGAGGAGACCCCTGTGATGAGTGTAGGGGAGGTCATTCCTCCTGTTACCAACCTCATCGCTGATGAGTGGCCAAGCATGCAAGCGCTCCACTCTATCGCT
>ERZ1673699.2721-NODE-2721-length-11301-cov-4.464699_pt1 | contig 11301 bp, 7 predicted proteins | sample MGYA00580229_ERZ1673699 | MGnify/ENA primary metagenome ERZ1673699 (study PRJEB41218, sample SAMN15661785) | gut metagenome | host: Homo sapiens | place: Canada: London | collected 2015-08-20/2019-03-30 | study: EMG produced TPA metagenomics assembly of... | reverse complement strand
ATAGGCCGGGAACTGGAAGTAGTTGTCGTTCTCCTTGTCGTAAAGCAGCAGTCCTCCTTCCATCGTATGTGTCCACTGGTCGGGTTCCTCGGTATTGGTGGTTACGATTCGCACGTCGAATGTGGTGTAAGGGTTGTTTCCGGTCGTCTGCTGGCCGTAAAAATCGAAGAATACCTTGTATTTCTTTCCCGCTACGCCCGTGTGGTCTCCGACGGTTCCGTCTTCATCTTCGACCCATATCTTTTTGACCACGTTCGCGGGGTCGTCGGTAAGCTCTATCCTCCAGTCGTCGTGGGGACACAGCACCTCTATGTACTGCGATCCGGGCAGCCCCTGATCGTCGCGGTATGCGAAGTAAATGTCCTCGTACCATACGGTTATCCGCTGGTTGTCGTCCTGAATGACCGTGATGTCGAGCTTCATGTCGAGCATCCCGGCGGTGAGTGTGAATTTTCCCGTTCGCGATGCCCCGGTGTCGTTCGCGGCGAACTTGATGTTCATGGTCCTCGCTCCGAGACCGTTTATCAGGTCTGCGGTCGTAAGCTGCGCGGGGTCCGTCTCATCGGTGATCCACGTGTCGGAGGTGGAGAATACGATCTCGTGGTAGTTTGTCTCTATGGGGAAGTCGATGGTTTTCTCCACCTTGTCCTCCTTGACGGTGGTACGGTTCACGCCAAGGTAATACTGTCCGTTGTAGACGATCTCGCGGATCTGCTCGTTGTCGTTCTGGACGATGACCGTAAGGTTTGTGTTGGTTCCCTTTGCGGCCGCGGCCTTTTCGAAGGAATCGAATCCGGCTCCGGATACCTTTGTGATGTTCACGCGGTAGAGGTGGTTTCTGAGCAGGGGCAGGAACTCCTGCTTCAGGTGTCCTCCGTCGGTCCATGTGCGGATAAAGTCCACGCGGTAGAATGTCTTGTCGCCCGACGCGGCGTACTCGCCCTCGACCACGAGGTAGCAGTTGTCCTGATAGCCGGGGGTGTCGGGCGTCCCCGCGGCATGCTCGGCGCAGTAGATGACGTTTACGAAGCGGTCTTCGGATGCATTGACCCCGTAGTTGGGGGTTCCGGCCGCGACGGTGCGGTACTCGCTGGCCGGGGTGAAGGTGGACAGTGGGTCGAGCGTGGGCGCCGTGACTTTTTTCAGGGCGGGGCTCTCCCCGTCGGGCACGACGTGCAGGATGTCGGATGAGTTGCAGAGCCAGATGCGGTGGAGTTTGAAATTCGCCAGCCCTTTGAACTCCTTGTCGTTCTCATCGTATCCGAGTCCCACGTCGATCTTGGCCACGGCGCGAAGCAGCCCCACCTTGAGGGTTTCGAGCGAAGAGGCATCGAAGTCGAAGTCGGCGGAGCGTCCCCACATGGGGAATCTGCTAAACGCCCCTACCGGCGTTACGGGCCAGGCCTTCATGTCGGCCGTACGGGGCACGTCGATCTTCAGCTCGGGCATGATCTGCTGGCGGGTCCGGCCGGTGAGGGTCACGGCGTCCACGGCGGCCTTGGCGTTGGCTATAAGTACGGCGTAGACCTCTCCTCCGACCTGCTCCGTGGGTACGGGGACATAAAATGTCTTCTTCTGTCCGTCCCCCGCGACATTCTGAATGTCTCCCTGGGGAATCTCGTGGCGCAGGTGGAACTTGTCGTCCGCGGCCTTGAAGATCAGCACGTCGAGGTGCGCGATGTCGTTCTCCTCGAGGGCCGTCATCGAGCCGTCGGCATTGGCCCGCGTGGGTATGGCCGAGGGTGCGGGCAGGGTGAGTTCGAATGCGAGGGTTCCCGGCGGGTTGGGGCCGGGCCCCGGCTGCGGTTCTTCGTTCGAACAGGCCCCCGCCGCAAATGCCGCCAGCAGGCACAAACCCTGAAATAATCTGCGTGTCATCATTGCTTCTATATTTTTAGTTTTCTATCTATTCCGAATGTCTTTATCGGCTTCCTGCCGGCGCCCCTTACGGTACGGCCACGGCGTTTATCGTCACCGTTCGGGGGGTGAACTCCCTGGTGGGGCTGTATACGGTTATGGTGTATGCGTTTCCCGCGGCCTGGGGCAGCAGGGAGAATACGAGCGGCTCGCCCGTCGTTTCTCCCGTACCTGCGGAGCGGCGCATGTAGAGCGCCGCGGGGTCGTCGGCCCGGGCCAGCCACGCCGTGCCGTCGTGCGAGGCGGTCACGGTTATGGTGTGGTACTTCGACTGGGTTGCGGCGCTGACCTGATAGGTCGGCTCTATGGCTCCCAGCGTAATACCTGCCCCGGGATACTGCGTAATCTTTATCTGTTTCTGTGCCTTCTTGCGGTCTGTGCCGAGCGTCACGGTGATTATGCCCTGGCGGTCTGCGCTCGTAGGCTCCAAGTTGAAGACCAGCTGCGAGGTCGCCCCGCCGTCCGGCGCCGGCCCCGTTGCGGTGGTGAGGTCTATCCACGGGACATCGGCCGCGGCCGTCCACGCAGCCTTGTCGGCGTCTCCGCGTCCGTCTGCCGTCACGTCGATCGCAATTGCGGTTTTGGCCTCCCCGTCGCTGCGGCAAGAGGTTACCCCTGTGTTCAGGGTGTAAGGGCCTCCGATATTTGTTCCTCCGTTGTCGTCGAAGAGGGGGTTCTCCCAAGGGAATGCTTCCAGCTCCCCCGGGGTCGGGGCTTCGTTGGTTTGGGTGACGTGCACGACCTTCTCGATGGTTCCGGCACGGATGCGGATTTTCCCGCGGCGCACGGCGAAGGTCGTATTCTGCGCCACGTCGAAGGTCACGGTCGTGGAGCCCGTCTGGGTGACGGTAGCGGGGCTTGTGACGGTTATCCAGCTCTCGTCCGCCTTGACCGTGTAGCCCCCGTCGTAGTCGGTGTTGACCTTCAGCTTCACGACCTCGTGCTTGTCGCGCGAAAGGGTATAGCTACCGCGACTCACCCCGAGGCGGAAAATATTCACGGCCTCGCCCCCGGGGCCCATGTCGGCCTCGGACCAGTCGAATATCTCCCCCGAGGTGAAGTCCGCGCGGTAGATGTCGACGTATTTTGCCAGCTTGCCTTTCGGGCCTCCGCAGCGTATCCGGATCGTCGCATGGCCCCAGTCGTCGCCTTTGGAGACCTTGAACTTGAGGTTCCGGAAGTTGTAGTCCGGTGCCTCATGGCCGCCCGTCACGGTCAGGGGAAACGTCAGGGGCGTCGCGCCGTCCTCTTCGAAGAAGTCTATCCAGTTCGTGGCGTCCGCGGGATAGAGGTCGGCATACCATCCCCCATCGTAGTCGGAGCTGATGTCGAGGCTCTGCACGGCAGCGCCGCTGTAGCGGTTGGTGCCGTCGGGAAGCAGGTGGTAGGCCGCCTGGCTCACTTTGATCCAATGCGTCATATCCCACTTCACCTCCACGTCGGCCATGTCCCAGACCAGAACCTCGGCCTCGATCTTGATGCAGTCGAAGAACGCCTGCGGAGGAGTCGAGGCCCCTTCGCCGTTTACCTGCGCGATGCGCATCTCATAACAGTGGTTGCGCAGGATGTCGCCCATCTTCGCGGGGTCCGTGACGCCGTTCTCGACCCGCGGGATGTCCAGGCGGTAGTAGGTGACTTTCGACTGGTTTGCCGGGTAGTCGTAGTACCCGCCCACCACCAGAGCCGTGGCGTCGCGGAAGTCGGCGTCGTCCCGCCCCCGGGCCTCGAAGGTGTAGAGCGCCCGCTCGAATTTCCCGTCCTCGGCCATATAGGGCGCTGCATGCTCGAAGGAGGTGTTCACTCCGGCCGGAATATAGGGTTTCAGGGCCTTTTCGAACGTGTGGTCCCAGCAAGCTGCATCTTCGCTCTTGTAGGCTACCTGCCCGCGATCCTTGCGGTTGAAGATATACGCCTCGGCAAGGCGGAAGTTGTCAACCGAACTCTTTACGTTCACGTCCATGCGCGCCAGCATGCGGATCAGTTTCCCCGAGAGCCGGTAATCGCCGGCATTGGTCTCTATACACATCGGGGCTGCCGGACGCATGTACATGGGGATCGGATCGAAGCTCCCCGGAGTCGTGCTCCACGGCTCGGCGTGGGTGAAGACAAGGCCTTCCTGCGCCGTCTCCAGCTCCGTGCCGGGGGCTATGTCTCTGACCTGCTCCCTGGCGTTGGCCACCAGCACGAACAGCTGATCCACGCCCGGGACCACTTCGACCTCCGCCCGGGCCTTGTAGGTGTCGTCGTCCGTGCGGGAGAACATCGCATGGCTGTAGTAAGCGAACTCGTACTGCGCACCATTGCGCTTGAAGGCCAGCAGGTCGAGGCTCCGTATCCCCGAATCCTCGGCGGCGGTCAGGGCGCGGGTCCCGGAGCCCTGACCGGACACCGCCCCGAGGTCTATGGTCAGCGTCGCCCCGGCGGGCCGCGGGCCGCCCGCGCGCTCCGAGATGCAGCCGCCCGCAGCGACGAGCGTCAGCACGACGAACAGGGCATATATTATTCTGAAAAATGCTTTCATCTGATCTAAGGCGTTATATGGCACGGCAGGACGGGGTTACATGCCTCCCGGAAGAGTCGGCTGTCCAGTCCAGGGGCCTATGGTGACATGAACGCCTCCCACAGGGCGGAAGGTGATGACGATAGATATCGCCAGCTCGTGACCGTCTCGGATCGTAAGGCCGTGGGTGGTCATAAAGGCGGCGAGCGGTTCGGTATGTACGGCCGCGGCCGCAGCGTCGGGAGCGACCTCGATCGCGATCGGATTGTCGTCCCCGTCGAAACGCAGAATGTTGCACCACGCCCCCGCCTCCTGGAAGACGGCGTCCGTTATGATCTTGGGATAGTAGGTGCTTACCCTCCCGCTAGGGATCATACCGTTCGTGTAGGCCGGGTAGAGGTTCGTTATTCGTATCGAGAGTTTATCGATATCCGCCGGCGGAGGGTTCATATATTGGATGCCGCGCACCTCGATGCGCAGCTTGACATGTGCGGGTTTGAAGTAGACCGTGTGGCTCTCCGTTTGGGGCTGCACGGTAAAGGACACGCGGCCGTAGTAGAGCGGATCGTTGGTCGGGATCGCCCGGGCCGTGGTGTAATCGGGATGGTAGAGCGCCTCGTCGGAGGCATCCAGGTGTTTCGTATAGTTTATACGGGTGTTGGCGCCGGAGGCGTTGCCCCAGCAGACGGCGGTATACTCCCCTTGGGGAAGGCTCAGACGAAGCCCCTGGAACCGGTGCAGGTCGTTACGGCTTACAGCCCTGTCGAGCAGGTAGTTCCCCGCGGCGTCGTAGAAAACAGCACGCACGCTCCCCACCCGGTCGAGGAAATCGTCCCCCGAGCGCGTAGGCTCCATGTTGCGGAATTGCAGTTCGACCCCGTATCGGGCGGCGCAATCGCCGTTGTCCTCCCCGATGCAGCCGCCGAGCGCGGCGCACAGCAGTAAAAGGAGTATATATGACCGTTTGTTCATCAGTAATAACGCTATTTCGTAAATTCCCCGGGATCGGAACCCGGGACAGTTCATGGGGATAAATGACCCGGGACCGCAGCCCGCGGGTTCGCACTCCTCGCTTATGCCCGCGCAAGGCAGCGCCGAAGGATTCCGGCGCCGCCCGCGGGACATCTCTTACAACGGTATCGGGCGATACCGCCGCGGTGCGAAGACCGATCAGTCCAGAACGGGGTCGGTGACTACGCCTTCCCAGTTCTTGACAACGACCGTAGCGATCACGTTGTGCTTGTCTTCGGGTTTGGGAACCGGATTGGAGTGCAGGTTCGTGGCGTCGAAGGAGATCTTCTCGATCTGGTAGACCTTACCCGGCTCGAAATAGTTGATATCCACACCCCCGGTCGTTTTGTACTTGGTCACGCGGACGAACAGCGTGTTGGTGCCCTTCCACTGTCCGGCGGTATTGGGGTTCGCCTGAAGGGTACCCGGAGCAGAGGCGCCCACCATCACGTTGTTGAGCTTGCAGACGATATGCGGCACGGCAAGGTACTGAACGGCAACGCCCCCTTCCGGGATCTTGGTGCCCACGTAGCTCGCGCCGCTCTGCTGCTGTGCAGGAGCCGTATAGTACGACCAGAAATCGGCAGCCGAGTAGGTCGCAGCGCCGGTATTGGTCGTAAAGGCGTCGTGATAGCGTGCGTCGTAGCCCGAAGCCCAGATCACATTCTCGCTGTCGTAGTTGACGATGTCGCCGGCTGCCGTCGGATATACCGTGTAGTCCGCACCGATCTTCTTGAAGGTGTTGTTGATGTAGATACCTTCCAGGTCGAAAGACTGAACCTGATCCGCGGGGTCGGTCGGGGTGGTCTTGGCCTCCACGGTCTTGATTTCGATACGCGAGACGGCCGGAACGACCTCCAGGTTCGCAGCGGCCGTGCCGCCCGAAACAACCGTGTAGGTCGAATAGCCGCGCGTGGAGACCTTCGTAGCATCTTCACCCGTAGCCTGATTTGCCATGTCGTACAGAATGGCCTTCACCTGGGCTTCAGTGGAAGTGGCCGGAACCAGCGCCGCGACAGCCGGGTTCACCGGAACGTCCGTATTGCCGCCGAACACGTAGATGCTGTTGCTTACCGTACCGGTACTGATGCCCGAGACGGTCTCGCCCGTGGTGGTGATCGTGGCGACGGTAGCGGTATGGAGCTTGTCCACGATGCCGTCCTTCACGAAGACAAGCGTCATGGCGTCGATAGCTGGGGTCTTGCCGACTGCCGTACCCGTGTCGGCACGGCTTTCGCCCATGCCCGGAACGCTGGCTTTCACCGTCAGCGAATGGGTCCCTTCCGGAAGAGCCGGATTGCCACCGCCCCCGTCCTTGGAGCAGGCTGCGAAAAGGGTTGTCGCCGCAAGGGCGATAATCAAAAGTTTTTTCATGCGTAAAAAATTAAATGGTTAATAAAAAGTCAAATGGTTAATATGAATTTCCCGTTCATTTTATCAGTTCGCCGATACGGATGCTTTTCAGCGACTCCGCCATCCGCTCCTGAAGCGCCCGGTCCGCCTCGACGGCTCCCGGACACAGCGTCCCGGCTTTGCGGCCCCAGTATAGAAGGCAGACCCGAGAGCCCAGTTGTATCACACCTTCCGTCGCCAGAACCAGGTCGTAGAGCGTCTTCCCTTCGGGGTCGATAGCCAGCCGGTAGTAGCCCGAAGCGCCGTAATCCACCCAGCCCTCGCGCTTCAGCGCCCGCAGGGCCGCCGCAACGCCGTTGTTGTCCAGACCTATGGCCGCTTTCAATTCCCTATTGTTCAGACGCCGCGAGTCGCTGCTCTGCAACACCGAGAGCACCTGAAGAGCCATGATGGTTTTGAACGAGAGCATGCCTGCGTTTACATTCAATAGATTTACTAAATATTAACTGTTGCCGCAACGCTCCCGGAGGCGTCGCCGATGCCAGGACCGCCGGCGGGAAACTCCTGCAAACAAAATCTGTCACTTCTAAAGTGACGGGGCAAGAAAAAAATGCCCCTGTAACGATCTGAATGTCACTCAGATATTAAGCGGACGATCCCGTGTGACGGAATTGCGTACAACAAATTCCTGAAACACGTCGCTTCCCGATTCTTCAATCTCCGACCTGAAAACAGGTTAAAACACTATTGGACAGGAATTTAGAATACACCCTGCAGCACAATGGCGTGTTTTAAGAAACCCGAAAACAGGAAAACACTTATAGATCAGGAGATTATGACTAATACGGGATGCCGGCTGCTGTATGCCGGAGAACATCTGCAATGCAGCTGTTATAACCACGAAGGACCCGATTCGCAGGTCGAGGTATTGGAGATTCCGAACGGTGGGATATGTCGCCGCGAGCTTAAGGAGCCCGAAATGGCATTCATATACAGAGGCCGCATACGCATGTCGTTCGGGGAGGGGAGAGAGGAAAATATCGCCAGGGGGAAGTTCGCACTCTTTCCCCCGGGGATTCACATATCCGCACAAGCCGCGGCGGACACTTCCATTTTTATCGTCAGGCTCCTCCGGGAGATCGATCTGTGCGAACAGTTCCACCTCGCCGAAGCACCGCCGCAGACCCACAGGCGGGACCCCTTTCACACCGTAACCATGAACGAGCCGGTTAAAAAATACCTCGAATCGTTCATCCCCCGGGTAAAGGAGGGGCTCAGATGCAGGCATTATCTGGACCGGAAAACCGATGAGCTGATGTTCCTGATCAGGGCCTATTATCCCAGAAAGGAGGTGGCAACGCTCTTCGCTCCCCTGCTGGGCCCGGATTTCACGTTCCGGAATTTCGTCTACAAAAACGCGCTCAAATGCTGCAGCATCAGGGAGCTGGCAGCAGCGGCGAACATGAGCGTGAACGGATTTATCAAACGATTCAAACTGGTAATGGGATGCACCCCTTCGGAGTTTATTAATCGACTCAAGGCCGACGCAATCCGCAACAAGCTGTTGTGCTCATCAGAGCCCCTGAAGGTCATATCCGACCAATACGGATTCGCGACAGCGGCAGGATTCGCCCTTTTCTGCAGAAATAACCTCGGAGACAGTCCCTCCCGGATCCGGTCGAAAAAGGGAACAGCCTCCGACAAAAGAGTAAAATGTGAAACTGTATAACAAGAGGGTGATTTCATATGCCGTTCCATGGAATCATTGCGCTACTTTTGCACCGGATAACGACGGGAATTGTTTCAAATCCGTCACTTTAGAAGTGACGGCCGGAGGTGTTTTGCAGGTGGTGCATCGGCAAAGATATTAAAATTTTGACTTCCGGGCTGTTTCAGGCCGTTTTTTTAACCAACCCCGACATCCGGTCGCTCAGGCGGTCCATCCGCGACGATTCGAACGAATCCAGGTACGTACCCGTCGTCTTGATGTTGTTGTGACCCAAAGCTTCGCTGATTAGCGCGATATCAACCATCTCGCGCTTGGCGATCGTGGCCCAGGAGTGACGCGAGACGTGCGTGGTAACACGTTTGTCCAGCCCCACCATTGCAGACAGCCTCCACAGACGGGCGTTCTGCATCCGCAGTCCGCTCTCGTACTGACGCCGTTCGCCGCCTTTGACGGGGTCGATCACCGGGAACACATAAGGAGAAGAGGCCGCAGTGCGACGGGAGAAGTACCCCAGGATCTTACGCATCGGAGCGGTGACCTTGACCGTCAGCTGACGCCCCGTCTTGCGGCGAAGATAGACCAGCTTGTTCTCTTTTATCTGGCTCTTCTTCAGGTAAGCCATATCCACATACGACATTCCCCGGGCATGGTAGCAGAACAGGAAATACAGCAGCGCCTCCCGCAGGGTGTCGGAACTGCCGGGATGTTTGCGCCCTGTAGCGCCCTGTTGCGGCTGCCCCGAGGTTCCGAAGCCCCCGAGGCTGTCGTCGAGCCGCACAAGCTGAGCAAGCTCCCCCCGCGTAAGCGCCCGTTTGCGCGTCGGAGCGATACCCGTATAGACCTGCGCGAACGGGTTTTCGTACTGCCCCGCAATGAGCCGATCCTTGACGGCACGGTAGTACAGAGCACGCAGGTTACGCATGTAGAACGAAACCGTATTAAGACTCAGGCCCCGGCACAACAACTCTTTCTCCCAGCCGTTTATGAGCTTTGCGTCGATATCGGTCAGACGAAGGGCCTTCCCGGAGTTGAAACCCAGAAGGCTCACAACGGCTGAACGGTAAGCACGGGCGGTCCTTTCGCGGCCCGAGGCCCGCAAACAAGCCCCCGCCTTCTCCGAATAGCTCAGAAGGTCATCGCTCTGCGGGGAGCCCCGGAAGCCGAGCACCACGTCGTCCACCGTGTAGTCGCCCCTTTGCTCATGCTGAGAAATGATCCTCCGCAGACGAACAGCGGCGTCACGCAGCCGCTCACCGACACCCTGAAGCACCTCGAAACGAGCAGAGGCTGCTTCAGGCATAATGAGACTGCCTGAGGAGGAATCCCACTCCTCGCAAAAAATACGGCAGCCGCACGCCAGGGTCCGAGACCGACGATGCCGGATGACCCGAATGTACAATTTACCTTCCCGGCAACCACGCCGGGCGGAGGGTCGGAAATGGAACTTTAAACTTGTTGTCATAATAATTGGTTTTGGTTCAAATCGTAAAACTACAACTTATCAGCAAAAAAAATACACAATTTAGCTCAGAGTATCCGGAATTATACCGTGAAAAACGAGGTTAACAACAGTTTTCAACGCAAGACAGTTCGAACGGATGTGGAGTTCCTGTCCCTTGGCTTTGTACCCTCAGGACCGATCCGGTTGATGAAAGGCCCGGAACAAAACTTTCGAACATTACTCGAGTATTTGGAAATCATTAAGTCCCCGCAAATACAGGGTGCGGTCCGAGTTTCCGCAGGAGTGCCCCATGATGCAGATCCGGATCGACGGCCAGTATTTTGCATCGGAACACACCTGGCTTCGAATCTCGTGGGCCAACATCGGATACCGACCGGCCTTGAGTAAGGTTTCGGCCCAACTGTTACCCAAGAGTCCCAAGAACAGGCGCAACGGTGAGATTCCGTGGAGATCACCACTAAACCCGTTACGCCTGAGCGCTGGAATAATACTCTTTCGGGGATAGACAAAGCCCGGATTGATGTCGGAACACATCTTATAGGGCCGGACCTCGAGAGCACTGCTCCAGTTCCAACTATCCTGATACATTGCGAATACCGGTCGCAGACGGGCAATGGATACCACTTTGCCATCCGGAGTGATCCACAGTTGGACAACCTCCTTACAACCATACCAGGCTTCACGACCGACACGGCGGGTGACATACAAGTCAAAGAAGCGGATCACCTGATAGCCTCCGCGGGTTGTCAGGATGCAGTAATAGGCTTTGTCCCGCTATAGCCGGTGATCTTCCGGCAGCCGGCTATATTGACGTGCGGATTTCTGATCCGGCTACATGCTGCCTTGAACTTGCAAAGTTCAGGAAAACTAAAATAAAGATCTGAACTGTGATAAAGAAGTTATGAATTACCCAATAAAGTACTAATATTAGATTCAATCTTTTTTTGTCAAAAAATACTAATAATTCAACAATTTACTAATTTGGGATAAATGAATTATCCAAAAAGATTTGGATAATGTTCTAAGATATACTATATTTATAAAACATAAAAGAGGTGTGTTACTCCTGTTTATCCTGACTCGAAGACCAAATTTAAGTATAACAGATAGACAGTGGGAACTGTTGTATTGTGCACGGTTCTTATCTGTTGTTATAAGGTTTGGTCGCCTGAGTTAGACAAATAAGATGCCGTGCATATTTTTTAAATTATCAAAAATATGCTATATGTTAATAATGTTATTAATTGTATTTATCGCCTTGTTAATTATTGCGATTATCTTTTTGATAATATTTTTATTTCGAATCAGGCGTATAGCTTTCAATAGGCT